>Ga0207702_10000416_pt1 | contig 48697 bp, 12 predicted proteins | sample KBSCornC62_FD_184302 | JGI IMG/M metagenome (GOLD analysis project Ga0207702, IMG submission 184302) | Corn rhizosphere microbial communities from Kellogg Biological Station, Michigan, USA - KBS Corn C6-2 (SPAdes) (version 2) | ecosystem: Host-associated > Plants > Roots > Rhizosphere > Soil ... | reverse complement strand
AGACCTCAGCTGCACCTGGCCGTTGACGGACCAGTTCGTGGAGCTCGAGGTCTCGGACAGTACGTAGGAGTAGAAGGTGCTGTCGAGCGTCGACTGCACCCGATCGGTCTCACCGATCGTCTCCGGCGCGTGGACGTGCGCCCGGATCAGCACGTCGGTCGCTCCGTAGCGGCGCCAGTTGCCCCGCTCCAGCGGCAGGTGCAGCAGCAAGCCGCGGGCTCCCGGGCCGTTGACGAACATCATCGGTACGGCGTTGCGCAGATCGTCGGGGCTCAGCTCGACGTGCGGCAGCGCCGCGGCGTCGCGGGGCGTGTGGCCGTTGCGGGTCTCCTCCGCGCGCCGCGCGAGCTCCAGGGTCCGGTTGATCGCCGCGTTGAGCGCGTCCACCGTCTCGGCCGGCACGTCGTCGTGGCCGAGCACGACACTGCCGTACGGCACCCCCGCCGCGGGGCCCAGGCGGGCCACCTCGCCCGCGGTGGCATCCGGCCGGACCGTCACCGCGGCCGGCGCGGAAGGCAGGTCGGTCGGGACGACCTCCACGACCTCCGCGACCAGCTCGGCCGTCGTCGCCCGCGCCGCCGCGGCGGCCCGTCGCCACCACCGCGCGCCCGAGAGGCTCCCGGTGGCCTCGGACGCAGCGGCCGCCGGCGGTCGCGTCATCCGGGCCGGATGGTCGCCCGGCACAACCCGCAACTCGAGCTCGACCTCGCGGGCGCGCAGCTCGGCCGGCCCGGAGTAGTCCCACATGACGCGGTCGGCGCCGGCCGTGCCCGCCTTGAGCCGGTTCGCCTCCGCCTCGCCGACCGTGGCGCCGGCGGAGAAGGTGGCGTTGACCTGGGGGGCCATCGGCACCACGACGGTGAGGCTCGGGCCGACGTTGCGGTCACGGCTCACCGTCTCGCCGGCCGAGGCGGTGCGCCGCTGTTCGCTCTCGACGCCGAGGACCACGTCGTGGGTACCGAGCACGCGGTACCGCCCCGTCGGCCGCGCCGTGAGGCCGAACCAGTACCAGACCCGGCCGAGGCGAACCGGCACCTGGACGCCGTCGGCACCCACCGCCCGGTTGATCTGCGTCATGAGATTCGCGACCGAGAAGCGGTCGGCCAGGATCATCGCGGCGATGTGGACGTCGCGCGGCGGCACAGCGCCGCGGTCCAGCCCGTCGAGCACGTCGTCGAGCGCACTTCGCGCCATGGCGGCGAGCGGGGCGAGGCCGATCGCGCGCTGCGCGAAGCCGAAGTAGCGCCGCGGATCGCGCTGCTCGGCGTACTCGACACCGCGCGATGCATCATCGACGGGCTCGGGGCGGCCGAGTTCGGCCTCCACCACGCCGCGGTCGGCCTTGAGGGCGCGTGCGTAGTAGGTCGCCTCCGTGCTCGTGTCCGGGGACCGGCGTGCCCCGGAGGAGTCGGGGAAGCCGACTCCGGGCAGCGTGGTGTCGACCTCCAGCCGCGTCTCGCCGCGCAACCGGTAGAGGTCGGTGGCGCCCTTCACGGTGCTCGACTTGACGTACTGCGGCTGGTCCTGCGCCTCGCTCGAGATCAGGTGCGACGCGCCGAGGCCGGCGAGCCGGCCCGACACCACCAGCGGGATGCCCTTGACCGGCACGATCACGGTGAGCCCCAGGTTGAGAGCCGCCCGCGTCGCCGAACCGTGCCCCTTGGGTACGACGTCGAACTCCAGGTCGACCTGCTCGATGCTGCCGTTCGCGGCGGTGCCGACGCGGGCCCAGTCGCACAGCGTCGGGGCGGCCTCCACGAAGACCGAATGCGGCTTGCCGTGCTCGTCGACGACGTCGAGCTGCAGCCGCAGGCCGCTCTGCAGGATGCGCTGACCCTCCGCGCCGTGGCGGGCATGGCCGAAGACCGCCGCGATCTGGTCGCCCAGGTGCGGGTTGCGGGCGTGGACCTCGGCCGGGAAGGCCGCGAGCACGGTCGAGACCAGGATGTCGACGCCGGCCGCCGCCTCGAGATCGAAGGCGACCCGGTCGAGGGCGGCGCGGTTGCAGATGGGGCGGGCCCCGATGACCGCGGCGCCGCCGCCGTGCTCCTCGTCCATCGCCAGGCTGAGTTCGAGCGCGGCCGGCAACGGCACCGACGGCATCTGCCACAGCGGCCGCCCGGCCCGCCGCCGCTCGATCTGCAGGTCGACGTCGGCGCGGTAGGTGCCGAGGTCGTGACCGGCGGCGCGGAAGCCCATCACCGAGAACGCGCGGTCGGCCTCCTCGACATGGGTGGTCGACCCGCCGAAGCCCAGCACGCCGATCAGGGTCGACTCGCCGAGCACACCGCGACCGTCGGTCGCCATCGACAGGGATCGGGCGACGCCGGCGGCCTGGCCGGCGCCCCGCCCCGGCGACACCGTCAGCGACCAGCCGGGGACGACCTCCTCGTCCGGGGCGCCGGCCTCGACCGGCAGCAGGGCGCCGAGCCGCAGCCGCAGGCCGAGCTCCTCACCGTCGGGCTGGGGCAGGTGCACCCCCTCCTCGACGAGCCGGCGCAGCACGGTGTTGATGCCGTACACGTCGACGAGCCCGGCGATGTGACCGAGCAACGCCTCCCAGCGGCCGGGGGCGATACCCGTGGCGCCGGCCCCCGGCGTGAGGGAGGTGGGCGCCTCGAGGGCCCGGCGCAGCAGGACGTCCAGGGCGTGCTTGCCGGCCGCGTCCACGCCCGGTCCGGTGACGAGGGTCCAGGCCGCGTCGTCCGGCGCGAACCGGTCTGTGGTGGCGCCGAGTCGCAGGATGCTCCCCACACCGAGCAGCCCGTGGTCGCGAACGTAGCTCGGCGGCGCACCGCGGAGGGGCGGGGTGCTCTCCTCATCCTCCCGCAGCGCCCGGGCGATGCCCGCGACACCGGCGCCGTGCACGTCGAGCGGCTCGCTGGCGGCGTGATGCGCGAGCTGGGCCGGCGGCTCGGGCGACTCCTCGACGCCGTCTCCGACCACGCCGTCCACCCGGTGGCCGGCGGTGTGGAGGTCGCTGCGGCGCGCCGTTGCGGGGTGACCGAGCGGCGTCACCTTCGGCGCCGCTCCCTCGCCGTCCGCCGGCACGCGCAGGACGAGACGGCCCGACGGGTCGACCGACAGCTGCCCGGGGCCGGTGATGGACCGGCCCTTGCCCTCGCTGTTGCGCGGGACGAAGGCAACGGTGCTGCCGTCACGGTCCACGACGAGATGACCGGCGTCGTGCTCGACCACACCCGCGCCGGCGAGCCACCACCCCTCGGCCGGCAGGCGGTGTTCGATCCTCCCGCCGGCGATCAGCTCCACCTCGCTGCCGGAGGTGCGGGCGACGAGCACGCGCGACGGGCCCGCGGCCCGGTCGCTGCCCCCGCTGGCCGATCGCCGTTGCGGCGCGGCCGCGCCCTGTTGCAACCCCCGCCGCACCTCGTCGACGGCCGCCGCCTCGGTCGGCGCCTCCGAGACCCGTTCGGCGAGGACCGCCACGTCGATCAGCCGGGGCGTTTCGGCGCCGGGATCGAGCTCCGACCACGCTCGCACGACGAAGGCGGAGGGATCGCGACGCCGGTCGACGTCGATCGGTGCCACCGTGTCGGCCGCCCGGTCGGGGCGGCCGGGCGCCGGCCACACCGGCGGGCCGGGCGGGGGGCCGGTCAGAGGGCCGAGCAGGCGGCCGGGGCCGGCGGCGCCGCCCACCGTCGGGTGCAGGCTGATCCCGGCGCCGGCCCCCACCCGTAGTTGCCAGGCACCTTCGACCGCCCGGCGCTTGCCCACCGTCAGTGTCTGGACGACGGTGCCGGCCGCACCGGCGTCCGGGCCCGGACGAGTTTCGAGGCGCAGCGCCGCGCGGTCGTGCTCGAAGGACTCCGGCGACACCGAGCGCCAGCCGGCGACGGGGAGGGTCACCTGGCCCCCGGCGGTGCCGGCGGGCAGGACGGCGATCTCGCCGGCCAGCGCGGCCAGCCGGTCGTAGATCGCCAGCAGCGCCGCCCGCCCCCCGTCGGGCCGCCGGGCGCCCCAGTCGGCGGTCGTGAGCTGGTGCGACACGGCGATGAGGTCGGTCAGCAACTCCTCGTGGGCCGCCAGCAGGTCGTCGCGCAGCAGCGAGTCGGGCAGGCCGCTGGCCGCCGTCCCGACGGCGTCGAGGCCCTCGACCAGGATGCCTCGCAGCGCGGTGGTCGACCCGAACCCGCTCGGCGGCCGAGGCGCCAGCAGCGAGAGCCTGGCGGGACGATCCACGGCGAGGTGAGCAGTGCTCTCCTCCGTCCCGTCGCGCGGCCGCCCTCCGGCGATGTGAGCACTGCTCTCGGCTGTGATTTCGCTGCGGTCCGAGGAGGGAGGGTTGTCCCACCGCTCGAGGAGGGCCGCCAACTCACGCGCGTCGGCATCGGTGGGCAGCGAGGCGGCCGGTCGCGGCGGCGCGCCCGCCCCCGCCTGCTCGTGCAGGCGGGTCAACCGGTCGAGATCGGCGTGGAAGGCATCGAGCTCGGGGCCGGCCAACGGCACCGGCAGGTGGAGCCGGCGGGCGCTCACCGTCGGCAGCGACAGCAGCAGCCCGTCGGGCACCTCCAGGGTCGCCTGCACGGCGGACGGGGCCAGGCCTAGCCGCTCGTGCATCGCAGCGGGCACGACGGCGCGCCCGGCGCCGATCGCGGCGCCGAAGCGGATGCGCTGGACCCGGACGGTCAGCTTCGCGTCGGCGGAGTAGGGCAGCCGGTCGGCCGGCCAGCCGGCGCCGGTGAAACCGATCAGGTTGCGGCCGGTGAGCAGCGAGGTGCCCGTGCCCCGGCCGCCGGTCCAGCCGACCCCGCCCGACACCGGTGCCTCAGGTCCCTTGATCTGCGCCGACGCCGAGGCGTCGAGGCGCCGGGAGCGGTTGCGAAGCGCCAGCCGCAGCCGCTGGGTGTCCACCGCTTCCTGCATGCTGTGCTCGGCCGGAGCGCCGAGCGGGCGGGCCGTGGCGAGTCGGGGGGTGAGCCACACCGTCACGGCGTACCGCTCCTCGGCTGCCGCCAACGGGTCGAGCTGGGCCTTCACCTCGAATCGCAGGCCGCCCTCGCTCAGCAGCGAGTTCTGGTGGTGGGCGAGGAACTGCTGCTTCGTCACCGTGTCGATCAACGCGCGGGCGAACGAGCCTGGGCCGATCTCCGGGGCGCGAAGTGACCAGCTCGGGACGTTGGCGGAGCGGCCGGCCGTGCGGGCGGCGCGCACGCCGTCGACGATCATGGCCCGCAGCTCGTCGAGACCGGCCAGCCCGAGCACGTTCAGGCGCGCCTCGACCAGGTCGACGTCGGGCGACGGGGTGTGCAGCGCGGCCCGGAATCGGGTCGGGACGATCGGCTGCGGCTCGCCGGCCTCGGCCCCGGCGCGCAGCATCGGTTCGGGCACCAGCAACGACACGGCCTTGGTGCCGAGGTCGATCGACTCCACCGTCGCCAGCCGGCTCCCGGCCAACGCGGCGGTGAACGCGAAGCTCATCGTCACGGCGAGCTCGTCCCGGTCGGCGCGGTCGCTCGTGACGGTGCGGCGGGTGGCGATGTCGAGCACCAAAGCCGATGTGCTGGTCGTGTGCGCGACCTCGAGGTTGGCGGCGAGGCCGGTGTGCTGAGCGAAGTCGAGATCCTGGACGGCAGTGACCGCCAGGCCGCCGGCGACGGTGCGGCTGGCCGAGCGCGCCTCCTGCCGGGTCTCCTTGATCCCGAGCCGGCCGCCGCGGCGCGTCCGCCTCGTGGAGACGCCGAGGACCTCCGCACTGTCGGGGACCGGGCGCCCGTGCAGCGTCAGCGAATAGAAGCGACCCCGCGCATCGTGGAAGGTGACGGCCCGGCTGCCGTTGACGGTGTCGTAGAAGTCGCCGGCGATGCCGCCGCGCGCCATGGCGGCGCGCAGCTGCGGCTCGACCTCGACGGCGTAGGCGGAGCCGGAGATGCCGGTGCGGGCGAGGATCTGCTCCCGCATCCCGAGGAACAACTCGTCCCAGAAGCCGAGGTCGGCGTCCGTGTCCAGGCGGGCGGCCAGCAGGCCGGCGCGGGCGAATCCGGCCGGCACCCGGTACTGCGCGCCGGCGGGCAGCGGCGCCAACGGACGGGTGGGGAAGTCGAGGTAGTCGATGCCGTGCTCGACCTGAACCCCTCGCGGCTCACCGACCCAATGCTTCGCGGCGACCTGCGCCAACCCCGACCGGCGGATGCTCACCAGCGGCTGCGCGGTGATGCGCAAGTGGCCCACCTGCAGGTCGGGGACCGCATCCACGCTCGCATCCCAGATCCGCTCGGCGGTGCGCTTGGCGATCTGATCCTCGGCCGTGCCCGATCGCCAGCCCCGGCTGCCGGTCAGCCGCGGCACCAGCCAGCCGAGGATGTTCGCCTTGCCCGTCCCGGTGAGGGAATGGGTGACCGCCTGCTGGTCACTGGTGAACGCGTAGTTCGTCAGCGTCGTCTGCCGCCCGTACCCGCCGAGGTCGGGGGCGCCCTCGACCGGTTGCGGCGCGACGATCTCGGCGGTCAGCAGCACGTGCGCGGTGACGGTGCGTCCGTCCACCGACATCACCGGCAGCGGCCACCGCTTGCCGCGCGCCTGGCCCGGCTCGGCGGCGAGGAACTCGGCGAGCGCGGCCTTGAACGCCCCGGTCGTCAGGTAGGGCACGTCCACCGCCGGGACCGACTCCTGAGCGCTGCCCGCCGAGGCCGTCTCCGGCAGCATCGTGCGCAGCTGGGCGCGGATCTGCTCGGCGGCCCGCGCGATCAGCTCGTTCACGGCGACGACCGTCTGCGGCGGCACGCCGAGCCTCGGCACGATCACGCGGTTCCACCGCGCCGGACGCTCGGGCCGCGCGGCCGCAGGCGTCGCGTTGACGTCGCGCTCGATCGCCGCGGGGTACTGCGCCTGCCGCCGCTGGAACCACTCCAGCATCGGATGCTCGATGTGCTGGACGAGGGTCACCGGCACCGGGTGTCCGGACCGGTACCGCTGCGCACCGGCGGCCGAGGTGCCCGCGGAATCCTGCCCGATGTCGAGCGCGTGAGCGGTGACCGTGACGGCCCAGTCGGCCTCGAGAACCTCGACCGGACCCTCGTACGACAGCTCCGGCTTGTGCGATCCACCGCCGCCGACCTGCCCGACGCGGCTGCGGGTGTAGCCGTAACCCACCTGACCGGTACCGGAGAAGGCGACCTTGCTCAGGCTCCCTTCCAGGTGCGGTCCGGCGGTCGCGCCGACGGTGAGGCTGCCGGTCGCGTCGTGGCCGTACTCGATGCGGGAGATGTCGCGCGACTCCGAGATCCGCCCCAGCACCGCGCCGATCGTCTTGACCGGCCTCGGTGCCGCGCCGGGCGTGGCGTGCACGGCGAGGCGGTACTTGCGAGCGCCCGGTCCGTCGAAGAACAGCACCCAGCCCGACGGGGCGGCGGCGTGCTCGAAGACGGCGGCGAGGCCGCCTGAGGTGACGGTGGCGTCGAAGCGGGCCAGCGTCTCGGCCAGCAGCCCCGGCTCGGAGTTCCAGCCGATCGAGCGCACCGCCTGGACGACGTCGGCCCGCACCGCCGCGACGTTGCGCACCGCCACCGCACCTTCGGCGCTTCCGCGCAGCGCCGGCAGCGCTTCGGCCTCGGGCGCCGGAGCCGGCGGTGCCGGCAGCGCTTCGGCCTCGAGCGGCTCAGCCGCTGCCCGCAGCCGATCCTCGATGAGCCGGCCCTCGTCCGCGCCCACCCGCAGCCAGGCGCTCATCGGGACGACCCGGTACTGGTGCGAGCCGGTGGCGGCGCCGTCACGTAGGTCGTCCCCGGCGCGTACCCGGACGTGCGTGGCGAGGTCGAGGCGGTAGAGCTGCGTACGGCCGGAGGAACCGGCGAGGTTCACCGTCTGCAGGACGTGGGCATGCTGCCCGCCGCGCACGACGGAGGCGGTGGCGCCGAGCGAGCCGGTCAGCGAGAGGAGCCATTTCGGGATGGGGACACCGGTCAGCGCCGCGCTGAGCAGCGCACCGACGTCGACCGTGCCGCCCAACGACGACGACGTCTGCTCCCCGTGGGTCTGCGTGAGCAGGTCGATCTCGCTGGTCAGCGACACGCCCTGCAGCAGGACGTCGTTGCTGTGCTCGATCCGCTGCAGCCCTACCACCCGGTGATCGACCTCGACCAGCGCGGCGTCCCGCGCGGATCCCGGCGTGGTCACCGGCACGCTGCGCGCGCCCAGGCCGGTCCGCCGCAGGGCTGTCGCCCCGAGCTCGTCCAGCAGGTGCTGTCGCAGGGTCGGCGGCGCAGCGACGTTCCGCGGCAACAGGCCGAGCACCGCCTCGACGAGGTCGAGACCGTCCGGGGTGGCTTCGACGACATGCAGGACGTCGCCCAGCAGGGCCTCGGCCGGCATTCCGGCCTCCTCCTCGGCGAGCACGGTCCCCGCGGGCTCGGCCGGTTGTTCGGCCAGCGGCCAGACGGCCTCGAACGTCGTCGGTACCGCGCTGCGGGCATGGATCGAGCCCGCCGCGCTGCGGTGGGTGACGTCGAGGTCGAGTTCGACGTCGAAGTACGTGCCGCGGGTGATCGAGGCGTTGGTCCAGGCGCCGGCGAAGGTCAGGTAGTCGGCGGCGAGGTTGTGCTTGCCCTGCCGGCCGGCGACGCCGGTGATCCCTCCGCCCGCCAAGGCCCCGCTGACCGTCGCCGAGGGGCCACCGGCCATCGCGGCGGACGTCTGGTCCGAGCGCATCTGCACCTCGATGCCGGCCGAGTGCGGTACCGGACCGCGCTGTGCGGCCGGGCCCTCGTTCGGCACCAGCTCGACCCGCTCGTCGTCGGCTGCGGCGTGCTCCGGCGCGCGGTGCTTGCTCGCCACCCGCAACCGCAGCACCACCAGCCGATCCTCGATCGGCACGGGGATCCCGTCGTCCAGCAGCGAACGGAGGATGCGGGCGATCGGCAGCTGCTGGGACACGCCCCCGAAGGCCGGCGCGAGGGCCTCCCCAACCGCCCGCTCGGCGTCGGCCCGGATCGCCGCACCATCGGCAGCCCGCTCGGTGCCGGCCGGCTCCGCGACGACGAGTGCCTCCACGGCGCGCCGCAGCTGGTCGCGGATGTACTCGGCCGTCTCCCGGTGCTCGTCGGTCCGGGCGGGGCTGACGCTGATCAGCCGCCAGTCGCCGCTCAACTGGCGGACGCCGAGCAGCTCCCCGACGCCCATCACCCCGTCCGCGCCGCGGACGTACTGCGGGACGTTGCCGGCGAGCGCCGGCAGCTCCGCCGCTGCCGCCTGCGCCTCGTCGGCCGCCGGAATCCAGATGCCGCCGATCCAGCGGCCGGCGCCCATCACGGTGCGGGCGGTGCCCGGTGCGACGTCTCCCGTCGACGCCCGGGACAGCTGCGGTCGGCGCGGGGTGGTCCGCGACGACGCGACGTCGTCGGCGAACCGCACGGTGCGTCCGGCCCGCGGCGCCGGCGACGGCGGCGAGGGGGATGCCGACGGGGCTGCCACTGCCGGCGACGGCCCGGACGGCGACGGCTCCGGCTCCGGCTCCGGCGACGGCGCGGCGATGCCGGGGGGCGTATCACCGTTCGCCGGTGCGGCGGCCGGCTGCGCGGATCTCGCGGGCCGCGGGGGGGCGTCACCGGCCGGGACCGTGTCAGTCTCGGCCCGGCGGATCAGGACGCCGAGCGGCACGCTGCGTTCGCGCACCAGCGCCGGTCGCCCCTCCAGCACATCGCCGGGCGCGTGCACGAGCTCCAGCCGGACGTCGGTGCGGAACTCTCCCGGCGCGAGCTCGGCGAACCGTTGCCGGTCGACCCCGTCCCGGCCCCGGGCGCCGATCCGGACCCGTAGCACGTGGCGGCGACCCAGCGTCGCTTCCGCCGAGCGGCCCGGCGAGAGCAGTGCTTCTCGGACGAGCCCGAGGAGGTAGCCGGGCCGGCCGGCGAGGTACGTGCGCTCGAGCCGGCCGAGCACGTAGGCCGCCGCGCGCTGCACCCCGTCATCGAGCACGACATCGTCGGCGACCGTGACCTCGAACTCGGCGGCGCCGGCCGGCGGTTGCGCCGGGTCGGCCGGCTCGGAGTGCTGCGGCGACGGCGGGGACTCGAGCTCGGCCGGCTCGGCCGGCATCGCCGGGTCCGATCCCGCCTCGGAGGCGGCGTCCGATCCCGCCTCGGAGGCGACGTCCGATCCCGCCTCGGAGGCGACGCCGTCCTCCGCGTCGGACCCGACCTCGGGCTCCCACCCGGGCCCGGGGGCGACCTCGGATGCATCCTCGGCGTCGACCCCCGGCTCCACGGCAGAGACCCACTCGAACTCGACCGCGGCCTCGGATGCGGCGCCGATCCCGGCCGCCAGTCCAGAGACGACGGAGGCCTGCTCGGACGGCAGCCGCGAACCCTCTTCCGAAGCGGCCCCGGACGGCGCCCAGCTCGAAGGCAGCTGAAGCCGCGCGGCCTCCCCGATGGCCCAGTCCGGCCCGAACCCGGCCTCCGATGCCGAGCCGGTACCAGTCCCCGTCCCCGTCCCCGTCCCGGTCGCGGCGCCGATGCCGGTCCTGGATCCGGTTCCCGATTCCGACGCGGCGGCGGAGTCGGGTTCCACCAACTGGAAGCCGGGAGGCAGCGCGGAAGGCCCGGCGCCGGCCGGCGAACCCGAGTCCGGCTCGGCCCCCGCTTCCGACCCCGACCGGGTCGCCGTCGACCCCGGCTCAGTCACCGCCGACTGCGTGATCCGGTCGATCACGTGCTGCTCGTCGCCCTGCTCGAACACCAGGCCGTCGCCGTGCAGCCGCAGCGACCAGCCGCCCTCGCCCCGGGCGCGACTCTTGCCCTTGGTCGACAGTCGCGCCGGCTGCCCCTCCGCGCCGGGCACCACCAGCACCTCGCGCCCGTCGTGGCCGAACGCGCCGCCGGCGTACCACCAGCCCGTCGCGGGCAGCTCGAACGAGCGCCCGTCGATGTCGAGGAGGTACGACGGCGGCGGGCCGTCGTATCCGGGCGCGGCCGACTCCTCCGGCTCCCCCCGCTCCTCGGCCACCTGCGCCACGAGGAGGTCGGCGAGCTGCTCGGCAAGGAGCCGGCCCTCCACCTCGGAGCGCAGCGTCGCGTCGACGACCCAGTCGACGATCTCCGCGGGGACCCCGACGCCACGTGCGCCCCGCCGGTCGAGATCGTCCCTGATCCACTCGTCCGCCCGGACGCTCAACCAGTCGAGTTCGGGATGCCCCGCACGCAGCTCCCGCATCCACTCCACGGTCTGCTGCATCTGCTCCTCGAAGGCTTCGACGTCGCCTTCTCGAGAGCCGGTCTCCCGCAGCTCGGCGACCTGGTCGTCGGCGACCGGCAGCGCGCCGCGATTCGCGGTGGCCAACCAGCGGGGATCGACGTCGTACTCGGCGCCGGTCAGCGCGCCGACGAATCGCCGGTCGCGGAGGTTCAGCGCACCGGAGCCGGCCCATACCCAGCCGGAGTCCGCGCTCGCCATCGTGCTGTCGGTCGGGCCGTCGACGCCGTCGAAGCTGCGTAGCCCCCCGGGCACGACGGCGACGGTGTCGATCGGGAGCTCCTCACCGAGCTCGTCCCGGACGCCCCGCTGCCAGGCGGCAACGCCGGCCGGCCCACCGGCGACGGGGGCGTCGATAGTCAGGTCTATCGGGGGCGGGCCGGCGTCTTTCTGCCGCAGCAGCCCGATGGTGCGGCCCCAGAGCCGCCCCTCGGCGTAGAGCTCGGCCGGACCGCCGACCCGCCGCAGCATCGACGAGGCGACACCGATCCGCTGCGCGCCGTCGGCGCCCGGCGCGAGCCGGGCCGAGTAGTCGGCGCGCCGCGCCTCGATGGTCTGCGGGTCCTCCGCCGCCCGCGCGGTGGGGCGGTGCGGTTGGCTGGGCGTCGTCGCCGGGCCCAGGGTGTGCGTGACCTCGCGCGGCGACTTGACTCCCGATGCGCTCCGCAGCCCGCGCAGGGTGACGAGATTCCGGATCGCCGTCGCGAGATCCTGCGCCCAGCGGGTGGCGAGCTCCGGCGCGAGCAGCGTCACCTGGCTCCGCCGTTCCCAGCCGTTGTGGGCGAGCAGCTGCGCCAACGCAGTGGGCGCGAGGTTGACGTACTCCGGGCGCCACCGCCGCTCCCGCGACCGCCCCAGCAGCTCCTCGGCCAGCAGCTCGTACTCGGCCAGCACGGCGCGCAGCGCGGCCGGCCGATCCTCCGCACGGGCACCCAGCGGTACGGCGCCGTCCATGAGCGCGTGCGCCCGCTGACCACGCCACGCCATAGCGATGCGCAACCGCTCGTCGGAGGTGCTGGCCAGGAAGTCGGCGAAGTCGGTCGCCGCCCGCAGCCCCGGCTCACCACTCGGGGCGTCGCTGGCCGGATCCTGCACCGCGCGGGAGACCACCCGCGCAGCGACGAACCGCGAGCCCGCGGCCAGCACGCCGAACCCGTCCAGCTGCCGCAGCAGCGGTGCGAGCCGGGTGTCGCGCTCCTGCTCGGCCGTCAGCAGCGACACGCCCTCAGCGTCGGCGGATACCCCCGCCATGTGCCGCAACTGCCGTACCTCGATGTCGCCCGACAGGCCAGCGGCATCCAGATCGGTGATCGGCAGCTCCCACTCGGGGCGCAGGGATCCGTCCTCGTCGGTGGCGTACCTCGTCGGCCGGGGCTGCGCATGGGGGGTTCCCGCATCCCAGGTCTCGTCGCCCACGCCCTGCCAGCTGCCCTCCACCCCGGTGACCAGCCGCCCCGCCGGCTGCACGTGCGTGGGGGCGCCCGGCGGGGGCACGAAGACCGGAACGTCCAGCGCGACGCTCAACTGCTGCGCCCACGAGCGGAGCTGGGCCTGCGCCCCCTCGGACAACGTCGGCAGCTGGTCGAAACCTTCTGCTCGCCGGAAGTGGACGCCGTCACCGTCGCTCCGCTTGACGAACCGGCCGGAGAGCTGGACGGCGGTCATCTGCTGCCCGTGCCGGATCAGCCACTTCGCCGCGGTGGCCGGACTCACCTCGACGAGCCGCTCGTCGCCGCCCTGCGGCACGCCGTAGACCTCCCCACCGGAGTGCACGAACTCCGCGACGACGACGCCGCCCGGTGATTCGAACTGGAAGTCGCCGACGTGGTCGGTGTCGAGGTTTCTGTCGTCCAGCAGATCGTCGTCGGCGAGCGAGACGTCCAGCATCTGCGCGGCGCCGAGCTGCGAGTCGGTGGCCGGGCCGTAGGCGGAGACGAACAGCTGCCGGCCGGCCCCGCGGACGAAGAGGTCTTCCGCCGCTGGTCGCGCCTCCTCGCCGGCGTACCCGGGCGGGCCACCGGCGCCGATCTGCCGCCACCGGCCGGCGATGTCCCGGACGTGCACCGCTCTGATGCCCCCAGGAACGCGGCGAGCCACCTCCAGCTGCAGCGCCCATGCCCGGGCCGACCACCCCGCGACCTGCCGCCACTGGGGGGAAGCGGTGGCATCGACGTAGATCGGCCCCAGCTGCGGACCGGCCGCCTCCAAGAGGTGAGTCGTCTGCACGAGCGGATCACCGCTCACGAACTCCGCGCTGGGGCCGTAAACGGTGTCGCCCGGCTGCCCCGGCACCTGCGCCACGACCACCGTGATGCCGTCAAGGGCCCTCGCCAGGTCGGCCGGCAGGCTGCCGGCGTCCCCGGCCGTTATCGCCGTGGCGACATGCACCACGACGAGGTCCTTGCGCAGGCCGCTGATCAGCTGCACCAGCTGGGCCGTCGGCACTTGCTGGTACTCGTCGCCGGCCCGCCGCTGTCGCTCGGAGGCGATCCGCGCCAGCTCCACCAGGTGTGCACCCGCGTGGGCCCCGACATTGTCGACGAGCAGGTGCAGCGCGGTCGTGCCGTCCGGCAGCCGCGCGCTCCACCCCGGAACGCTGCCGACGGCGGCGTCCGCGCGCGCCTGCGGAAGCGGCAGCGCGAAACGGACCTCGGCCACGGCGGGCTGCCGGACGGGCTCGCCTTCGAAGTACCGGATGACGGTACTGACGCCGGCGTCGCGGCGCAGCACGTGGGCGAGGGCGGCCAGGGTGGACTCGGGAACGTCGCGGTAGGCCTTCCACCGGGCCCTGCGCTCAACCTGCTCCCGGTAACTCTCCCCTGGGCGCCGGCGCCCGCGATCGAGGAGGCTGATCCGCACGATCTCCACCTCGGTCGGCACCAGCCAGGGCCTCGACCTCTGGGGCGACACCGCCGCCGCTCGCCGCGCGGCCACCAGCTGGTCGATCACGGCTCGGACGGCGAAGTCGGTGAGCGGCTCGCTCGCGCCGTCGACCGTGATCCGCTCGGCCTTCCGGTGCAGCAGCACGGGCAGCTGCGCGATCGGCCCGAGCCGACCCAGCAGCATCCACTCCGCTGGGCGATCGTGCAGTCCGGCTGCGGACCACGCCAGGGCCGTGCCGCCGCCCGGCGCACGGACGACGCGCGCCCCGGGCTCCGGTGCCAGCACCCGCATCCGGACTTCCGCGCCGTCCCGGCTCGCCACGCGCTCGAGGTGGTCCTGCAGCTCCCGCACCCAGCCGTCGAGGTTGTCCAGCCGCTGCTCGGCCCCCGTCGCCGGCAGCTCGGTCAGCAGCCGGAGGACTGGCCCCTCCGGCAGGGAGCCATCTCGCTCGTGCACCTGGGCGATCCGCGCGGCGGCCAGCTCGGCCGAGAGGTCCTGCACCCCTTCGGGCCCGTACCTCAGCGGCCGGCCACTCGCGTCGAGCTCGAGGTACAGGTAGACCGAGGCGTCGTCCTGCGCGTCGAGCACCGCCTCCACCTGGGGTCGGACGCGGGCCGACAGCGGCCAGGCCAGCAGGTAGGGCGAGGAGATGTCGCTACGCCCCGCCCGAGTGCGCAGCGCCGCCGGAATGCCGGTTGCCGCCGCGAGCCGGTGCCCGACCCGAGCCGCCTGGAAGAGGTCGATGTGCGACGCAGGGCCGGTGGCCTCCACCTCGATGGCGGTGACCGGTGAGGTCGGTCGCCAGCCGACGCGGCCGGTGAGGGTGTTGCGATGGTGGGCGGCGCGGAACCGTTCAGCAAGATCCTGGACGCCCAGGTCGGTGAGGCGGTCGCCCAGCAGTGGCTGGCGGGGCCATCGGTCGTCGAAGCGGAGGGTGACCGGGTGCGCCGGGAGGACGCTTCCCACCAGCACCCACTGGGGCTCCCCGGCCTGGGCGTGGTCCGCCAGCCAGGCCAGCCGCACGGCCGCGTCGCGGGCGACGACGGTGGCGCCCGGCTCGGGGGCGAGCACCGGCGGCGCAACGTGACCGGCGGCGGCGATCGTCTCCTGCAGCTCGGTGACCCACGCGTCCAGGTTCCGGGCGGCCTCGTCGGTGGCGACCGCGGCCAGCACCCGGACGGCCTGCTCCGACCAGGGCAGCGCCAGCCCGGCCGGCGTCCCCCCGGCGACCAGGGCGGCCGCGACGTCCCGGGCCGGCAACGGTGCCCCGTCGCTGAGCGGCACACCGTCCGCTCCCAGCTGGATGCCCAGGTACGCCGACGCGCCCGCGCCCTCGTCGCGCGCCACCTGAACGACCTCGCGCAGTGAGGCGTCCGCAGACACCTGCTCGGCGATCCGCTCCCACGACGGGTAGCTGCGCCCGCGCCGGACAACCTGATCCCGCCCCACGACCCGGACATCACGGCTGTCACCCAGCACCGTCCAGGCGCGCTCGTCGCCGGAGCTGTCGACGGGTGGCTCGAGAACCACCGGCCACCCCATGGCCCGCCCGAACTGCTCGGCCTGACGGCGGACCTCCGGCTGCTGGCGCAACTCGTACGGCACCCGCAGCGCGATCGCCACGGCCCCCGGCTCCCGGGCCGCCCGTCGAGCACTCGCCCAGTTCGTCAACTCCGCCTGCAGCGCGGCGACGGCATCGTGCAGCGGGATGCGCCCCCCACCGGCTCGTGCCACCTCCAACCCGCCGGAGGCCGTCGGCGCGGGCAACGCCACCGTCACCGTCAGCGGCGACACGGGCTCCGCGTCGCGCGGATGCTCGGCCGTCTCGACGTCGGCCCGCAGGCCGTTACGCGCCCCGACGACGGCCACCGATCCGACCGGCATCGGCCGTCCGGCCACCTGCACCAGCCCCGCCGCACGCCCTTCGGACGAGGCCTGACCCGGCTCGATCGCCGGCCCACGCCACCGCCCGCGGCTCAGCGCCGGCAGCGCACCGGCCGAGTAGGGCGGCACCCGCACCGCGTCCGGGTCGGCGAAGACGACCCGTGCGTCATCCCATCCCAAGCCCCGCACGACCTCGGCGAACCATCCGGCCGGCGACCCGGCGGCCACCGCGGCGCTGGCCGCGTGCACGAACACCACCCACGGCGCGTCGTGCGCCGACGCCGGAACATCCAGCTCCCCGACCACGGCGGCCAGGCGCCGCGCCGCGAGTTCCGCCGGTACGACTCCCGGCCACCACCCGGCGTCGACCACCCGCACCGCCGGTCCCGCGCCGTGGTCGCCGACCACCCAACTCGCCGGGAATCCCTCGGTGATCGACACCCACTGCGGCGCCCGGCCCGGCTCCACGTCCAGCGCCGGATCGAACTCGAGCTCCAGGACACCCTCGTCGGAGAGGAAGAACCGGCTGCCCGCCTCCGGTAGCACCACGGCGGCGCCGGCCCGCCGCAGCTCGTCGCCAAACTCGATCAGCCCGGAGACCGCCTCGGCGTCGGTCGGGAACGCCGTCATCAGCCGTACCGTCGCTCGCTCGCCGTCGACGTCGGCGACCGCGGCAAACTCCGCCACCGTGAACTCGCGCCGCCCCTCCCCCGTCCCTACGAACGGGCGACCGTCCTGCCCCAGCGGCACGGCCACCATCGGCGGTGCCGTGCCACCCACACCGAGGGCGTACCGGTAGACGTCGACCGCCCGCTCCCGCAGCGGATCGTTCGGCGCCGCCCATACGACGACGCGCTGCCCGGCGCGCATGGGCTCCGACACCTCGTGCATCGGCAGGAACTGACCGAGGAAGTTGGATCCCCACCCGTCGGCCTGCGGTGACGCGTCGGGGCCGGCGCCCACCCGCACGAAGCCGGCGAGGCGCGGGACCCCGGGCTCGGCGCTCGGCCGCAACGCCGCCGCCGTCCCCCGGGAGCGCGAACTGTCCGCGTCGCTCGGCTGCGGCGACACCGAAGCCGCGCCGAGCTCGGCGACGAAGATCTGGCGGCCGGTGAGGAACTTGCTGACCTGCTGGGCGAACGCATGCAACTGCTCGGTCACGACCAACTCGCCGGCGCCGTCCGCCGGGGAACGGCGGAAGTGCAGCACGACGGCGCGAGCTTCGGGACGGCCGCGCACTGCGACGTTGAGCTCCACCGGCCGCAGCTCGCGCGGCTCGCGATGCGCCCCGTCGAACTGCAGGGCGAGCGGCACCAGGTCGGAGCCCCGCCGGGCGACGTCGATGGTCACGTGCAGTGCCGTGCCGTAAGCGTCGAAGACGGCCGGCAGGACGGCCAGCGTCGGGCCGGAGCCGAAGGTGAACAGCCGCCCCGGCCGATGCCACTGCCCGGGCAGGCCGACCCGGACCGGACGCTTGGTCGCGGCGGCCAGATGCTCGGCGAAGGCCTGGACGCTTGCGCTGCGCCCTGGGTCCGGCTCGGCGTCGGAGCGGTCACGCAGCCGCAGGCTCACGTGCGCCTCGTTGCTGTCCACGTCCCGGCCGATCTCGGCAACGATCTGCTCGACGTCGGCCGCCGTCGCGCTCGCCGCGTCATCCACGACGGTGAGCGCCAGGATGGTGCCACGCTCCGGGTGGACCAGCTCGGCCGAGACCGGCACGGGACGGTGCGCGTCGTCGGCGGCCGTGAACTCCGAACGCCTGAGGAACCTCCCCGACTCCAGCCCCGGCAGCCCGGCGTCCGTGCGCACCGCCCAGCGGGCTCGCAGGTCGGAGCTCGGCAGGTAGACGCGCTGGGCGTTCCACCCCATGTGGTCGATCAGGTCATCGACCCACTGCAGCCGGGCGCGGGGGTAGACGGTCGGCTGCACCGGCTGGTCCCGGCCGGACGCGACACCGTCGAAGACCAGATTGACCCGTGCGTCGGCGGGGAACGACGTGCCGGCCAGCCACGACCGCAGCACGGCCGGCGGCACCACGCCGGCCCACTGCGACAACACGACGTTGTGGAACGTGCGGTCACCTACTTGGGCGGGGACGACCCGGGGCCGGCTGGCCGCCGACAGCGACAGCCAGCGCGGCGACCACGGCCGCTCGAGCCCCGGTTGCCACGCCAAGACCGCTCGGCCTTCCTGGACGTAGCCCGTCGCGATCGCCCCCGGCTCGACGACGTGGACGTTCAGCCGGGCGGTGGCGGCCGCGTCCGTGACGAGCTGCCCCGCCCACCTGGCCAAGCCGGTGAAGCGCGCGGTCTCCTGGGGAACCTCGTCGAGCAGCCAGATGTCGACGTCGTGTCCCGCGTCCTGATTGGCGAGGGTGGCGTCGATCGACTCGGCGAGGTCGTCCAACGTGATCGCCCGCGCCCGCCCGCGGTCGTCGGGAGCGTACGGCTGGCCGGCATCGTCCAAGGGATGCGCGACGACGACGCCGCCGAGCTCCTCCGCCGATCCGGCGAGGACGAGCGCGGCCGCCCAGAAAGGATGTTCGCTCGGGTACCAGAGCCGGTAGCGGTGGGCCAGCGAGTGGACCCACGCTGTCTCCTCCCGCGGCACCAGCCGCCCCGACAGGTCGGTGGCCCACGGCGCGTTTCCGGCCCCGCCGAGCTGCACGAAGCGGGCCGGGCGCTCACCCTGGCGGGCAGTGGCGTGGGCGGCGCCGAACTCCTCGTCCGGCGCGCTGGTTGCACCGGTCTCGGCGACGAAGACCGGCAGCGCCGGCACCAGCTCGGCCAGCCCCTCGGCGACGTCCTGCAGCTCCGTGGTGACCATGAGCGGCCGGTGAGCGGTGTCGGTGAAGTGCACCACGAGCGCCCGCAGATCCGGCCGGAGCCGTCGCTGGCGATTGACGCCGGCGGCGAGCCGGGGCACGGCGATGCTGCCGCGCACCGGCCGCCCCTCGCTGTCCGTCTCCACGGCGACCGACAGCTGCGCCGCCCGGCCACCGTCGCGGTCCCTCGGCATCGCCGAGACCCGGGCCACGTCAGGCTGGTGGAAGACCCGCTGGGCGTCCCACCCCATCGCCTGCACGATCTCGCCGAACCATCGCTCCAACGACTCGGCCCGCTCCGAGGCGCCGGTCTCGTGCAGGAACACCACCCACGGCGCCTCGCCCGGCGTGGGTTCGGCCGATTCCCCCACCACGGCGGCCAAGCGCTGCGCCACCTCCCGCGCCGGCACGACGCCCGCCCACCACCCGACGTCGACCACCCGCACCGCAACCGCAGACCCCGACGCCGGGACCACCCAGCTCCGCGGCGCCTGCTCCGTGATCGACACCCAGCGCGGCGCCCGGGCCGGCGTCGTCCCGAGCCCGGGATCGAAGCTCAGCTCCACCCGGCTCGCGCCGTGGGCCGCGACGCCGTGGAACTGGCTCCCCCGCTCGGGGACCACCACCTCGACCCCGGCCGACCACTGGCGCACCCGGTCGCCGAACCGGATCAACCCCATGACTGCCTGATCATCGGCCGGGAACGCCGTCACCAGCGGCACCACCGTCCGCCCGCCGACGAAGTCGGCCAGCCCCACCAGCTCGGCCGCGGTGAACTCCCGCCGGTCCTCGCCTGTCCCGATGAACGGGCGGCCGTCGGCCCCGAGGGGCAGGGACACCATCGGCGGTGCCGCGTCACCGAGCGCGCGGGCATGCCAGTAGAGATCCGCCACGCGCGTGGAGTCGCCGGGCGCCGCCCACAGCAGGACGTGCGACCCGACCGCGACCGGCCGCGAGAGTTCCGGCGACGGAAGGAACCGCCCGAGGAAGTCCACCCCCCAAGCGGCCGGGCCGGCGTGGAGCGCCACGACCCTCCCCGCACCGTCCTGCGAACGCACCCAGGCCGGCACGTCGGTGGGGAGCGGCAGCCCGGCGACCTCTTCTCCCGGGAGGTGTATCCGGGTGCCGACCGCGCCGACGTACACCTCGATCATGCGCCCGTCCGCGGCCGCGGCCTCGGCGGCCCGCAGCTCGGCGGCCACCGCGGCGGCGTAGTCGTGCAGGTTCTGAGACACGGCCTCCACGGCTCCGCTGGCGGCATTGTGGAAACGGAACACGACGACCTCGACGCCGCGCTCGCGCAGCGCGGTCGCGATCGCGCGCGGGTGCGCCTCGCGCTGGACCGGGCGCTCCACCCCGCGGAGGTAGGACGCCACCGGACGCAGCCCGGTGATCCCCGCCCGGACGCCGACGGTCAGGTGCAGCGCCGGCGCGGCCGACGACGGCCCACCGGCGAAGGGCGTCACGGTTCCCAGTTCGGCGATGCCGTCCTCGGTGCGAAGGACGAGGCCCGCCGTCGCACGGACCGGCACCTGGTAGCCGTTCACCCGGATCGGCCGGCCGGTCAGCGCAGCCAGGTGATCGGCCAGGTACGTCAACGGCAACAGGCCCGCTTCGTGGCCGGCCCGCGCGCCGGGCAGCGTCCGCGAGCGGAGGAGCACCGAGGTGCCGGGGGCGAGGTTGCGCTCCCGGGCGACGGCCGCGATCTGGCCGGCCAACCGTTCGACGTCCGGCACGGACATCCGGATGTTCGCCTCGCCGGCCGGGACCGCGGGCGCCCCGGGCTGCGTCGGATCGGTCACCACGAGATCGACGGCGAAGCTGGTCGTGCTCGCCGGGGGCGCCGGGGGCACTCCGGAATCGGCCGCCACCTCGCTGCGCCGTACCCAGCTGCCGACCGCCAGGACCGGTTCACCCGGCTGACCGATCGATTGCGCGTCGAGCCGGGCGTCCGGAGTGGGCAGGAGGACCTGGGACGGCTCCAAGCCGAGGTGGCCGATGACCTCGTCGATCCAGACCAGCAACACGGAGGGATAGTCGGGGCCGTCGAACCCGTCCCGACCCTCGAACACGAACCGCACTTCCCCCAGCCCGGCGCGCACGTGCTGCGGCACGGCCTCGACCACGCGCTCGGCCGGCGCCGTTCCGGCCCACGGCCCCAGCAGCAACGAGGCCGGGCCGCTCGCCGGTTGCTGCAGGGCGGGCTGCTCCCAGGAGACGGGCACCCACTCCGGGTCGTACGCCTGCTCGTGCCCCGGCGTCCACTCGAGCTCGGGGATCCCGTCGCCCCGCACCCGGCCCGTGGGGCGGGAGCCGCGCTCCATGGCCGAAGCCCGCAGCACCGTCCCGGGCCGACTCGCGTCGCGGACGCGGCGAAGCCACGTCTCCAGCGCCCGGAAGCTCTCGGCGTCCTCGGGCACCTCGTCGAGCAGCCACACCGCCACGGACTCGTCCCCGTCGCCGTGGAGCTCGGCGCGCCGCTCGTCCAGAAGGCGCTCGGCCAACGCCGCCACGCCCGCAGGCGCAAGCGGCAGCTCGTCCTCACCGGGCGCCAGGGGGTAGCCATCGGCGGCGAACGGATGGGCCACGAGCACGCCGTCGATGCGCCGGCGCCGCGTCCAGAGGCGCCCGGCGGCCGTGCGGAACGGGTGCTCCTCCGGATACCAGGCGGTGAAGGGCCCGTCGGCCAGCGGCGCGAGGTCGGCACCGGTCGGGACCAACTCGCCGGCCATCGTGGTGAACCACGAACGGAGCTGGAGGGTGGAGAACGAGACGAAGCGCGCCGGCGACCTCGCATCGTCCGGGAAGTAGGCGCGGGCAATGGGGTGCGGGCTGCCATCGACCGGCGCCTCGCTCACCGCGTCGAGCTCGGCGGCGAACACCTCCTGCTCGCTCGACTCCGCGACCCGCTCCACCAGATCGTGCAGCCGGCGGGTCACCGGGGCCGGGGCCGACCCGTCGGCGAAGTGCAGGACGATGTCGGCGCCTTCGGGGGTGTCCCGGCCCAGCTGGGCGGTGAGCTCTGCCAGGTGTGCGCCCGGGTCGCCGGCCGGGGTTGCCTGCACGACCCAGTGCACCGTGGTCAAGCCGTCGACGTCCTCGACGTAAGCGGCGCGCGCCGGCGGGGCGACCGCCGTCGTCACGCTCTCCTCGGCGGTGAGCTGGGCCAGGCGGGCCCCGTCCAGCTCGACCTCGACGATGACGTCGTGCGCGACGAGTTCATCGTCCAAGACCCGCATCAGGGCATCGAGCTCACCGCGCGGCGGCGAGGCCTCGCCCGGCATTGTGGTCCCCGCGCCCGGCGGCTGCTCGCGCCGCACGCTCACCCGCACGAGGTCCGTACGAGGTCTCGCGGTGTGCAACCAGGCGCGGAAGGCGTCGACCGCAGCGGCGTCGAAGGTCCGCGCGTCGTCGGCGTCGACGACGACCGCTCCATCGGGGCCGAGGCGCAGCGGCAGCACGGCGGCGCCGTCCCGGCCATGACGGACGAAAGTTCCGAAGTGCCAGGCCGGCGAGGCTGAGCTGCCGCTCGTGCCCTCGCCGCGATCCTGGTCGAGCGCGCCGGGCCAGCGCTGCCGATCGTCCTCGCGGTCTGCGCCTCCGGCGAGGCGGCCGGCCCGCCGCACGCTGTCGACGAACCGGTCGCGCACCCGTTCGGCCTGCGCCTCGGCGCGGCCGACGCGGGCCGGCGACACGACCGCGCCCTCGGCCGTCGCCGACACCACCACCTCGTCGCGAACCCGCCGCAATGCCGCCAATGCTTCGACGAACTCCGGGCGGCGGTCCGAAGCCAGGGCCTGCGGCACCGCCTCTGTGACGGCCGCCTCCAGGTAACCGCGGGGATCGTCCCACCAGCTGGCGGGCACGACCGTGCCTTCGACGGCGCGGTTCCACGTCGCGAGCTCACCCTGCCAGTGGCCGAAGGCGTCGCGCACCTCGTCCCGGCGCCACGCCTGCTCGGCCCGCGACACCTCGCCGCTCCGGTCGAAGGCGGCCCGCGCCGCCGCGCGTCCGTAGGCGACGAAGGCCGGCGTCGGCGCGGCCGCGTCTTGGAGGTCGGGGTTGTTGATCAGCTCGAGGAGGGCGTGGCTACCGAGTTCTTCTGCCTCCTGCGCCGGGGCGGCGACCGGCCTCGCGTCAGGCGCGGCGCGGTAGGCGTCCAGCACCGACCGGGCGGCGCCGGCCATGCGTTCGGCCCCGCCGTCGAGGAAGCGGTCGATCACCTCTACCGCCCGCGGACCGACGAGCTGCCGGGCCTGCCGGGCCGGCACGGTCACCCACAACCCGGGTTCGACGGTCAGTGCGGTGCTGGCGTGCTGGACGACCTCGCCCGCGGCCGTCGTCAGCCGAGCCGTCAACCGCCACTGCAACGACGCCCGCAGCGAGGCCGCCGCCCCGGCGCGCTCGCCGAGGCTCGGATCGCCGGGTGCCAGCCCGACGACCGTCAGCTCAGAGGCCACCGCCGCCAGCTGCAGGGTGACGACGCGACCGCCGGCCAGCTCCGCCACCGGCACGACGTGCCCGGTCGCCTCGCTCGGGCGCCCTCGCGACGATCCCCCGACGGCACGCCCGGCCAGCGACGGGAACTCCCGCGCTTCGAACACGGAGTCCACCTGGCGCATGGCCTCCGGGTAGACGGCGTGCAGCTCCGGCTGGGAGCGCAGGACCATGACGACCACGCCGGCGGCGAGCGCCGACAGCTCACGGTCGCCGGCCGCCGCGTCGAACACCGTGGACTCCGACGCAAGGTCGGGACCGCCCGCCCACCAGGCCGCCAAGCCGTCGCGCTCGAATGCCTCGAGCGGAAGGTTGACCCGCTCGGCGGTGACGCGGGGAGCAGCGGCTTCGGCGGCGTTCACGGTCGTCAACCGGTACGCCGGCACCGACACGACCATCCGCTCCAGGGCCAGGGCGAACGCGTCGATCACCTCGCCGCCACCCGCGTCGAGGCCCTGGACGGCTGCCTCGACCTCGACCGCCGCCCGGTGGATCAGCATCTCGAACAGCACGCGGAAGCCGGCACCGGCCCGCCGAGCCGCGGCCTCGCGCTCCGGCTCCACGCCGACCGGCCGCAACGTCCGCCCGGTGACGAGCTGGAGCCCCACCCGGAGCACAGCGTGGGCCGGTGCCTCGGGATCGATGAGGGTCGCCGGCAGCTCCAGTACCTGCATCCCGCGCGCCGCCGTCAACCGGGCCAGGTTCGCCCCGAGGGCGTCGCGGCCGAGCAACTGGGAGAGCAGGGCGCGACGGCGGCGCCCCACTCGCCCGACGATCGGCTCGGGTGGGGATGCCTGCGGATCGACGTCTAGGGCGGCATCGTCGAGGGCGGCATCGTCGAGGGCGGCATCGTCGAGGGCGTGGACGGCGAAGACGTCCTCGAAACCGTCGGTCAGCTCCAGCGCAGCGATCAACGTCCCGGCGAGGTCCGGGGCGACCAGGCTGAAGTCGCGGCCGAACGCGCCGGTCTGCTGGTGCAACAACGGGCTCAGCGCCACATCCCGGCGGACCAGGACGCCGAGGGGCACGCTCCGCTCCCGCACCAGCTCCCGCTCCCGCCCCGCTGGGCCTCCGCGCCGGCGCAGCAGCGCGACGTGGACGTCGGTGCGGAACTCCCCCGGCGCGATCTCGACGAACTCCGCGCCGTCGGGCGGCCGCTCGGGATCCAGCAATCCGACGCGCACGCGCAGCACGTGCCGGTGCTCCACCGTCGCCTCCGCCGTGCGCCCCCCGTCGAGCAGCGCATCCCACACCAGCGCGAGCAGCCGCCCGGGCTGCCCGGCAAGGACGCGATCGGCCAACGCGCCCAGGACGTAGTTCGCCGCGCGCGGCACGTCCGGCTCCACGGTGAGCTCGTCCGATGGTTGGGGCTCGAACCGCGCATCCCTCGGCAACCCCGTGATCGCAGGGATCACGTGCTCCTCGCCGGCGTGGGCGAACACCACCCCGCCGCCGCGCAAGCTCAACCGCCAAGCGCCCTCGTCGCGGGCGCGCCCCTTGCCCCTTGTCAGCAGCCGCCACGGCTCGCCCGCCCCGCCCGGGACCAGCCGCAGCTCGTACGCGTCGTGACCGAACACGCCGTCCTCGTGCCACCAGCCCGTCGTGGGCAACTCCGTCAGCCCGTCGTCGTCGCGCCGCACCCATTGCGACGCCCGGAACCGGTTCGGCAGCACGGAGGTCTCGACGGCGAGGTGCTCCTCGATGCCTTCTCGCGCCGCCAGCCGCCAGCGCCCGGCCTCGTCGAATCCGCGGGCGTCGGCCAGGTCGAACCAGAGCCGCACCGACGTAACCGGTCGCTCCTGCCGCCGCATCCAGCGGGCGAACTCCGCCGCCGCCGCCCGCGCATCGGCCAGCTCGACGCCGCGGGGCAGCAACGACGCCAAGAAGCCGACCCGGTCGGAGCCCGCGGCGCCGTGATGCCGGTTGTCGTAGTCCACCAGGCGCCGAAGCTTGTTTCCCGCCCCGGCTTCCTGCCACTCGTCGACCTCCGCGGCCGGCGTCACCGCCACCGGCGGATCGGAATCGTTCACCGGACGCGCCGCCACGGATCGGTCGTGGAGCATCCCGTCGCGCCAGCCCCGGACCCTGATCCCCGGCAGCGAGAGCTCACGCGCCAGCTCGGCGGCGTAGCCATCCGCCAGCTGCGGGGCGACGAGAGTGACCTGCAGCCCGGGCTGCCAGCCATGGGCCACCAGGAGCTGGCGCAACGCCCTCGGCGTCACATTGATCACGGCCGGGCGCAGGTGTCCTGAGTCGGAGCGCCTGGTCAGCTCCTCCGCGATGAGATCGAGCTCGGCCAGCCGCGTTCGGAGCAGCCCCTGCGCCCCCTCCGGCAGCTCCCGGTCGCCCCGAAAGGCGGTCATCAGGCGAGATGCCTGCTCCGCCCGCCACGGCATCGCCGCCTGCAGGCGCTCGTCGGAGGCGTTGACGAGGAAACCGGCGAAGGCGATCGGGGTGTGCGCGTCGTCATCGTGCTCGGACGAGGCGCCGGGGTCGGGATCGCGCACGGCACGGGAAGCGAGGGCGACGGCGACCCACCTCGTCCCCGCTGCATAGACCCAGAGGCCACCATCGGGCTGCTCCGTGCGCAGGACATGAGGCAGGTTCCGGTGCGCCGGGCCCACCAGCAGCGACAGACCGGTCCCCAGGGGCAGCTCGCCCCGGCGGGGGGCCAGGTCGCCCACCACGATGTCCGACAACAACCACGGCGGGAGTTCGTCGACCAGGACGGCGTCGTCCCCCTGCTCGACCTGACGGCTGCTGCCCTCCCCACGATCCCGGTCGGCCGCGCCGGCCCCCCGCTCCGGATCGTCCTCGCGGTCGGCGCCGCCGGCGAGGCGGCCGGACCGCCGCACGCTGTCGACGAACCGGTCGCGCACCTGCTCGGCGTGCGCCGCGGCGACCTCGATAGGTACCGGGGGGCCGGCCGGGCGCGCAGTCGCCGTCGCCGTCGACTCCACCACCACGTCACGCAGCCGGCGCAGCGCGGCGACGCCGTCGGCCAGGTGCGGGCTGCGGTCGGCCACCAACGCCTGCGGCACCGCGCGGCGCGCCGCCGCCTGGAGGTAACCGCGCGGGTCGTCCCACCAGCTCGCCGGCGTGACGGCGGCGTCGATCTCGCCGCGCAACCGCGTGACCTGCGACCACCACGCGCCGAGCGCGTCGTGCTCCGCCGCGTCCGTCGACGCCGTCGCCACGGCCGCGTCGGCGGCCCCGGCCAGCCGGGCGGCGTCCTCGGTGAGGAACCGGCCGACGATCTCGGCCGCCCGCGGGCCGACCACCGCCTGCGCGCCCTGCGCCGGGGCCGTGACGAGCAGCCCCGGCTCGACCGCCACCGCGGCCCCCGACCGGGCCACCGCCACCCCGCCCGCCGTGCGGCGGCGGGCCACGACCCGCCACTGCGCCCCGGCCCGCAGTCCGGCCACCGCACCGCCCGGTTCGTGCGGTGACCGCCCGCCCGGCGCGAGACCGGTCAACGTCAGCTCGGATGCGACCGCCGCGACCTGCAGGGTGATCGCTCCGCCGTCGGCCAGGCCGGCGAGGCGGCCGCCGAACCCCACCTCACCGGCATCGGTGCCCCGCTGGGCCGGCCGTCCACCGACCGACCTCGCGGCCAACGACGGCAGCAGCGGCCCGAACAGCTCACGCAGCTCCTGCTCGCTGTCGGCCAACACCTGCGCCCGCTCGGACTCGGGCACCGGATCCGGATCGGCGCGCACGACGTTGCGCACCGCGTCGAGGGCCGCTGCGATCAGCTGCGCGCCGCCGGCGACGAGCTCGACGCTCGTGCCCTCCGGCAGGGCCGGGCCGGTCGCCCGCCACCAGGACGCCAGCCCCTCCGGTGAGTACCCGGCCTCCGGCACCGGCAGCCGCTGCTGCCGAACCTCACCCAGCCACCCCACGCCGTCGGCACCGGCAATTGCCGCGCGCTGCGGCGGCACTTCAACCACCAGCCGGTCGATCGGCGCGTCGAACTCGTCCACCACGCCGGCATCCCGGCTCGACACCTGCACCCGGGCCGCGGCGATCGGCACCTCGAAGACGACCCGCGGCCCGGCTGGGGCGCGGGCCGGCGTCTCCTCGCCGGCCTCGTCACCGGCCGGCCGCGCCGCGTCGGTCTGCACGCCGGCTGGCCGCGCCTCACCGCCGGCCACGAGCCATACCCGCAGCTCCGGGCCCTGCACCTCGGCCGGCCCGGACCCGGCGAGCGGCACCGTCAACCCGGCCGGCGACAGCAGCCGTTCCACCGCGTTCGCGGGCGCCGGGGCGTCGAGGACCGCACTCAGCCGCTCGACGTTCTGCCGCCCGCGCACCGACGCCGCGTCCACGAGCCACCGCGCCTCGGGTCGGTCCCGCAGCGCATCGACGAGGGTCGGTGCCAGCTCCGGAGCCGGACGCGGCACCGACGTCGCCGGCCCGGACCCGTCAGTCGCGGTGTCGGACACCAGCCGGCCCACCGCGTCGTGGAGGGCGTCGGCGGCCGCGTCGAGCGCGACCGGTGCTGCCGCGAGGTGCAGCTCCGGCAGCGAGACCGGTTGCCCGGCCGCGGCGACCAGCTGGGCGTGCAGCGCCCGCAGCCCGGCGACCGCGCCGGTGTCGGAGGGCGTGACCTCGTCGGTCACGTCGTGAAGCCGCTCGCCCGAATCCGGAGCAGTGCTCTCGGGCGGGGCGCGGTCGCGGGGACGGGCCGCCGGCTCAGTGGTCACCGGTTCGTCGCTGCGGCTCGGCGTGTCGTGCCGGATCGTCACCGTGCGCGGCCGCCGGTACTCGTTGACGTCCTGCAGCTCGCGGGCGAGGCCACGCAGGGCGTCGCCGTCGTCGGCCAGCCGCCCGGCCGCACCGTCGCCGAACCGCTCCTCGTAGGCCCGTAGTGCGGCCGCGACGTCCGGGTCGTCGAGGTGGCCGGTGAAGAGGTCGTCGTCGAGCGACTGGTAGTAGTGCGCGTCGCCCGGCGCACCGTTGCGGGCGGAGCGGTACTCGGCCTGGATGTCGATGCGGGCCGAGAGCGCCGAGCGCGCCGTCACCAGCACGCGCAGGCCACCGCCCACGCGGTCACGCACCGGCGCGCCGCTGTCGTCGACGATGACCGAGCCGTCGGCGTCCTTGCGGACGTCGTAGGTGAAGGTGTCGGCCGCCGGTTTGATGTCGGTGCCCCGGGCGCCGACGCGGTTGATCACCAGCACCGCGCCCCGCTTGCCAGCCTCGGCGAAGACCCGCTCCAGCTCCGCGTCGCGGTTCGTTCCCCACTCGACGAGCTGCCGGGCGTCGACCGCCTGGTGCCCGATGCCGCGCGCGGCGAGCCGGCTCGCGATCAGCTCGACGAGGTCGTTGTGGTGCGTGATCACCTCGATCGGCTGGCCCGTCCCGCTGGCGTGGAAGGCCTCGATGTCGGCGACGATCGCGTCGACCTTGGCCGCCGCGTCCGGGCTGATCGTGTCGGGGTGCAGGGTCAGCGCGGACGGGTCGTGCCGCGGGATCGCCGCCACCGGCCCGGCTCCGATCCCCAGCTCGCGCAGGGCCTCCTCGGCCGGCTTCGCCGTTCCCGAGGCACCCACCACCGTGTGGTAGGTCTCCAGCAACTGGCGGGCGTTGAGCACGTCGGTGCCGGTCGGATCCGCGTGGATCTCCAGGCCGTGGTGCGCCTCCAGCGCCTGGGCGAGTCCGTCCTGCCACCGGGACTCCAGGTTGGTCGCCGGATCCATCAGCGGCTCGTGGTTCTCCTGGTTGATGATGATGATCTTGCTCTTGCCATCGGCCGGCCGGTGCACGAAGTAGTGCCGGTTCTCGACGTACTCCGATCGCGCCCGCGCCTGCACCAGCCGCTGCTCCGCCTGCTCGTGCTGCGCGGGATCGGCCAGCTGTTCGTGCAGCTTGACCCGGCCGGTCGGCGTCAGGCGGATGCCGTCGGGGCCGGTGGTGAAGTCCTCGACCCCGAACCGCCCGTTCTTCATCGCCTGGTCGGCCCAGCGAACCTGCTCCGCAACCTCGGGCGTCGCCTCCTTGGTGACCCCGTCGCTGAGATACCAGCCCTGGTTGTTGTCCTTCCAGGTGTCGACCTCATCGGCGACCATCAGCTTGCCCGGCACGTGGATCAGTTCGCCGGCCGCCTTGGACTGCTTCTGCCGGTAGAAGGCGAAGTCGTTGTTGTCCCCGACGTACACCGTCGGTCGCTGCGGGCTGGCGAGGCGGACGTCCGGATCGACGCGCAGGACGTCGATGCCGAGCGGCTCCAGCAACTCCTTCAACGACTCGGCGTCGCGGCCGGCCAGCGCCTTGCTCGACGTGTAGAGGTGGACAGCGCCGCCGAGCGGGTCCCCGGCCTCCCTGGCCGCGGCGAACTCCCGGATCGCGTGACCGGCGACCGTCAGCGCCATCACGTCGGACTTGCCCTCGCCGGCCGCCATGTCGATGAGGCGGCCGTCCAGCATCTCCGCGGCCCCGGCCAGCTGCGTCCACTTGAGCTGGTAGCCCTTGACCTGGCGGATCCGTTCGTGGACGGCGGCGAGCCGGTCGACGCGGTCCTCGCTCTGCAGCATCTGCGACAGCACCGCATGCGAGACGTCGTCGGCCTCCCCGCGCTGCGCCGACCGCCACTGGGCGACCCGGCGCCGCACCTCGTCCTGCAGGGCGTGGCCTCGAACCGACGGGTCGCCCGCGTCCTGCGACGCCCGCGCCGTCTCGGCCTCGACGACCGGGGCGCCGGCCGCGTCAGCCCGCGGGTGCGCGGAGGTCGGCGGCGTCGACCTCGTCGGCGTGACCGTCGCATCGGGCGGTGGGTGCGCGGCCACCACCGCATCGGCCGGTGGCCGCCCCGCCACCAGCTCGGGCGAGGAGGGGCGCCCCGGCGCCGCGGTGCTCGGAGCCGACCCGGCCGAGGCGGTCGACGCCCGCGCCGTGGCGGGGGCCGCGCCGGCCTGCGCCACGAGGTCACGCGTGAGGTCGGCGGTGCGCTCGGCCGGGGGTCGTTGCAGCAGCTGCGACTGCACCCGCGCCACCGTGTCGCGCAGCTGTCCGCCGACCGAGCCAGGGGGAAGCGCCCCGCCTTCGACGCCGGCCCGGCGCAGCACCTCACCCTGGGCCAGCTCGCGCGTCTGGGTCCACTCCGATCGCACCGCCTCGCCGAGGCGGGTCGCCTCCGGCCGCAACACCTCGCCGATGGCGTGCGATTGCTGGGCCGGGCTCGCCGCCGGCAGCTCAGCAAGCCGGGCCTGAGCCGCTTGCTGCAGCTGCGGAATGCGCTCCAGGAGGCGCTCGCGCAGTTCCGATTCGGCCGCGGGTTCGAGGTCTCGCGGCATGGCATGGTCGAGCTCGCGCTGCCAGACCGGGTCGAGCGGCGGGCGGGCAGCGCCCGGAGCGTCCGGGCCGGCCGTCCCCTGCCACGGCCGGGCGGCCTCCGCGGCGCCACCGGCCGGCGGCCCGCTCGCGATGGCGGGCTCCGGGTGCGCCGCCGGCGAGGCGCTCGCCGTGGCCACCGGCGCCGCGGCGGGGTCGTGCGACGGGTTGGCCGCCGGCGGGCGCCCGGTGTCGACGGACGGCGCCGAAGCAGCCCGGACGGCCTCACGGCCCGCCTCGCGCGCCGAGGCGCCGACATCGGTGACCGGCCGGCCGTCCACCGACAGCTGGTGGATCCCCAGGTCGCCTCGCAATTGCACCGTGCCGCTGAACTCACCGAGCCGGGGCGGCTGCCCCGGCGTCTGCGTCGCCGGCACCCGTAGCACGCCAGCCCCGTCGAGCTGAACGTTCTGCAGCCGCCCGACGGCGTTGATCTCGCCGACGTGCTCGACGTCGCCGAGGCGCATCGTGCCGTTGCCCGCCACGATGCCGACGAACTCGCCCGGCGCGTCGAAGCGGCCGGAGAGGGTGAGGTCGCCCTTGAAGCTCGCGGCCGGGAACTCGATGGGCGTCGCTTCGATCTCGCTGGAGATCTTCGGGACCTTGATCTCCTGCATCTGCGGGCCGTCGCCGGCTATCCGCTCGGCCCGGGCGTGAGCGTTGCGGCCACCGAACCAGCCGATGGCGCCGCCGACAGCGCCCGAGGCGACCTCCCAGCCGAAGCCCTCGCCGGCCCGCGGGCCGCCCTGGCCCAGGATCACGCTCGTCATCGCCTCGGTGATGATCGACTGCGCGGCGCCCGAGACCATGCTTCCGGTGAAGTCGACGACGGTCTCGCCGATGCTCGGCTTGCCGAGTTCTCCGGCTCCGCGCAGGCGGCTGGTCAGCGGTTTGGCGGCCTTGCCGATCACCCCGCCGAGGTGGTGGGCCGCCTCGCCGACCCCGACGCCGACCACGCCGGAGACGCCCGCGCCGAGCGTCTTGGAGAAATCCCAGGAGTCGCGGTTGCCCTCGCCGATCTGGATGCCCTGGAGGATGGCATCCAGCCCCATCTGACTGGTGAGGTTCACCCCGAGGCTGTAGACGAGGCGGGCGATCATCTGCCGCGCGAAGAGGCTGCCGAACCGGATGAGCCCGGCGATGTACGGCACGATCACCGCGGCGGCGCCGGGGATCCACAGCTGCGCGACCGCCTCGGCGATCATCGCCGCGAGCAGCACCAGCTGGCCGAGGATCGTCCACTTCGTGTATTCGACCTCGGTGGCGACGTGCTCCATGTACTGCGCCAGCGACAGCGCGTCCTGCTGCAGGCCGGCGACCGCGCCGTCCTGCAGGAACTGCTGGATGCTCCGGTCGAACTGGTCGGCGCCGGCGCCCTGCCATGCGCCGTTCACCCGGCGCCGGGCCTGCTCGACCTGCTCCTCGATACCGGTAAGCGACTCGGCGAAGTCACGCCACACCGCAGCGCCGGCGCGCATCGCGTCCTCGTCCAGCTCCGGCCACATCTGACCGGCGAGGACGGCGAACAGGACCCGGATCGGGTCGGGGAGCTCGATGGCCATGGGTCAGGTCATCGCCGGGGCGGGCGGGTCACGACTTCTTCAACTGATCCGTCGTGCTCTGCTCGAGGGCAGCAAACCGCGCGCTGATCTGCTGGATGTTGTCCCGCACGCTGGTGAGGAAGTGGCTGATGGTGTCGGTACCGTCCAGCGTCTGCTCGCGCGAAGGTTCGTACTCGGCGACGAACTTCTTCGTCGTCTCGTCGGCCGACCCGTTGCCGACGAAGTGCAGCGCCGACAGCCGGGCCGACAGCGCGTTCGCCGCGGCCTGCAGGTTCTCCGCCGCTGCCTCGAAGCCCGCACGGCTCGCCTGCAGCGCCACAGGATCCACGTGAAGACGGTCGTCTGCCATCTCTCCCTCTCGCCTCAGCGCTCGGTCGGCTTCAGGCCACCGGGCAGCCCTAGACCCGCCGGCAGCTCGGGCGGCAGCAGGGCACTCAGGTCGGCCGTCCCGGCTACGAGGTCGGCCACCGGAAGCCGGCCGCCGAGCGCGCCGGTGAGCTGTTCGGATAACCGCTTCTGCACGCGGGAACGAGCCGCTTCGATCGTGTCGAGCAGCAGGTGCGACAGCTGGGCGGGAGCCATCTCGCGGTATCGCTTCGACAGGAAGGTGAGCTCGGTGACCGCACCCTCCGCGCTCACCGAGACGCGCACGTTCCCCTTGGCGTCGGTGGCCGTCTCGGTCATGCCGCGCACCTTCTGCCCGGCCGCCAGGGCTTCGTCCCTGGCGCTCCGGTAGAGCTCGTCGAGGTCCAGCAGCCGGCGCGCGCCGGCCGGCTGTTCGTCAGTACTCACGTGGCTCTCCGGTTCCTATGCCGACGCCGTCGGGTTGTGCGCCACATGGCTCTCGCCGCTCTCGCCGCCGGCTGCGGCCGGATGAGCCGGCTCGTACGGCTCGCGCTCGACCGGCTCCAACAGGTCCGGCTCGCTGCTCTCGCCGACGGAGCCGGACCTCAGCACCCCCGGGCCGACCTGCGGTCCCCCACTCCAGACCTCGCGGTCCTCGGTGAGCCAGGTGGTGCGCTCGCGTTCCTCGCTCTTGCCACCCGGTGCACCCCCGCCACCTGACATCGGCATCATCGGCATACCACCCATGCCGCGGCCGGCCGCGCCAGCGCCGGGCGCCGATTCGGCCAGCGCACCTCCTGCGCCCGCCCCGCCGGGTGCAGCGCCGCCCCCCGTGTTGAACGCGGCACCGCCCCCAGAAGCGAGCGATCCGGTCGAACCGCTCCCGGCGCCACGGGCGAACGGGGTGGTCGCGGCATCGCCGCCGCCCAGCGGCGCACCGGGGCCACTCCCGCCCGCCGCGACCGCGCCGACGCCGGAATGCGGCACGGAAGGCAGGCGGCCGCCTACGCGCGCTCCCTCGCCGGCGGCATCCGGGTGCCCGACGAGGCCGGCCCCCGGGCTGCGAGGCATAGCCGGCGGGATGAGCCGTTCAGCCGCGAGCGATCCGGCCGAGGTCGGCAGCTGCCCCGGAAATCCGGTGCCGCCCCGGCCGCCCGAGGCGGCCGCGGTGCTGGCCTGGGTGGCGAGGTCCGCGTACTTCTGGCCGAGCCCGGGCACAGCGCCGCTGCGCAGCACCGGCAGATCCGGGGGCGGGGCGGCGGGTACGGAGCCGCCTTTGCCGCCCGCGCCGGCCGTCGCCGAGCTGCCCGGTCGCCCCTTGCCGCCGATCGCGGAGAAGCTGGCCGGTTGCGGCAGGTTGAGGGAGGTGCCGGGCGAGTTGGCCGTCCGCGGCGAAGGCAGCCCGGAGAGCCGGCCCGTCCCCGATCCGCCCGCTGCACCGCCTGCACCAGGCACCGGGATCGAGCCGACCGGCGGGAGGTTCGGGGTGAAGGCGGCGGCGGCCGCGCGGCCGGCGGCGCTGTCCGCACCTGCCCCACCGACGTCTGACACGCTGGCGGAGCCCGAACCACTGCCGGCGCCCGCAGCACCACCAAGGCCGCTGAAGTCCGGCGCGCTGCCGCCACCCGCGCCGCCGCCGGCGCCAGGGGCACCGCCGAGGCCGCTGAGATCCGGAGCGCTGCCGCCTCCGGGCAAGCTGCCGCCGCCCGCGCCGGGAATCGCGGACGGGTCGAGACCGGCGCCGGTGATCCCGGGGAGGTTCACCTGCGGAACCGCCGTCGGGACGGACGCCGGCATGGTCATCGCGGCGCTGGCGAGCTGCGGCATCTCGCGGCTGACGTAGCGGTAGGCGTCATCGAGCATCGCGCCGATGTGGTGGGCCTGCTCGGTCACCATGTGATCGACGACCGGGTACCGCGACGGCGTCCAAACGCCGTTGGGCAGCTGCGGCTTCTTGGTCATGCGCAGATCGACGTTCTCCCACCACCACTCGGTGGCCTGCGCGCTCCACTGGTTCAGCGCGATCAGGTCGGCCACCGCGTTGGTCAGGGCATCGCGTGCGTAGCGGATGAGCGGCGGGACCTTGCCGAGGTCGCCGATGACCTTCTGTAAGGTTTCGTCGGTCTGGTCGGCGAGCTGGCCGAACTGGTCGGCCGCCTGCCCCTTCCACACATTCTTGTCGCGCAGCGCCTTCGCGATGGAGCGCAGGTCGGCCTGCAATTGCAGCGCTTCCTGCAGCGCCGAGTCGAAGACCGCGGCGGCATTCTCGAAGGCCTGCGGGTCGCTGTTGTAGTTCTGGTTGACGCCGTCATAGGTGCCGCCGATCCCGCCCATGACGGCGTTCTGGACGTCCGTCCAGCGGGGCAACTCCGACAGCGGGGTGTCGTTACCGGCGGGCACGCGCTACGAACCAGATCCGGCGAGACGCTGCGCGGCGTCGTCTGCGTCGTCGAACCGCTTCGCCGCCTCGCGAATGCCGTCGGCGATCGTGTCGAGCGTCTTCTGGATCGACTGCAGCGCCTTGTACGCACCATCGGCGCCGCTGCTCGAGTTGCCGTCGGCCGTGGAATCGATGGCCTGCTTGAGCGCGCGGGCAGTGCCGAAGTCGCCCGGCTTCGTCGACACGCCGAGCAGCTGCTGCTTGGCCGACTCGGCGCTGTCGCGCACCGCCTGCAGGCTGCTCGCGTACTTGCGCATGCTGCTGGTATCCGCACCGACCCCGTCACCGACGGTGGACACGTGCTGGTTGTCCGGCACCTGACCGGTCGGCACTTGCACCGGAGCGTGCAGCGTCGGCAACGGGTTGTTCGCGGCGACCCCGCCGCCCGATCCCGAGGAGTTGTCGGCCATTTCCTACCTCCACATATCGATAAAGCCGAAGACCGTGGTTCGGAAGCCGCGGACCGCGGCTTCCGAACCGCCGGCCGTCAGCCCTGGAAGCCGCCAGCCGAGGCGGCGTCGGCCGACTGGTACTGCTCCATCGCGCTGAAGCCGGCCGCCGCCTTCATGCTCAGGCGCTGCACCATGTCGTTGATCGCAGTGGTCCACTTCTGCTGGGCGGCGGCGTAGGCGTCCTTCGCCTGACCGTCCCAGCTGGCGAGCGTGCTCTGAGCGCGCTGCTGCACGTTCTGCACGATGGATTCGAGCTGCTGCGTCTGGGCCTGAAGCTGGCCCAGCGCGTCGCCGAGTTGGCCGTAACTCACAGAGAACGGATTGGACACCAATGACTCCTGGGGTTCGGATCGAACGGATGGTTTGGCGGATGCCCTGGGTTACCGGACCGCGGGGTACTACCGGCCCGCGAGGTGCTGAGCCTCCGCGTCGGCGGACACGATGCGCTTGAGAAACGCGTCGAGCGCCTGCTCGAGTTCGGCCAGCGCCTGGATGACCTGGCGGTCGTCCTGCAACCAGTGCTCGAGCGTCTGACGGAACGTGTTGCCGGCATCACCGGTCCACGCACCCGTCGTCGCGTTGGCCTGCGCGCTCACCGCCGCACTCTGCTGGGTGAGCTGACCAACCGATTCCTGAACCGTCTTGATGAGGGCGGACACCTCGGCGGGAGTGACCTTCACCGAACTCGTTGCAGCCATTGTTCCCCTTCCGGAAACGAGCGTTTGCGATCTGCTACTACCGACAATCGGGAGTCTGCGCTGGCCGGTTCAAGGCGAACAAGATCTCCTGCCGTATTGAGGCCCAGAGGCCCAGATGCCTGCCCCCGGAGCCCTGACAGGGCCGCGATCACCTCATGGCGCGACGCCGAAGAGCGCAATTTCCGGGTCTGTGCGCCCTGGTCGGTTCGGACTCGTCCGGAGCACTATTCACTCTCTCGACCCGGTCTGGCCCGACGCGCAGATTCCGCGCCGCGGCCACTCACGCTGGTCGGAATGCAATCGCCCAGATGCCCCCGTTCGACGAGGACACCATGCTCATGAGTGACATCGCGAAGCCGACCCGGACGCGTTGAGCGACGTGACGAGCAACCTGGAGATCAGCGCCGCAGGCGGTCGCACCTTCACCGTGTCGGCGACGGCCGATGGCGCCTACCGGAGCATCGGCGAGGCGCTCGAGCACGCCGAGGCCGGGGCGACCATCTCGGTCCTGCCCGGCACCTATCGCGAACGGCTCGTGGTCACCCGGCCCTGCCGCATCGTGAGCGAGGCCGGCGCCGACACCGTCGTGATCGCCCCGCCAACCGGCAGCGCAGTGACGGTCGCGACCACGCAGGTCACTCTCATCGCCGTGACCCTCAACAGCACCGACGGCGATCGGGCCACGCTCGACGTTGGCACCGGCGAGTTGACCGTCGTGCAGTGCACTGTCGCGTCGGCGGGGGCTGCAGCAGCATTCATGCGCGGCACCGCTCGGCTCACGATGACCCGGTCCGCGGTGAGCAACTCCGCCGGCCCCGGCCTGCTGTTCACCGACCGATCAGGCGGGATCGTCCAGGACACGACCTTCGCCGACATCACGGGCACGGCTGTCCTGCTACGCGGACCGGTCGACGCGATGCTGCAGCGGTGCACGATGCGCCGGATCGGCGGCAACGGCATCTGCGCTTCGGAGGGAGCCGGCGGCTCGATCGACAACTGCGAGGTCAGCGAGATCGGCAGCCCGGCCGTGGCGATAGACACCGCCGCAACGACCCGGCTCACGGCGACGACGATCCGCGACACCTCCGATGTCGGACTTCTCATCGCCCGCCAGGCCGCCCCGCTCGTCGACGGCTGCACGATCGCCCGCACCGGCTCAGCCGGCATCATGCTCGAGGAGGCGGCCGGGGGCGAGGTGACGGCAACGACGGTCGATGCGTCGAGCGGCCCGGCCATCTACATCACCGGTCGCTCGACGGGCACCTTCCGCGAGTGCCGGATCACCTCCGCGGCGGGAGACGCGGTCGTCGTCTCCGAGTCGAGCAACCCCGACTTCGCGGGGTGCGCTATCGAGCAGCCGGCCGGTGTAGGCGTCGCGGTGATGGGCAGCTCGGCTGGGAGCTTCGCCGGCCTCGCGATCCAGAACGCCGGGCGCGGCGCGGTCCACGTCACCGGCGGGGCGACACCGACGTTTAGGCAGGCCGTAATCGACGGCGGCACCGGCCCGGGAATCGCGGCATCGGAGTCCGGCGCCGGCCTGTTCGAGGATTGCCAGGTGATCGGCGTCGCCGCGGCCGGCGTCGCCGTCGACGGCGGCGCCAATCCGGTGCTGCGCAAGATCGTCGTACGGGAGAGCGAGACCGGCGTGATCGTTGGCCGCAACGGCCGCCCCGTCCTGTCCGACTGCGAGATCGTCGACGCGCGAGCCGACGGCGTCACCGTCGACGGCGGTGCGGAGATCGACCTCAGCCGCACCCGCATCCGCGGCGGCGGCGGCGCCGGGCTGGTACTCGCCACCGGGGCCGGCGGCTCGGTCACCGATTGCGAGATCTACGCGAACGCCGGTCACGGTCTCACTGCGCGGGGGCCGCTCGTGGTCCGCGTCGCCGACTGCACCGTTCACGACAACGGCGGCGCCGGCCTGCACCTGCACGCCACCGCCGACGGCCTGCAGCTCGTCCGCGTCGCGAGTTCGGACAACGGCCGCCCCGACCGGACCGACGAGGCCGACCCGCCGCGGCCGACCAGTCGCGCGTCCGCACCCGGCCCGGCGCCGGAGGCGCCCGCTTCGCCGGCCAGCACCCCCGACGGGCCGGCGCCGGGCGCCACGCCGCCCGCGCCGCCAACGCCCGGCGGCGGGACGACCGACCCCGTGCTCGGCCCCCTGCTCGAGGAGCTGCACGGTCTGGTTGGGCTGCCCGGCGTCAAGCACGAAGTCTCCACATTGGTCAACCTGCAGCAACTCGCGCGGAGGCGGGCCGAGGCCGGCTTGCCCGTCCCGCCGCTGAGCCGGCACCTGGTCTTCACCGGCGCGCCGGGCACGGGCAAGACGACGGTCGCCCGGCTCTACGCCCGCATCCTGCACGCGCTCGGCGTACTGCGCGAGGGGCACGTCGTCGAGGTCTCCCGCGCGGACCTCGTCGCATCGATCGTCGGCGGCACCGCGGTCAAGACGACGGAGAAGTTCACCGCGGCCCTCGGCGGCGTGCTGTTCATCGACGAGGCGTACACGCTGGCGGCGGAGAGCGGCTCCGGTCCAGATTTCGGGCAGGAGGCCGTCGACACCATCGTGAAGATGATGGAGGACCACCGCGACGACATCGTGGTCATCGCGGCCGGCTACTCCCACGAGATGAAGGGCTTCCTCGGCTCCAACCCCGGCCTGGCGTCGCGTTTCACCCGGACGATCGAATTCGAGAGCTACACCAACGAGGAGTTGGTGACGATCGTCGAGGATCTCTGCACGCGCCACCACTACATGCTCGAGTACGGGTCCCGCCAGGCGCTCGAGGCGTACTTCGCCGGCGTCGCCCGCGACGCGAACTTCGGCAACGCCCGCACCGCCCGCAAGTTGTTCGAGGAGACGATCGCCCGACAGGCTCAACGGCTTGCCGAGAGCAATGATCTCAAGTCGAGCGAACTCACCAAGCTGCTGCCGGAGGACATCGGCAGCCCGCCCGGACGATCCCTGCGCAGCGAAGCGCGTTCGGACCGCAAGTCCGAGCTGGACGAGCTGCTGGCGACGCTGCACTCGATGATCGGCCTGACCTCGGTGAAGGCCGAGGTCACGAACATGGTCAACCTCCTTGCCACCGCCCGGCGGCGCATGGAGGTGGGGCTCCCCGTTCCATCATTGAGCCGCAACCTCGTCTTCGTCGGCGCGCCCGGCACTGGCAAGACCACCGTCGCCCGGCTGTACGGACGGCTGCTGTCTGCGTTGGGCGTGCTCAACACCGGCCAGGTCATCGAGGTCAGCAAGGCGGATCTCGTCGCCGAGTACGTCGGTCAGACTGCGGGACGGACCAAGGATGCGTTCGACCGCGCGCGCGGAGGCGTCCTGTTCATCGACGAGGCCTACACCCTCACTCCGGCAGCCGGCGGCGGTACGGACTTTGCCCGTGAGGCGGTCGACACCATCCTGAAGCTGATGGAGGACGCCCGCGACGAGGTGGTGGTCATCGTCGCCGGTTATGAGGAAGAGATGCAGCAGTTCTTCGCTGCCTATTCCGGGCTGGCCTCGCGCTTCTCGCGCTACGTCCGGTTCGAGAACTACGAGCCGGAGGAGTTGCTCACCATCGTCGAGCACCACGCCAAGGACGCCGGCTACGAGCTGTCGTTCGAGTGCCGCGGAGTGCTGCTTGAGTACTTCAACAACGTCGACCGGGGCAAGGAGTTCGGCAACGGTCGCTTCGCCCGGCAGACCCTCGACTCCATGATCACCCGGCAGGCCGGCCGGCTCAGTGCCCTGGACACGGCCAGCATCGACGACCTGCGCCTGCTGCTGCCAGCGGACGTCGAAGCACGGGCGATGTAGAGGCGCGTCGCCGGCTACCCCTGCCCGTCGGCGGCGGGGTCAGGAGCTGTCGTCGCCCGGTGGCGGTTCGGCCGGCCACTTCCCGCGCAGGATGGCGGCGATGTCGGCCGGGGCACGCCGGGCGGCGCCGGCGCGGCGCCCCGAAGCGCCGGTCGCCGTCGCGCCGGACGGCGCGGGTGCCACCACCCCGCCCGGCTCTTCCGCCCCGGTGACAGTGACCGGCTGGGCAAGGTCCACCGATCCAGCCACAGTGACCGGTTCTGGGAGGTCCGCCGGGCCGTCCCCAGTGACAGGCTCGGCCACGGTGACCGGCTCGGATACGACCATCGGTCCGTCCGGCGGCCGGCCGACAGCCGGCGTCGTAGCAGCGGTCAGCCGGGACCTGGCCCGGATCGGTTCTACCCGGGGCACGAGCGCAGCCGTCACTGCCGAAGCCGGCCCCGCCTGCGGGCCGGACTCGTCAGCGGCGGACACCTCCGCCGCATCGTCGGGCAACTCGCCTGCGTCATCCGCCTGGGTCGACGGTCCCACTGCAGCGGACGCGGGCGTGAAGAGTTGGCGCCGGATGTTGGCCAGACGCGCTTCGATCTGGTCGTCCACCGCTGTCATCGCCCGGTCCCTGACGGTGTCGGGAGCGGAGCGGGCTCGGGTGGAAGGTTCGGTCGCCCGCCACCGCGCGAGGCAACATCCACCGAACTCGCCTCCCCTCACCCGCATGCGGCCGTGTCGTGGGCGAGCGCCAGTGCGGTGCGTCATCGGAGCCGGCAAGCAACAGACGCTCGGCACCGAGGCGACGACCGGATCACGACTCCTGCGCCATGATCAACGCAGGCTCAGTGCCGCAATGCTAGCGGCCAGCGGGGGCAACAAAAATAGTCCACGGGCCCAAGTCTGCGACGTGGTTGCCGCGGCACACTGATGCTCGTCCCACGCCTGTGAGGGGTCAGTCCGACCGAGAAGGGGTCGCGCGCCAGTGACGACGATCGTGTTCCGGCGACCTGCCCGGCAACCCGGACCGGAGCTGCCCACTGGGGAGGTCTCGCTGCAAGAGCCCCCCACCCTTCCCGAAGCCGGAGGGGTGGACGCGTCGAGCGTCTTCACCATGCTGCCGATGGTCGCGATGTCGGCCATGATGATGCTCTTCTTCGTCACGTCGGCATCGCCGCAGATGCGCTATCTCATCATCGGCGCGACGGTGCTGACCATGGGCGGATCTATGATCGCCCAGCTCTCCCGCGGGTCGAGTGGACGTAAGCGCAAGTTGGGCGGCGAGCGCCGGGACTACCTGCGGTACCTCGGCCAGATGCGACGTACCGCTCGCCGGATCGCCGAGGCCCAGACCCGTGCCGTCCAGTGGAACCACCCGGCGCCCGACCAACTCTGGACGCTCGCTGCCACTCGGCGGATGTGGGAGCGCCGCCCCAGCCACCCGGACTTCGTGGAGACCCGGATCGGCACGGGGATGCAGCCGCTGTCGGTGCGGCTCGTCCCTCCTCACCTGCGCCCGGTCGAGGACCTCGAGCCGCTGTGCCTGCTCGCCCTGCGCCGCTATCTCGTCACGCACCAGAGCGTCCCCGGGCTTCCCCTCTCCGTGCGGCTGAGCGACTTCGCCCGGGTCCTCGTGCGTCCAGGCGACGCCGAGGATGCCGACGACGTCGTCCGCGCCCTAGCCCGGGCCGTCGTGGCGCAGCTGGTCACCTTCCACGCACCGGACGACGTCCACGTGGTGGTCTGCGCGACGCTCGAGCGCCAGGCCGAGTGGGATTGGGTGAAATGGCTGCCCCATGCCCAGCACCCGTCGGTGACGGACGGCGCCGGTGGCCGACGCCTCGTCGTGGACAGCCTGGCCGAGGCCGAGCAGCTGCTCGGCAGCGCCTTCGTCAGCCGTCCCCGGTTCATCGACAACGACCCGTCGACGGTCGCCGAGGAGCCGTACGTCCTGCTCATCCTCGACGGTGCGCCGGTCGCCGAGACCGCCCGCATCGCCGGCGAAGGCATCCGCAACTGCACCGTGCTCGACGTCTCGGAGTCACTTCGCTGGCGACGCGACACCGCCACGTTGCGCCTCGTCGCGCGGGCCGACAGCATCGAATTGATCACGACCGGCCGCAGCCAAGGCGACCAGGCACAGCCGCTCGGCCGGCCCGATCAGCTCACCGTCGCCGCCGCGCGGACGCTCGCGCGCGGGCTGTCCCCCTACCGGGTGACCGACACCCGGGAGAGCGGCACCGCGACGTCGCAGAACTTCGACCTCGTCTCGCTCATGGGGTTGCGTGACCCCGCCGGGTTCGAGCTTGATCAGGCGCGCAGCCAGGCCGTCGACCGCCAGTTCCTGCGCATCCCCATCGGCGTGTCTGAGGGGGGCTCCCCCATCGAGCTCGACCTCAAGGAGGCGGCTCAGGGTGGCATGGGGCCGCACGGGCTGCTGATCGGTGCGACCGGCTCCGGCAAGAGCGAGCTGCTGCGGACGCTGATCATCGCCCTTGCGGTGCGGCACTCCTCGGAGCTGTTGAACTTCGTCCTCGTGGACTTCAAGGGCGGGGCCAGCTTCATCGGCTTCGAGCGGCTCCCGCACACGTCAGCCACGATCACCAACCTTTCGGACGACCTGCCGCAGGTCGATCGCATGCAGGAAGCCCTGCAAGGCGAGATGATCCGCCGGCAGGAACTGCTGCGCCGCGCCGGCTACGCCTCCCTGCGCGACTACGCCAAGGCCCGCGCCGCCGGGGCGCCGCTCGACCCCCTCCCCACCCTGATGGTGGTCGTGGATGAGTTCAGCGAGCTGTTGAGCAGCAAGCGCGAGTTCATCGATCTGTTCGTCATGATCGGCCGCCTCGGCCGAAGTCTCGGCGTCCATCTCCTCCTGGCCTCGCAGCGCATCGACGAGGGACGGATGAACGCGCTGGAGTCCCACCTCTCATACCGGATCGGCCTGCGGACCTTTTCGGCGATGGAGAGCCGCAGCGTCATCGGCGTGCCGTACGCCTACGAGCTCCCGTCCGAGCCGGGCAATGGCTACCTCCGCCCGGACACGACGAGCCTCATCCGGTTCAAGGCGGCGTACGTGTCGGCGCCGTACCACCGCGAGACGCCGGCGCTGCGGCAGCGGGAGGTGCAGCGCCGGCTCGTCCCGTACTCCGTTGACGTCGTTCCGAACGTGACTCCGGACCCCGTGGCCGACCTCGAGCCGACCGTCGCGGAGCCGGCGAGCGCGGCCGCGGTGCAGGACGCCACGGCGAGCACCCTGTTGGACGTGCTGATCGACCGGCTGGCCGACGAGGGACCGCAGGCGCACCGCGTCTGGTTGCCTCCGCTCGCCGATGCGCCGCCGCTCGACAGCCTGCTGCCGCCGCTCGCCGTGGACCCGGAACGGGGCCTCGCTGCGCCGGAGTGGTCCGGGCAGGGCACGCTGACCGCCCCGGTCGGCGTCATCGATCGGCCGGCCGATCAGCGGCGCGACCCGCTCATCGCCGACCTCACCGGCAGCGGGGGGCATGTCGGCGTCGTGGGCGGTCCGCAGAGCGGGAAGAGCACGCTGCTGCGCACGCTGCTCACCGCGCTCGCGCTGACCCATACACCCCGCGAGGTGCAGTTCTACTGCCTCGACTTCGGGGGTGGCACGCTGGCGCCGCTGAGCCAGCTGCCCCACGTCGGCACCGTGACGACGCGGATGGATCCCGAGCGGGTCGGGCGTACCGTCGCCGAGATCAAGAATCTTCTGGTCCGGCGGGAGCAGGCCTTCGCCGCGAACGGCGTCGCCTCCATCGCGGCGTTCCGCGAGATGCTGCGGCAGGGCACGCTGCCGGCCGAGGCCGACGACGGCTACGGCGACGTGTTCCTCGTCGTGGACGGCTGGGGGGTTCTGCGCAAGGAGTTCGAGCAGCTCGAGGCATCGTTCACCGAGCTGGCCACGAACGGGCTCAACTACGGGATCCACCTCGTCGTCAGCGCACCGCGGTGGTCGGACATCCGGCCGTGGCTGCGCGATCTGCTCGGCACGCGATTCGAGCTGCACCTCGGTGATCCGGTGGAATCCGAGGTCGGCATGCGCATGGCGGCCAACGTCCCGGCCATACCGGGGCGCGGCATCACCCGCTCGGCCGAGCACTTCCTCGCCGCCCTGCCGCGCCTCGACGGGGTGGAGGGCACCGAAGGCTTCCCCCCGGCGGCGACGGAGGCACTGCGCCGGATTCGGGACGCGTGGAGCGGGCCGCCCGCCCGCGCCGTCCGGCTGCTGCCCACTGCACTGGACCACACCGAGCTCCCAGAGCCGGACGGCGATCTGCGCGTCGCGATCGGCGTCGACGAGGAGTGCCTGGAGCCGGTGTGGTTCGACTTCGCCCAGACCCCGAACCTGCTGATGTTCGGCGACAGCGAGACCGGGAAGACCAGTGCGCTGCGGCTGATCAGCGAGGCGATCACCAGGCGGTACCGCCCCGACGAGGCGCAGCTGATCATCGTCGACTCCCGTCGCGACCTCTACGGCGCCGTCGCTCCGGAGTACCAGCTCGGCTACGCCGTCTCGGGGATGGCGCTCAGCGAGCTGATCGCCACCGCGATGGAGCCGCTGCTCGAGCGCATTCCCGGGCCGGACATCACGCCCGAGCAGCTTCCGCTGCAGGACTGGTGGAGCGGACCGAAGCTGTTCGTGGTCGTCGACGATCTCGACCTCATCCACACCGGTGTCGCTGCCCCGCTGCTGCCCCTCCTGGAACTCGCCACCCACGGCGCAGCCATCGGCCTGTACCTCATCGTCGCCCGCTCCACCGTCGGCGCGGCCCGGGCGGCCATGATGGACCCGGTCATCCGCCAGCTCTGGGAGCTCGGCGCACCCGCGCTCATGTTCTCCTGCGCGCCGGAGGAGGGGGCGTTCCTGGGCGGCGCCAAGCCCCTGCGGCTCATCCCGGGACGGGCGCAACTAGTCACCCGGCGGCGCCCCCCGCGGCTCGTGCAGACCGGGTTCTGCCCGCCGGCGTCGGCGGCCACGCCGGCCGCGGTGGGCACCCCGCCGGTCTGACGTCCGGCAGCCGGGTCACCCCGGGCAGCCCGCCCGCCCCGGCAGCCATCCGTGCGGAAGCCGGTCGCTTCGGCCGGCAGCCGGCCCAAACGCCCACCCGCCCCTGGGTGCACACGCGCCTCGCCCGCCGCACCAGGATCGGGGCGGCGGGCGAGGTGGGGGGCCGCGAGCTGTGGCCGGGGCTGCTCGCGTGCGGTGGCGCCTACTGCGTCGTCGTCAGCGGCCCGGCGAACGCGTCGGCCTGCAGAGGCTCGAAGCGCGCCTGGAAGAAGCGCAGCACATCCGGCTCGTAGGTGAACGCCAGCCCGCGCCGGTACCGGGGCGCGTCGGCGACCAGATCGATGACCGCATCGGCCACGTAGTCCATGTGGCTCTGCGTGTAGGCGCGACGCGGAATGGTCAGCCGCACCAGCTCCAGCTCCGGGAAGCGGTTCGCACCGTTCGCGTCCCGGCCGGCCGACACCGCGCCGCGCTCTGCGCCCCGGATACCGGCACGCGCGTACAGCAACGCGGCGAGGGTCTGCGCGCGGAACTCCTCCTCGGGTACGTGCGGCAGGATCGCGTTTGCGTCCAGGTACACGCCGTGACCGCCGATGGGGGTGGTGACGGGGACCCCGCTGTCGAGCAGCCGCCCGCCCAGGTAGTGCACCTGACCGATCCGCGCGGTGATGTTCGCCTCGTCGACGGACTCCTCGATCCCCTGGGCGACGGCCTCCATGTCGCGGCCGGCCATGCCACCGTAGGTGTGTAGGCCCTCGTAGACGACGACGAGGTTGCGCGCCCGGTCGGCGAGGTCGGGGTCGCGCACGGCCAGCCAGCCGCCGATGTTGGCGTAGCTGTCCTTCTTCGCCGACATCACCGCGCCGTCGGTCAACGAACAGATCTCGAAGAGAATCTCGGCGACCGACCGCCCGGCCATGCCCTCTTCGCGGGACTGGATGAACCAGGCGTTCTCCACCGCTCGCGCGGCGTCGAGGATGATCGGGATCCCGAACTCGTCCGCTACCGCGCGCACTTCGCGCAGGTTGGCCAGGCTGATCGGTTGCCCACCAGCCATGTTGACCGTGGCCGCGATCGACAGGTACGCGACATCCTCGGCGCCGAACTCGGCGATCAGCTTGCGCAGGTGGTCGATGTCGACATCCCCCTTGAAGGGATGGTCGGACGACGACTGGTGCGCCTCGGGGATCACGACGTCGTGGAACGTCGCCCCGTTCAGCTCCTGGTGCAGCCGCGTGGTGGTGAAGTACATGTTGCCGAAGACGTGCTGGCCCGACCGAATGAGGAGGCGCGAGATCAGGTTCTCCGCCGCCCGGCCCTGGTGCGTCGGGATGACGTGCGGGTACCCGTAGTACCTCTGGATCGCCTCCTCGAGGCGGTAGAAGCTGCGCGCACCGGAGTAGGCCTCGTCGCCGATCATCATCGCCGCCCACTGCCGGTCGGACATGGCGTTCGTACCGGAGTCGGTGTAGAGGTCGATGAAGACGTCGTCAGATCTCAGCATGCTGACGTTGAAGCCGACCGCCCCGAGCGCCCGTAGGCGCTCGTCCGTCGGCAGGAGCCGGATTGCCTCGACGGTCTTGATCCGCCAAGGCTCCGGCGTGTAGCTTCGCTTCCGGGAGGGCGGCCGGCTCATCGCTCAGCGCTTCCGCAGAACCAGCGCGCCGTTGGAGCCGAATCCCGGCACCGGGATCACGCCCTCGGAGTGCAGCCCGTAACTGCTCGCCCACCCGGAGTACTCCGCGGCGGTGTAGTTGCGTCCCCAGGTCTCGACGAGCATGTTCAGGCTCATCAGCGCCGCCTGCGCCGGCCCGGTCTTCTCGTCGTTGACGAACTGCTCGGAGATGAGCAGCCGGCCCCCAGTCGGCAGGGCCGCGCTGCACGTGGCCAGGATCTTCTGCACGTCGTCCGGATTCCAGTCGTGCAGGATGTTGGAGAGGATGATGACGTCGTAGCCCCGCGGCAGCGCGTCGTCGAAAAAGTCGCCGGCCAGGAAGCTGATGCGATCGCCGAGGCCGGCCGCCTCCACCCGCGCGACGGTCAGCGGGCCGACGAACTCGAGGTCGAAGACCGAGGCCCGCAGGTGCGGGAAGGCCTTGCAGAGCTCGATCGGGAAGGCGGCGCCGCCGCCGCCGACGTCGAGCAGCGCGGTCGCGTCGCTCAGGTCGATGCGACTGCTGAGTTGGTTGGCCGAGTACGCCGACAAGGAGTACATGCCGTCCCAGAAGGCGTCCATCATGACCGGGTCCGACGGGTCGAAGAGCGACTCCTGCTTCTCGACGTCCCAGGTCGTCGGGTGGTTGCCGCGGAAGGAACGCTCCAGCGACTGATAAGCGCCGTACTCGTGCCGGTCGACGACGCGCACCCAGCCGCCGAAATAGTACGGGCGCCCCTCGACGAGGTGCGTCTCCGAGACCTCGGTGTTGCGGTAGACACCTGCGTCGTCCCGCATCAGCAGTCCGAGCGAGGTGCAGGCAACGAGCAGCAGCTCTGCCGGACGGTAGTTGACCCCGTGCCTGGCGGCGAACTCCTCGGCGGTGACACCCGCGCCGTCGGCGAGGTCGGTGAACAGCTCGAGATCGACCGCCAGCGCGAGCGCCTTGAACGCGTACACGCCGGATGTGAGATCCATGAGCACGGACGGGTCGGTCCGGCGATCGGGGCCGGTGCGGCCCGCAGGCACCACCGTCTCGCTCTGCGCCGGCCCTCGCTGCCGGACCAGGACCCCGTTCTCGGTGGTAACGGACTCCATCTGCTGGGTCATCGGCCTGCCTCTCTTTCAGCTTGACGTTGTGGTGAACGAAGTCGTCGGTCTGATCAGCCGACGTTGGCGCGCCGAGCGACCGTGAGGCCGTCGAACAAGGGCAAGAGCACTGCCTCGACGCGGTCGTCGAGGCGGACCGCGTCGTTGAAGATGCGGATTGCGCGGGCGTTGCCGGTCGCGTCGGGGTCGGCGGCCTCTCCGCCGTACAGGACGTTGTCGACGAGGATCAGCCCGCCCGGACGCATCCGGGGGACGATCAGATTCCAGTAATCGAGATAGCCGACCTTGTCGGCGTCGATGAAGGCGACGTCGATGTCGGCGTCGCGCGGAAGGAGCGCAAGCTGCTCACGGGCCGGCCCGATCCGCAGATCGATGCGGTCGCGCACCCCGGCGCGGGTCCAGTGCTCGGCAGCGATCGCCGTCCACTCCTCGCTGATGTCGATCGTGATCACCTTCCCGCCCGCAGCGAGCCCGCGGGCCAGCCCCAGGGTCGAGAACCCGGTGAAGGTGCCGACCTCCACGACCAGCCGCGCGCCGAGCGAGGCGGTGAGGATCGAGAGCAGGGCCACCTGTTCCGGGGGAACCTGCATCTCCACGACCGCTCCCAGCGCCGCCGTCTGCTCGATCAGCGCGAGGTCGACGTCGTCGGCGGGTGGCAGCTGGCCGCGCACGTAGTCGCACAGCTGCTCGGTCAACGGCAGCCCGGTCAGCGTGTTCATGCCGGAACCTCCTGGTCTACGGGTGAGTAGGGATGAAGCGCGTCGCTCGGCAGCGCCGAGTCGCAGCGCAGTTGCGCCAGGTGGCGCGCGTGGTCGGTGAAGACGGTCGACACACCGCCGGGGACGTAGGACTCCAGCACGGGGTCCAGCTCGAGGTGGCGCAGCTCGGCCACGGCGAGCACGAGCCGCGCCAGCTGAGCGCTCACGAATGCACTTCGGCAGACGGGCGCGCGCCGGACGAGGAAGTAGGCGTCGAAGCTG
>Ga0207702_10000415_pt1 | contig 48713 bp, 42 predicted proteins | sample KBSCornC62_FD_184302 | JGI IMG/M metagenome (GOLD analysis project Ga0207702, IMG submission 184302) | Corn rhizosphere microbial communities from Kellogg Biological Station, Michigan, USA - KBS Corn C6-2 (SPAdes) (version 2) | ecosystem: Host-associated > Plants > Roots > Rhizosphere > Soil ... | reverse complement strand
CAAGTTTTCGAAGGAGAAGGGAAAGCAGCACGCTGCCGTGAATGTGCTGGGAATTGCCTATCGCGCCGACAACTCGATTGCTGCGCGGTTCAGCGACACAGCGAATCTGGATTTCGAGGACAAGAAGGAGTTACAGGAATTCGAAAAGCATCCTTTCCACTACGAGAACCAATTCGACCTGGCGTCGGGACAGTACAGCCTGCGCGTGGTGTTCAATTCTGGGAACGAAAGCTTCGGGAAAGTGGTTGTGCCAGTGAACATCGATGCGTACGACGGCAAACATCTCAGCATGAGCGCGCTGGCGCTTAGTAGTGAGGTTCATCCAGCGGGAGAGATGTCGGCGGGGCTGGACGGCGATTTGCTGGAAGACCGGAAACCGCTGATCGTGCGCGGCATGCGGATTGTGCCGGCGGCGACGGATCACTTCAAGAAGAGCGACAATGTGGTGCTTTATTCCGAAGTGTATGCGCCGGAATTGCTGGATCCTACTCCGCCGAAAATCGGGCTGGAATATGTGGTGATGGATCGCAAGACGGGCGAGAAGAAAGTGGATGCGGGGATCACCGACACTGCCATGGCGATTCAGGCTGGAAGCATGGTAATGACGTTGGGGTTGAAGGTGCCGATCGATAAACTCGGCCCTGGGTCTTATCGTGTCCAGTTGAGAGCTTTGGACTCGAACGGGAAATCTACGGAGTTTCGGTCTGCTGATTTTGAGTTGGAGTAGATTCAGTTTGGTTGACGCCTGAGAGTCAAAATCCCCACCCTCCCGCGAAAAACGCGGGAAGGGTGGGGCACCCTCTTCTTCTTTTTCTCCACTTTCCAGGCTGGTGAATGCGCCTAGGTAGACATAACGAAACTGCTGGAGAGACGTGTTGGGGTTGGAACTGGGCGTGAGAGTTGGATAAAATTGAAGGTTGAGTGGAATCTTCTATGTCCTTAAACAAACAGCAGGCGCTGGAGCTGTTCGAGTCTGACGACCTGATTGGGATTGGGATGGAAGCCGATGCGCTGCGGCGGAAGCTGCATCCGGAAGGCGTCGTCAGCTACATCATTGACCGCAACATTAATTACACAAACTTTTGCACGGAGTACTGCACGTTTTGCGCTTTTTACAGACCGCTAAAAGGTCCGGCGGCGAAGGACGGGTACATTCTCGAGTTCGAGACGATTTACGAGAAGATCCGCGAGACGGTCGAACTGGGCGGCACCGGTGTGCTGATGCAGGGTGGGCTGCATCCGGACCTGAAGATCGACTGGCACGAGAGGATGCTGCGCGGGATCAAGGAGCGGTTTCCGAAAATTCATCTTCATTGTTACTCGGCTTCGGAGATTATCGCCATAGCCGAGTACAGCGGATTGAGCATTCGAGATACGATTCTGCGGCTGCGGGATGCCGGGCTGGATTCGATTCCGGGCGGCGGGGCCGAGATTCTGGACGATGAAGTTCGGTACAAGATTGCGCGGCTGAAGTGTCTGACTGAAGATTGGATCAATGTGCACCGCACGGCCCATCAGATTGGCATGCGCACGACGGCAACCATGATGTTTGGCGTGGGAGAGAAATACGAGCATCGCATCAATCATTTCCAGAAGCTGTATGAGTTGCAGGAAGAGACAGGCGGGTTCACGGCATTTATCCCGTGGAGTTTCCAGCCGGCGAATACCGCACTGGGCGGGCGGCACTGGGATGAGGCTACGGCGGTTGAGTATTTGAAGGTGCTGGCGATTTCGCGCCTGTATCTCTCGAATTTTACTAACGTGCAGTCCAGTTGGGTGACGCAGGGGTTGAAAGTGTGTCAGATGGGATTGCGGTTTGGGGGGAACGACGTGGGCTCGGTGATGCTCGAAGAGAACGTAGTGCGGGCGGCGGGCGTGAACAATTGCACGACGGAAGAAGAGTTGCGGAGAATTATCCGAGATGCGGGGTTCCGTCCGGCCCAGAGGGATACGTTGTATCGGCAGTATTTTTTGAATTAGAGCCTGGGCTAAAGCCCGCCAAAGATAGGACGCTTAACGCGGCCCTGAAGGGCGCTCTTCCACTTGGTCGCCCTTCCTCTTTTGCCTGGACTTGCGACCGGTATCATGGTGTTTAAATGGCATTTCCGATTAAAACTTGCGTGGCTTGCGGTGAGGAGTTCGAACTGAAACCTGGGAAGCCCGGGTTTGCTAACCGTTGTCCGGAGTGCAGCGAAGAGGCATCCGGGGATTCCGGCGCGACGTCCGGGGATGGGTGGAAGACGGACAAGGGAGCCAACGACGCCCGGCGTGAGGCCATGCGCAATCTGCTTTATCGCAAGGACAGCTGAACCGGGCTGAGGCGAAGGCATGAATGAATACAGCTGAATACGAGAGCGCATGCCACACCCGGACAGCCCAAGGGGCTGTCTCAACGCGGTTGTTTATCACGTATCCAAATCGAATTAGTTTTTGAGATCGGGACGGCGCGGATAGAATTGACTTGCGCCTGATTGCTGATCCCCGATGGCGTAAAGACTCCCCAACGTACTGCTATGAAACTCTGGCCTATCTTCGTGTGCTTGCTCGCGCTGGGCGCTTATACCTTGGGCCAAGATCATCCCGCTGCGCAATCGAGCGGGCGGGCGGAGATTCAGGGGATCGTGACTAAGGATCCGAGCAGCGAACCTGTGAACAAGGTCTTGGTCGAACTGATTGCAGAGAATCAGAGGGAAGGTGGAAATTACACTGCGACGACCGATCTCCATGGCAGCTTTCGCATCGACAATATTCAGCCTGGTCGATACCGGCTGTTTGCCGAGCGTACGGGATTTCTTGATATCGACAAGCACCACGGGCGCTCGGAGGGGCGGGTGTTCACGCTGACTGCAGGGCAGGAACTCAAGGACCTGCAGATCCGGCTGCAAGCTGCGGCCGTGCTTCGTGGGCGCGTCGCAGATGAAGATGGCGATCCCTTGGCCGGGGCGGAGGTGACGGCGCTGCGGCAAACGTTTGCGTCTGGCCATCAGCATTGGGAGCAGGTTGGATCCGAGCGTACGAATGATCTCGGCGAGTTTCGAATCGCGAATCTGGCATCGGGGAATGTGTACGTTTCGGTGAATCCTCCGCCGGATTTCAGCAGCCTCATCGAATCGGGCGGTGCAGCGAAGAACTCAGCCGCTGCGGATAAGCCGGCGACTTCGTATCAGACCACGTATTATCCGGGGACTACGGATCGCAGCCAGGCGACGCCGATTCAGTTGCGTCCGGGAGATGAGTTTCCCCTGAATTTTTCGCTAACGCCCAGTCCGAGTTTGAGTATTCGCGGACAGGTGGTGAATCTTCCTCCGCGCACGTCGGCGACCATCATGCTGCAGTCGCGTGATTCTCGCCTTGTAACCAGCGGGACCGAGATGCACAAGGACGGAAGCTTCGTCATTCGCGATGTGTCGCCGGGCAGCTACACGGTCTTGGCAACAGTAGACGGAGGGGCCGTGCCGATGATGGCGCGCCAAACATTGGAAGTCTCATCGAGCAACGTCGATGGACTGCGGCTCTTGCCCCAGCCGGGAGGCTCAATACGCGGGCGTCTGCGCGTGGAGAGCAATGGAAGGCGTTTTGATCCGAATCAGCTCTACATGGTGCTGGAGCCAGCGGACCGCGACGACGAGGAACTCGCGGTTCCGGGCGAGAAATTCTCGAATTTGGCGCACGTTACGGCGGATGGGGAGTTTGTGTGGACGGATGTTCCGCCGGGGACATATCGCGTCCAGATGGCGGGGAATAGCAGCGGTGCGAACGAAGACTGGTTTGTGAAATCTACGCTCGTGGGTGGTCGGGATGTGAATGATTCGGGCCTGATCGTGAATGGTGGGACCGTTATTCTGGATCTGGTTGTCAGCGCAAACGGGGCTGTGATTGAGGGCGTGGTGGCCGATTCGCAAGGGCAGCCGGTCGCGAATGGAGTGGTCGTCGCTGTGCCGGAGATTGGGATGCGCGGGAACGTGGGCCGGTATCGACAGACGGTCAGCGATCAGGCGGGACACTTCAGTGTGCGAGGGATTCGCGCGGGCAGCTATACGCTGTTCGCGTGGGAGAGCGTGGATGGGCAGGCTTATTACAATCCGGAGTTTCTGAAGAGCTACGAAGGGCAGGGGAGCGCGTTGCGCGTGGATGAAGGTGAGCGCAAGGCGATGCAATTGACGGTTATTCCTGCCAGTGACGAGCAGCCCTAGAGGTACAAAGAGTAGGCCCTCAGGCGCTAAGGCGCGGCATCTTTAATGGCCCTAGCGGCACGACTGAAGTCGTGCCCTCAAAATTGGTTTCGTCGGGAGTTACAGCGTGCGCCGGATGGACTTCGCGCGAGACGCACGTTAGGTTTGGCCTCATCGCGCTATGACACTCGTCCGGGATTCGCTTACGGCACAGCTGGAAGCTTTCTTTCTCTCGCCAGAGCCGGGGCAGCACTCAACTACTCTGCGCACTGTGCTGGTCGCGGCTCATCCGGATGACGAAACGATCGGGGCGGGGGGGCTGCTCAGTCGCAGGAAGAACTTCAAAGTTGTTCATGCGACTGACGGTTCGCCGCTGAATCCTTCAGACGCCCTGGCGGCGGGATGTTCTACGAGAGAATCTTATGCCGAGATACGAAGGAAGGAAGCTGTTGACGCTTTGGCCAGCGTGGGAATCGGGGAAGATGCCATCACGAATCTGCATTTTACGGATCAGCGGGCCTCGTTTCATCTGAGAGAACTTAGCGAGTTATTGCAGGCGCTGGTGGAGCGCCTGCGGCCGGAGATCGTGTTGACGCATGCTTATGAGGGCGGGCATCCCGACCATGACACGGTAGCGTTCGCGTGCCACATGGCGCAGCGAATCTGCAGGCCTGAGGCGCGGTTTCAATTGTGCGAGTTCACGGGGTATCACGCGGGGAATGGCGGGATGGAAGTCTACCGGTTTCTGCCCGATGAGGCGCACGAGCAATACATCTATCGATTGAGTGCTGAAGAGCGGGAGCTCAAGATCAGCATGATCACAAAATTCACCACGCAAGGAAGAACTCTGCAACCTTTTTCAGCGCCGGAAGTGGAACGGTTTCGAGTGGCGCCGAACTACGATTTCATGCGCCCACCGCATGAAGGCAAACTCTGGTATGAAAATTTTAACTGGGGAGTCGATGGAATGGCTTGGCGAAAAATGGCTTCGCAAACTTTGAGGGAAATTTTTCATCCATGAGAGTGTGAGTCTCACAGTTCTCAGTGTTGCTTTCTGGTTGGGCGTTGTGAGCCGCGAATCGGTTGGTGGCGCGGAACAGATTCTGCTGCAAATTGATGAAGGACTGGTGCGGCGCGGGCACCAATCGCTGGTCATCGGCAGACCCGAATCGAAGATCGCGGGCACGCTGATTCCCACCGTGTCCATCGACGGAGGCGTCTCGAACGAGGCCTGGGTGATGGCGCATGACGCGATTCGCAGAGCGATGGCGGACGCGTTGCGGCGATATCCCGTGGACATTGTTCATTTGCATGGATTGGACTTCGCGGACTATCTGCCGGAACAAGATGTACCGGTGTTAGTGACGCTGCATCTTCCGCTGCATTGGTATAAGCAAAACGCGCTTGCGGTGAGGAGACCCAATACTTTCTTTCACTGCGTTTCGCGCTCCCAGCGTGAAGACTTTCCCAAGAATTTGAGGATGCTTCCGGAGATTGAAAACGGAGTGTCAGCAGATATGCTGCGCGAGCGATCGATTCGAAAAGGCAATTTTGCGGCAGCTTTAGGGCGAATTTGTCCAGAGAAGGGCTTCCATCTCGCGCTGCGTGCGTGCCGACAGGCTGACATGCCGATGCTCCTGGCCGGGAAGGTATTTCCCTTTCGAGAACATCAGGCTTACTTCGCGGAACATATTGTTCCCGAACTCGATGGTAAACGGCGCTACATGGGGCCCGTGGGATTGCGGGCCAAGCGGCGGCTGCTTTCCTCAGCAATCTGCCTGATTGTGCCGAGTCTTGCGCCCGAGACGAGTTCGCTGGTGGCGCGAGAAGCGCTGGCGTGTGGAACTCCGGTGGTCGCATTTCGAAGGGGAGCAGTGCCCGAAGTGGTGAGGCACGGAGAAACGGGGTATTTAGTGCAACATGCGGATGAGCTGGCCGATGCGATCCGAGCGTGTCAACTTCTCGATCCGGAACGATGCCGTCGCATGGCGCAGCAACGATTCTCGCCGGAGCGAATGGTCGAAAACTACATCGCGGCGTACCGTGGAATTTTGGAGGGGGCATGCAAACTCTCGCAAGCGGTCTGAGAGAGCAGATTTGTGAGGAATCTTCGCGGGTACGAGAAGACCTCCATTGCGAAGTTGTTGCCGACCCGCAGCGGCTTCACGAGATCGAAAGTGAGTGGCGCGCATTATGGACATCATCACCAGACGCAACGCCGTTCCAATCTCCTGACTGGTTGTTGCCTTGGTGGAAGCATTATGGGGAGGGGGAATTGCTTTCGTTCGCCTTTTGGCATGGTGGCAGGCTGGTTGGGTTTGCTCCGCTGTACGTTTTCAGAAGTCAAAAGCCCTACCCTGTCCCGCAAAGGACGCGGGACAAGGATGGGGCACCCCAGCCGATTGAACCGGCGCGGAAACTGTTTTTGCTTGGAATGGGGAATTCGGATTATCTCGATGTTTTGTTCAATCCCGCATTTCGATTGCAATGCTGGCGGGCGCTTCTGGCCGAAATACGAAATCGCGCTGCCTGCTGGGACGTGTGCAGTTTTGAAAGGCTTCCCCGCGGCTCGCCACTTTCCGAGGACGTTGTGAGCGTGCCCGAGTTGCGCCTGGAGGTGAGCCAGCAAGTCCCTTGTGTGGCCATTGATCTTCATGATCTTGGGCACGGGAGCGTGTTGCTCAAGAGGTCTCATGGCTATGCTCGCAAGCTGCAAACAGTGCATAGCTTCACGTTCGAGGAGGCAACGGCGGGTACGCTCGATGAGTTTTCTGAAGCGCTGGAACGTTTGCACCAGGAACGGTGGCACGAGGAAGGCTATCAGGGCGCGCTGAGCAGTGCGAGGGATCGCAGCTTCCATCGCGAGGTCGCGCGACGTTTTCTTGACACGAAGATGCTGATGTTTTATGGAATTCGCATGGGAGGGAAGCTCATCGCGGCGATTTACGGATATCGAGTGCGCGACCGAATCTATTCCTATCTCAGCGGATTCGATCCTGAATACGCTCGCCACAGTGTGGGAGCGATCTCGATTGGTTATGCCGTGGAGCGCGCAATGCAGAGTGGGTGTCACGCCTTCGATTTTCTGCAGGGACAAGAGCCGTATAAGTACACATGGGGAGCCCGCGATGTGCCGTGCTTGGCACGAAGTATTTTTAAAATGTGAGGCAAATCGGTCGTGTGGTCAACTCGGAAATGCTAAGGGGCCGGTTCATCGATGGCGGAGGCGTAAGGTTTCCCAACTCCCGTCTGCCGACCAGCCTCCGTCCACCGACAGCATCTGTCCATTGATGTATGCGCTGCGGCGTTCGTCGGCGAGGAACGCGATGGCATTGCCAATATCCTCCGGAGAGGCGAATCGTGCCATGGGGACACGATTGATGATGTCGGTATCTGAATATCCACCGCCAGCCTGATCAGCGGTGTCCATTTCAGTTTTGACCCATCCGGGGCAAACAGCGTTGACGCGGACGCCGCGGCCACCCCACTCCGCGGCCAGGGTACGAGTGAGGCCGACCAGACCGTGCTTGGAGGCGTTATACGCGACACGATCGGCGATGCCCAGCAATCCCGCGACGGACGCGACATTCACGATGCTGCCGCTTCCTTGTGAAAGCATTACGGAACCGAAGGACTTTGCAAGCAGGAAGGGGGCAAGCAAATTGACTTCGAGGACGCGGCGGAAGTCGGCAGCGGAAACATTCTCAGCCGGCGAGATGAAACTGATTCCCGCATTGTTGACCAGAACGTCGACACGCCCCCACTTCTTCTTCACAAGCGCACTGAACTCGGTGACTGCCTGCTCGTTCGAAATGTCACCTGTGAATTCCAGTATCTCTGTGCCATGGTCCTGGGCAGCACTCGTGGTCGCTGCAAGGGAGCGCAAATCTGCGAGTGCGAGCCTGTATCCCTGCTCTGCAAACAATTGCGCCGTACGGCGCCCGATACCTTGAGCCGCACCCGTGATGACGGCAACTTTTTGTGACTCGCTCATCGAGAACCGTTAACTCAAATTTGCTGAAATGGTAGCACTCGCGGGCTGACCGACGGATCTTTGAGCCACGGCTTAATGCTGAGGAGCAGCGGCTCGGTAATCCTGCCAAATGTATTCGAGTGCTTCCGGGAGTGTTTGCAGCCGCACCGCGCGATCAACATGAAAAGCGTTGCGTGCAAATACGAACTGGTAATGGTAGCGCTTTGCGGCGAGTACCCTGGCCATGTTCTCGTTGGCGAGAACCCAGTCGTGCATGCCATCCCGCATGATGTTGGGATTGAGAAGATCGCGATCGCCAACTTCCATCCAGAGGCGGATCGGTTGTCGCGGACTGTTCGGGATGAGGTGTTCGTGGAATTCCCAGGCGCCATGCGGAATTTCCGGATTGTAGGGCCACTGCTGATTGACGAACGTGCCTGAATAGCTGAGCACGCGATGATAGAGTTCGGGATGATACCAGGCCATGATGAGGGCGCAGGCCCCTCCTGAGCTGTAGCCGATAGTTGCGCGGGCGTTCGGGTCTTTCGTGAGTTTGACGTGAGCCTTGCTCTCGACCTGGGGCAAAACTTCCTTTTCGACAAATTCGGCATAGGCCCCCGACATCGTGTCGTACTCCAGGCCGCGCTCACTCCCTTGCGCATCTCCGCCTCCATTGCCAATCGAAACGCCGATCATCACTGGAAGCTTGTGTTGGGCGATGAGGGTATCGAGGGCAGAAAAGAGCACGGGATCGGGGCCGTCCGCGCCGACGATGAAAGGTGCGGGATCGCCTGCGACGTACTGCTTGGGAACGTAGACGGCCACCTTGCGCGTGTAAGGTGCGGGATGGCTGGTAGTGACAATCAGTTTCGCCGGGTTCGCAGTGTCGGGCGTTCCGAACGTGTTCGCGTCGCGCGCGATGCCGGGGTAGATCTTGCTGTCAGTGGAGTTCATGGTGAACTCGACCACGGTTCCGTTTGGAGTGGCGTTGTCAGCATTTATGTCGGGGGAAGGAGTGTGGGTCGGGCCCAGGATGTAGTTGCCATCGCCGTTTGGGCGAGGGAGTACGCGGTCGGGCAATTCTTTGGCAGTAACGTATCCCCCAGTATGAGGATCTCGGATTGGGGGGGCAGGGCGCTCGGAGGCTTGCGCTGACGCAGATGACGCGGTAGCTAAGACGGCCAAGACAAGGATCGTTAGCCAATTTCTGTGAGCGCTGGAAAGCATGGGGTCCATTTTGCACCATTTGCGCAGTCTCTGTGGCGTGAAGTTGGGTGCGAGGTGGTGGTGGCCGGCGTGTCGGGGGCAGGAAGAAGGTCAACATCCTAACGTCAACATCCTAAGATCAAGATCCCAACGTCAACATCCAAACGTCAACATTCCCACCCTGTCCCGCGAAAGGCGCGGGACAAGGGTGGAACACCCCGGATTGGTCATTTCACTATTGTCGAATTCGCGTCGGCGGGTTTTGTGTCATCGCCTCGGATTTTGCCGTCTTCGTCGGCGTAGAAAGAACGGTGCTGCGCGTCCATGTTCCTCGGCGTCATGGTTAGGATGTAGCTGTCTTTTTTGCCTTTGAAACCGACGGTATAGTCGCCGCGCTCGGTATTCACCATGCGCTTGGTGAACGATCCGGAGTGGACCAGTTCGGCGAGGGTGGTGGCGTAGTGTCCGTATTGCTTATTGAACTGCTTCTGAGCGCGGACGGCTACGCGCATGTAGGCGAGGGCGCCGGCTTCGGAGTCGGAGCGGGCGGGATCGCCTTTGAACTTGGGGGTGTAGCTCGAGCCGGGAGTCTGGCCTGTAAGTGGAGGAGTGGCCTCCTGGGCGAAAAGCCCGAGACCGGTGAGCAGGAAGAGAGTGATGAGGCAACAGAATTGCTTCAATATCATGCGAGCGAATTCTCCAGGGAAGCGCGATCTGGCGTGCACAGCAGCGGTCGAGTACTCGATCGACAGCCCTCGGCGGGTATCCCCAACATGAGTAAATGGGGCGAATGGCGCCTGCGCACGCATAATTTCATGTTACTCCCGTAATTTCCCTTCGGTCACCTTCTCTTTGCATTGTGTCGAATTATTACTATGCTGATGGAAAGAATCTGACCCTACAAAAGGGAAAACTATGAAAGCAGCAGTCGCGAGAAAACCAGTGATCCGCATCGCAGTAGTGGAAAGCGATCCTTTACGCTTTGTCGGCTTCCGCGCCTTGTTCGATTCGGAGCCGGAATTTGAGCTCGTCTCCGCGGCGTTGCCCGAGATCAGTACGCTGCAGGGAATCGATCTTATTCTGCTGGGCAACCGCTCCGGGCAAAACTTGTTTGACGTCATGGCCAGCCTGAAAGCGACGCGTCCGGATCTGCGGATTATTGTCACCGGCTCGGGCATTGACGAGGAAACCATTCTCAAAGCGATTGCTTCCGGGGCCAAGGGCTACGTGGATGAGGCCGCAACGCCAGCGGAATTCGCGCAGGCGATCCGGATTGTAAATCAGGGATCGGTATGGGCTCCGCGGCGCGTGCTTTCTATGTTCATCGAGCGCGTATCTTCGGCACCAGGCAGGATCTTTCCCGCGGGACGCGTGACGTTCACCGATCGCGAGAAGGAAGTTTTGGAGATGCTGGTGGCCGGGCGCTCGAATAAGGAGATTGGATCACAGCTCGGCATTGAAGAGCGCACCGTGAAGGCGCACGTGGCGAAGCTGATGCGCAAAGTGGGAGTGCAGAACCGGATCGCGCTTTCGGTGCATGCGATCACTCACTCGCTGGTGACTGCGAAGTAGCAATGAGCAGTGAGCTGTGAGCGATGAGCAAACCAGCTTTTCGCTCACGGTTCAGTGCTTTACGGGGTTCATCCCTCGTAACTTTCGGGAACTTACCTTCGTAATCTTGTTGGGAATTGGCTCTGACCGCATACTCGCTCCACCTACCACAGAACCTGGGAGACGGGGTTGAGAGTGGCGATTAGGGTCACTGCTTTCAGCCCCGCATTTTTTTGTGGGCTGTTCTTCTAGGCGCAATCATTCCATTTTCTTCCATGTACCCCAAAGGGCAAAGGCCCAACTTCGTTTCGCGCCCGTTCGCAAGATCGCATGATTTCTACTGACTCACCCTGCTTGCGCGCTTCATTTGCAAAGAGTTGCAGCCTTGATGCTGCGCTCATCCAACTCGGCGGATTCATTTACAATCCAAGTACAAAGATCCCAGAAATTCTGTTGCAGTGAGGAGCCATGAAAAAGCTACTGCAGGTGACCCTGGTTGTGTCGCTTTGTTCCCTGATGTTTGCCGCCGATGAGCCGGCGAAAGAATCGAAGGCGACCGATCGCGTGCAGGCGTCAGCCGACGTGTTGAACGAAATCGAGTCGGCCCCGGACTCTGGCATTCCCCAGGAAATTCTTGGCAGGGCAGAGTGTGTTGCAGTCGTACCCTCGATGCTGAAAGGCGGCTTTGTTGTCGGGGCAAAATATGGGCGCGGCCTGGCGAGTTGCCGGACGCCGAAGGGCTGGAGCTCCCCGGCTTTTTTCACCGTAAAGGGCGGGAGCTTCGGCTTTCAGATCGGTGGGCAAGCAGTTGACTTGGTCATGCTGATCATGAATAACGAGGGCATGCAGCGTTTGCTTTCGAGCCAGGTTGCGTTAGGGGCAGATGCGTCGGTTGCGGCGGGTCCTGTAGGACGTCACGCAGAGGGCAACACGGATTGGAAGATGCGGGCGCAGGTTCTGACGTACTCCCGGGCGCGCGGGGTCTTTGCCGGCGTGAGCTTGAACGGCGCGGTTCTGAAGCAGGACAAGGACAGCACGCGAGATTTCTACGGGCACATGGTGACGTTTAAAGCTGCGCTGACGGGCGAAGTGGAGCCTCCAGCGGCGGCGAATCCGTTTCTGAGCACGTTAGCAAAGTGGGCGCAGGAAGCGGCCAAATGAGTGCGTGAGCACCGAGCTATAAGCATCTGAATTCCCTCGCATGATAGAGTGACGCTTTCCTGATGCGTCGGAAACTCGAATACGCGGCTGCCTGGCCGTTTATCAAAATCCTCGGGATTCTGCCGCGATCTCTCTCACGCGCGTTTGCCATCGGCATCGCGCAGTTCGTTTATCTGCTCCATTTCCGCTTGCGGCAGGTCGGGATGCGCAATCTTGCCATGGCTTTTCCTGAAAAAAAACTGCCGGAGCGGAAGCGCATTTTGCGCGGCGAGTTCACGTCGTTGGGGCGCCAGCTTGCCGAGTTGTGCCAGTTCCCGCGATATACACCGCAAAACGTCAACGAAGTTGTGATCTACGATGGCCTGGAGAATTACGAGCAGGCTTATGCCCACGGCAAGGGAGTCCTGTTTCTGACAGCACATTTCGGGGGATGGGAACTCTCAGCGTTCGCCCACTCGCTGCATGGGCACCGGGTGAACATTGTCATGCGACCCATGGACAATCTCTATCTGGATCGCATGCTGCAGGGTTATCGGACTATGCACGGTAACAAAGTCGTTCCGAAGGACGATTTCGTTCGCGGGCTGCTGGCAGCCACGAAGGCGGGAGAGACTGTCGGCATATTGATGGACACGAATATGACACCACCGCAGGGCGTGTTCGTGGACTTCTTCGGTATTCCAGCATTTACAGCGAGCGGCCTGGCGCGAATTGCCTTGCGGACCGATGCGGCAGTGGTTCCAGGATTCACGATTTGGGATGAGTCGCTGGGCAAGTACCGGCTGCGGTTCGATCCGGCTCTCGAACTGATCCGTACTGGGGATCTGGAAGCCGACATCGTGGCGAACACCCAGAAGTTTACGAAGGTGATTGAAGACTATGTGAAGAAGTATCCTGAGCAGTGGCTTTGGGTGCACCGGCGCTGGAAGACCCGGCCGCCGGGACAACCCTCTCTCTATTGAGTCGGTCAGATCGGAAATTCAGGAACGTACAGGCGAGCGCCTAGGCTTTTGGCGCCTGACGGGTTGTGTCTGGCTCACCGTGAGCAGGACAGTCTGGGCGAGGCGTTCGAGGACAGCGAGGTCGCCTTCGTCAAAGGCGAAAGTGTGAGGAGCGAAGACCTCGAGCAGTCCGACGACTTCGCGTTCGTAGCGAACGGGCGCTGCGGCAATGGATCGGATCTTCAGATGGCGGCAGATTTCGGCGTCAACCCTGGAGTCAGACTCGCTATCATCACAGCGCAGGGCTTTGGCGCTGCGGATACATTCTCCGGTGAATCCGGCGTTCGCATCTACCCGGGTGCCGAGCGGCGGGCCACCCTTGCCGACACTGGCTCGGCACATCATGGGTCCGCGATCCACGAGAGCTATTGCTGCGCCAGAACCACGAAGAAGCGATCGTGCACGCTCGGCAATGACCCGCAGCGCTGCATTCAGATCGGGGCCGAGTGAGTGGAACTCGTATTGGATAGAACTCGAAGTCGCCGGAGCGCCAGAGGATTGCTGGCTGGCACCGGCTTCCAAGCTTACAGACCTGGTCTTGTACCAGTTGCTAGCGGAGGCGCCGTCGGCGGTGGGCCCGAGCACTCCATCCACTGTGAGTTTGGGAGCCTTGCGACTGGGCGCCTGATCATTGAGGGTGAGCCAGCGATCGAGACGGCGGCGTGCTTCTTCGGGGAGGTCAGAGAAGCGCACACCAGCGCGGCCAAGAGCGTCTGCCCAGGCGATGTAGCCCGTAGTCTCCAGTTGGACTTCGGAGTCTGACAGGTCGAGACGCAGATGAAGGTGCCGGTCGCGAGACAGAGGCACGACCGTCTGCATGGAGAGTCCCTGGTCGCTCAAGTCAAGAATCATTCCACCGGTGACGCCATCAAAACTGGCAAAGACGGGGCCATTCACTTTGTGACGCACGCAACTACGTCGTTCGGTAAACATGACTGAACCTTGACTCCGTGCAGCAGTCGTTGCACTGCAGGAGATCGATGCTCGCCGACAAACGTACACAGTTATGACGCGCAACATTCCCGCGTAGGTTTGCGGATGTGAGCTGTCGCGATCATCGGGGCAAACGGCTGGTAAGGGAAGTGCATGAGAGGGTTCCACGCCTCGCGCTTCGCAATTGAGGGGCTGAGAGCACGGGCCCGATAGAAGGAACGAGGAGATGAACTGGGGGGCGGACGAGGCGTTCGCCCCTACACAAGAATCGGGGGGTGCGATGTCATGGATGTTGGCATCCGGTAGAATTGAAACTTCCTATGAGCAACTTTGAACAGATCGCTGAACGTGAGCGGCAGTTTCTGCTGCAGACTTACAACCGATATCCCGTAGTGCTAAGCCGGGGCAAAGGTGTTTTTCTCTTCGACATTGAAGGGAAGCGCTATCTCGATTTTGTTTCCGGGTTGGGGGTGAATGCGCTGGGGCATGCGCATCCCCGCATCGTGAAGACGATTCGTGATCAGGCCGCGAAGCTGGTGCACGTTTCCAATCTGTATTACCACGAATATCAGGGCCCATTGGCAGAAAAGCTCTGTGGGTTGTCGGGATTGAGCCGGGCGTTCTTCTCGAACAGCGGCACGGAGGCTATTGAGGGCTCCATCAAACTGGCGCGACTCGCCGGGCACCGTGCCGGAGGCGAGGCGAAGTCGCGACTGGTAGCCCTGGAAGGTTCCTATCATGGACGGACGTTCGGCGCGCTTTCGCTGACTGGACAAGACAAGCATCGCAAGGGATTCGAGCCGCTGCTGGAAGACGTCACGTTTGTGAAACAGAACGATGTGGAAGGGTTGCGCGCGGCCGTCGGTGATAACACTTGCGCCATTGTGCTGGAGCCGATTTTTGGCGAGGGGGGAATTTATGAGTGTTCGGTCGAATTCCTCGGTGAATGCAGGGCGTTAGCGGACCGGTATAAAGCTGCGCTGATTTTCGATGAGATTCAGTGCGGGCTGGGGCGAACCGGAACGATTTTCGCGTTTCAGGGTTTTGGGGTCACGCCCGACATTGTGGCGATCGCCAAGCCGATTGCAGCGGGGCTTCCCCTGGGGGCTTTCATTGCGAAGGAAGAGTTCGCGTCGGCGATCTCGGCTGGCCAGCATGGGACAACTTTTGGAGGCGGGCCTCTCGCCTGCCGCGTGGCGCTTGAGTTTCTCGCGATTGTGGAAGAAGAAAAGCTGCTGGAGAATGTGAACAAGGTCGGCGGGTATTTGCAGCAGCAACTGAAGGAACTGGTTGAGAAGCGGGCGGCAGCGACGGGTGTACGCGGGCGCGGATTTATTCAGGGCATTCAACTTGAGATTCCGGCGCGCCCGATTGTGGACGCCGGGTTGGCTGAGGGCGTCTTGTTCAACAGCACGCAGGATACGGTGGTGCGATTCCTGCCTCCGTTTCTGATGGAGGAGAAGCATGTGGACAAGGGGATTCGGGTGTTGAAGAAATTATTAGGTAAGAAGAGGAGCGGACCTCGGAGTTCAGCCCTTGGACCTCAGACTTCGGTCTCGGTGTGATGTGCCTCGAATTCTTCGCCCTGTCGGCAAAAGCGCGAGAAGAGTAGGGCATTCCCTCAAACGATTACGCAAAAAAAAACGGGGAGCCATATGGCTCCCCAAAGTGAAGCGACAGAGGCGTTGTTTCACTTAAATAGAGTGCGGCCATTATGAAACGGTTGTCCACTGGTGTGCAAGAATTTTGTGGGCCAAAGCCGGAAAAGCTGGTAACGCAGAATTCTGGCGACGGGGTGGAAGAGTGCTGGATGGATTTCGATGGTGCGCGCATGCGTTACCTGCGCGCCGGTTCGGGGCCACCGCTGATTCTGCTGCACGGGCTTTTGGCCTATTCGTTTTCGTGGAGATTTACACTTCCGGCGCTGGCACCCCATGCCACTGTGTATGCTCCGGATCAGTTGGGGGCGGGCTTTTCGGACCGGCCGAAGGGTCTGGATCATTCCATGCGCGGAACGGCTGTGCGCATTCTAAAGTTTGCTGCCAACCTGGGCCTATCTTCCTTCGATTTGCTGGGGACATCCCGCGGAGGAGCCGTTGCCATGTGCGCAGCAGCAGAATCGCTGAGGGGAGAAGGGCCGCGCGTACGGCGTCTGATTCTGGTTTGTCCTGTCAATCCTTTTTCTGCTCATGGGAGGCGGGTGGCGCCCTTCCTGGGAACCCCTTTTGGGGCAGCGGGGTTTCGCTGGGTGGTGGCCAGCATGCCGTTTCTATTCTCGTACGGTCACGGGCGGCTGTACGCCGATCGCAGCAAAATTCCCGGCGATAGCCTGCAGGGCTACGAAGCTCCACTCGCGATTCCGGGATTCTTCGACCACGGTCTGAGCATTGTGAAAACCTGGAAGGCGGACATGAAGGAACTTGAACAGCTATTGCCTGAGTTGCGCGCGATTCCTACCCTTCTCATCTGGGGAGAGAGAGATCCGGCGGTGTATGTTTCATCCATGGAGTTGCTGGCCCGGAATTTTACGAATGTGAAGAAAGTCGTATTTCGAGGTATTGGACATTTGCCGTATGAAGAGTGTCCGGAGCAGTTCAATGAGGCGTTGATTGATTTCCTGAAGCAGTAGTGCGTTCGTGCGGCTATCCCCACATAAACTCTCTGAGCCTTCATGACCCAATCGATATTCGAGATGCTGCGCAATGCCGTGGTGCAGTATGGGTATTGGGCGGTGGGCGGGGCGCTATTGCTGGAGAATGCCGGCATACCCGTGCCGGGCGAGACCATTCTCCTGCTTGCCAGCTTCCTGGCCTACTCGCAACACGATTTGCGCCTGCCGTGGATTATCGTGGTGGCTACGATCGCCGCGACAGTTGGGGACAATCTCGGATTTGCGCTTGGGTATTACGGTGGACGTCCGCTGCTACTCCGCTACCAGACGATCTTTCGTATCAAGAACGCAACCATCTCGCGGGGAGAGGAACTGTTTGCCAAGTACGGATCTGTGACGGTGTTTTTTGCGCGTTTTGTTTTTGGCATGCGGATCATCGCGGGACCCATGGCCGGCGTGCTGCGGATGTCATGGAGAAAGTTTTTGGTGTTCAACTTTCTCGGCGCAGTGGTTTGGGTCAGTGTGATCTCCAGCGCAGGATATTTGTTCGGGCGTCATTGGGATCGCCTGGAGGAGGGGCTGAACCAATTTAACGTTGTGGCCGTGATCATCGTGCTGGTGATTGCGGGCGCCTGGTGGTGGCGAAACCGGAAGAACGGGAAAGCGGGGGCCGGAAGGTAATCGGTTGTGTCGGTTCTCAGCGCGAGCCGAACGTGTGTCCGAGGGAGACTCCGACGCGAAAGACGTTATTGGAGTGGAACTGAACGTTGTTGACTACGTAATACCAGTGGGCCTCAGGACGCGCGAAGAAATTTCTCCAGAAATAATATTTCACCCCGGCACCGGCGTGCGCGAGGAAGTGCGTACTGTTGACGTGGATCTGGCAGCCATTGATCGGGCAACGAGCAAATTCGTTGTAGAACAAAACGGTCTGACCGCCAATGCCAGCCATAAAATCGCCGCTCGTCCTCTTATCGAAGCGGGGTGCATAAACGGCGTTCACGTCGTAGAGGAAGGGCCGGTAAGGCTGAAAGGAGTTATAGATGGCTTTCTTGTCGCGAAAGGCAAGTTCGGCGTTGAGACCGCGATGCCGGGCTGAAACATATTGCAAGCTGACGCTGGGATACACTCCACCCTTCTCGGCTGGCGGAAGGAAACCCAGTTGGGCCGTAGTGTTCTGCGAGGACCAAAGCGTGTTGGCACCGATCGCGAAATCAGTTTGCTGGGCGAAAGATGGGCCGGCGCATACGAGCAGCGCGCCGGTGAAGACGAGCGAGACTAACCTTCTCAATCCACCCCCTGAGAGCGAGACTTGCTTAACAGCAACGGTTCGGGTACACGCCTGCCATCAGCGAACGCCATTTTCGCGACGCGAACCGAAGTTCAGCGGCAGTTTTAGTCTGGACCGATAGTGTATCCGATGGAAGCTCCGACGTGGACAAGGTTGCCGGAAGTGAAATCCGAGTCATTGTTGAAGACCTTGTAGTAGCGAACCTCAGGGCGAACGAAGACGTGTCCCCAGACGTAGTAGCGGACCCCCGCACCCAAATCCACGAGGAAATGCTTGGAGCTCTGATAGCAGGCGCCAAAATAGACGCAGTTGCTGGTCGGCGTGTAGCCGTAGAAGCGAGTGGTCTGCCAGCCAATGCCACCCATCAAGTCAAGACCGGCTTTCTTGCCGAACTTGGGCTGGTAAACCCCATTGATGTCGAACAAGATGGGACGGAAAGGCTGTCCGCCGCTGCCGCCGTACTGCCCCTGGCTTGCCTTCCAAGTGGCATCGAACCCGAAGCCGAGGCGGTTGTGCAGGATCACATCGCCGCCAAGGTTCATGTATAGCCCGCCTTTCTCCGGACAGGTGAATATTCCGCTGACCGAATCGAAGTTGCAGCCTGCCGCCCCGGGGGCCATGAGGGTGCCAAAACCGATCATCGCATCACCCTGCTGTGCAGAGGCGAAATTGGGAAGGAGAGCGAAACAGGCGAGGAGCATCACAAATAAGGCGGACTTTCTCAAAGGGAACCTCCTGAACGTGCTTGCTGGGCCGTAAGATGCGAGCAAAAAACCATTTGGATGCAAGCTGGTACGCGAATGCCCCCATCATAATTGCTGAGGGGGGTGGATTCAAATTGACTGCCAGAGAACCGGACGACCGACCTGTCCCATCACGCGCATTCAATTGTTGTGGCTTGATGAACCCGCAGTCTGGAGCGAAGTTGCGGAGAAATCGAGTTGGAAGAGCGTTAGGTTTTCAGGAGCGTCGGATTCCGCTGCCGCCACCACGCAAGACATGGTCAATCGAAATGGGGCCTGCGCCAAAGAAGATCAAAGCAAAGGCAAGAGCTGCGAGCGCGAGGGGAAATTCAAAACCGGGGCGGTCGGGCGCACCCATAAGACCGTTCCGCCAGTGAACCTTGGCGATGGCAACGACGAGGTCGATGCACAATGCGAATGCTGCCGGTCGGGTAAAGAAACCCGCAAGTACCATCAGTCCTCCGATGAACTCGGTAAGTGCGGCAACATATCCCAGCCAAGCAGGAATCCCCATGTTGCCGACCATGTGAGCAAATTGCTGTAGTCCTCCGAAAACTTTGTGATAACCGTGCGCGACCATGATGACGCCGAGCACTAAGCGGACAATAACCAGGGCCAGTGGCTGCAAGCGATCGAGATAACGCAAGTTCGTTCTCCTGAAGGACGGAATAGATTACCGCAAGGCTGGTCGGTGGGAAAGAAAAGGCGCTCCCAAAGAGAAAAAACAATTGCGCATGGTCCGGAGTTTTGATAACGTGTGGGCCGTATTTGGGGCGTTATGCGGACCCCAAAGAATCCCCCAGCAGTTCTTCTCTTAGAAGTTCGGGCCCAAAAATCAATCGTAGATGTCACCTCATACGGCCAGCTTGGCCGCGCAACAGCATTGCGTTTCCAAGAGAGCCTGAGGCTTCCGGATTTCTGGACAGGAAGTCCGAAAGCTCTCAAACGAGCGGTGCATTGTCATTCCGGAATCATCGATTCTCAACGCTGAAGGAGAACAACATGGGGAGCAGGAATTCAATGCGGGCATTCGTCATGATGGGCATTTTTTCAGGAGTCTTGTTCGCGCAGACGCAACCGGGGCAGCAGCCGCCGCCACAGCAGCAGCAGCAACCACAAACACAACAACAGCAAGCTCAACCAGCTCAGCCCGCGAAGAAAGTGAGCGCATGGCAGCGCCTCAGACAGGCTGCGCAGGCGGCCGGAGTGAACACGGGGCAGCAAGGCGCCCAGCAGACGCAACAGGGTGTCCAGCAGGGGGCGCAACAGGGCATCCAAGGCGCGCAGCAGAGCATTGACGGGGCGCAGCAGGGAATTCAGCAAATGACTCAGGGCGTCCAGCAACAGGGCGTTCAGCAGATGGTTCCCGGACAAGGAGGCGCGGTTGTCAGCTCTGGGTCGTGCGGCCCAAGCTGCTTCGATGCGGGGCCATTCCAGGCCAACGTGTCACAGATGACGATGAGCCAGCAGGGATACTGGCACATTATTCGCATGAACGTGCAGTTTCGCAACTCCTCGAACCAGCCCTTAATCATCGCTTACCGCGAGGGGTCCATGGTGATGATCGACAATAATGGGAGCAGTTATCAGGGCGCTGGCGGCAATCCTGGCGAACTGCAGGGCATGGGCATTGACCGGGGCAACCAGACGGACTCGCAATTCGTTCTCGCTCCCGGACAGACAGGCAGCGCCATGTTCTCTGTGGCGCGAGCGAGAGGCAACGATAGCCCGATCGGCACTGGCTTTACCTACAATCTCACCATTGACGAACTGCAGGCGCAGAATGGCGCAATGGCGATTCCGGTGCGGCAGTACAACTTGAACTTCCCCAGCCTTACGCCCACCACGCTGAGCGCTGCGATGCCCTCCGGTGGAGCTGGCGTACCCGCGAACAACTATGTGGCAGGCGGGAAGGGTGCTGCGATTGGAACTGCGCCCGCCGGCAATGTTGCTGCTCGCACTGGTGTTGCGGCCGCCCCAGCGAGGCCAGGTGCCATGCCAGCAGCCCAGCCGCATATCAACGGCCAGCCGGCGGCTACAATGCCGGCCAGAGGGGCGATGGTTCCAGCAGCGCTCAAATCCCCGGTCGCAACAGCCAAGCCCGCAGCCGTAACTCCGGCGAAACCTGCGCTTGTTCCAGCCAGGGCTGCCGCGGTTGTTCCGGCGAAGCCGGCAGCCGTAGCTGCAGTTAAGCCGGCCGTCAAGAAAACGCCCGCCGCAGCAGCGGCTGGCACAGCCACCAAGTGAGAAGACACGAGACCTTGCCGGCGCATGCTGTGGGGCAAGCGCCGGCGAGGTTTTTATGGGCAAAGGTCCATTGAAACAACGGTTTGAGCGACAGATATAGTACCTCCGTACCGTGCCTAGTACTTCAGTTACCGGTGTGGATATAACGAATCGCGTCCTGCACAGCTTATCCACCTAATAGCGTTGTAGTGTTATATATCCACAAGATATAGCCAATCCTCCTGTTCTGTTTTTGTCCACATTCCAGAAAACAGGTAAAAAACGCGGCAAAACGCGGAGATTCGCCTCGTGCCTTGGTTTTTCAGGGCTGATATATGCTCTGGACACCGAAAGCCCTCGATGCCGATAGACAGGGCAGGAAGTCTCCCCCATGGAAGCCCGCGACGGCAGAACGCAGAGCGGGCTGGTTCAGTGGAAAACGTAAAGGAACTATGGCCGACTCGCGAGAAGTGATGAATATTCGCCAGGCGTCGCAGTATCTGGGCGTAAGTCCTGACACTTTGTACAAATACGTTGGCGAACAGAAGATTCCCGCGTTCAAGCTGGGCAATCGCTGGCGCTTCAAGAAATCGAAGCTAGACCAGTGGATGGAAGAGAAGTCGAGCGAGATGGAGCCGCAGCCCAAGCGCAAGCCGAAGGTTACGGCGAAAGCTGCGGGATCGCAGTAGGGAAAGTCTGAGGGCGAGACGCCCTCGGTACATAAAGGGTCGCGGGTGAAGTTGCTCGCGCCACACAAAAAGGTGGGCACATGTTTGGATTTGGATCGAAGTCCATTGTTGGCCTGGATGTGGGCTCCTCGAGCATTAAGGCGGTGGAGTTGAGCAAGAAGGGTGGGCAGATCGAGGTCACTCACCTCGGGCTGGAACCGCTGTCTTCGGACATCGTAGTGGATTCGATGATCGTGGACTCGGGCACGGTGTCGAGCGCGATTTCGAAGTTGTTTGCTGACAATCAGATCAAGACCAAAGGGGTGGCAACCGCCGTGAGCGGACACTCCGTGATCGTGAAGAAGATTTCGCTGCCCTCGATGAGCGATCAGGAATTGGCCGAGACCATCGAGAAGGAAGCGGCGCAGCACATTCCTTTCGACCTGGCCGATGTGAGCCTCGACTACCAGATTCTGTCGGATGAAGTGGGCAGTCCGCAGATGGATGTGCTCCTGGTGGCGGTCAAGAAGGACAAGATTCTGAACTACACCAACGTACTCTCGATGGCAGGCCGTACCCCGGCTATTGTCGATATCGATGCGCTGGCTCTGCAGAACTGTTACGAGTACAACTACCAGCCGGCGCCGGGCCAGGTGGTGGCGCTTTTGAACCTGGGCGCCAGCGTGATGAACATCAACATCGTGAAAGGCACAACGCCGCTGTTCCCGCGCGACGTCAGCGTGGGTGGCCATCAGTACACGGACTCGCTGCAGAAGGAACTGGACCTGAGCTTTGAAGACGCGGAGTCGTTGAAGCTGGGAAATAAAGTGGGCACTGTAAGCGAAGACGCGAAGCAGCCGATTCTGCAGCAGGTGACTGAGATCATCGTGCTGGAAATTCAGAAGACGTTCGACTTCTTCCGAGCGAGCGCGGCGGGGGAACACATCGAGAAGATCTACCTGGCGGGCGGCTCGTCGAAAGTACCGGGCCTGGTGGAAGCGTTGCGGCAGGAGTTCTCAATGCCAGTGGAATTGCTGAATCCGTTCCAGCGGGTGACGCCTCCCGTCGATGGGCACGGAGCGGAACTGGTGGAGCAGAACCCCGGCCAGCTGGCAGTGGCGGTGGGCTTGGCCCTGAGGAGCTTTGAATCCCTATGATCAAAATCAACCTGCTCGAAAACTCCAAAGGCAAGGGCAAGCGCGGTGGAAGCGCGGCGCCCTCCATGCCTACGATGGAAATGGGCGATATGGGGTCGCCCAAGCTGAAGATTCTGGCGATCGTGGTGATCGTAGGCCTTGCCAACCTGGGCTACTGGTACCGGCTTGATCATGAGACGCAAGCCATCGCCGCCAAGATGAAAGTGGCGGAACAGAAGAATCGGGAACTGGCTGACGTAAAGGCGCGCTTTCTGGAGCGGCAGACGCAAGCCAACGCTTACCAGAGGCGCGTGGACGTGATCAAGCAACTGCACGAAGGTCAGACGGGTCCGGTCAACCTTATGGCCATGCTAGGGGAGACGATCAATAACACGGAAGCGATCTGGCTGAACAAGATGGATGACACCGGCCCATCGGTCAATTTGGAAGGGATGGCGCTGAGCACCGACGCGGTGGCAAACCTGATTGCCAATCTGCAGAAGACCGGGTTCTTCCGAACGGTTGAGATTAAGGAAACCTATCAGGACGAGACTATCAAGGACATGCAGGCTTTCCAGTTCACCCTGACCTGCGAGAAGGGGAAGTCGTAAAGGCGGACCTATGGCGAACTTTAGCGAAATGTCGGGAATCAAGCAGTGGGGAATGGTGATTCTCGGGGGTGCGGTGGTGACGGTGGCGCTGTACTTTAGCGTGTTCAAAAGCCAGGTACAGAAGAACGCTACGGCGCAGCATGCCCTGGAAGACAAGGTTCGGGAGAACAACGAACTCGAATCGTATCGTCCGAAGCTGAAGCAGATCGAGCAGCAACTCGCCGAACTGAAGCAGCAACTCGAGATCGAGCAGCGCATTGTGCCCGACGAGAAGCAGATCGAAGGGTTCATGACCATGATGGGCTCGGAAGCGAGCCATGCGGGGGTAGAACTGCGGCGCTACACATCGAAAGACGTGAAGTCGCAGCAGTACTACAGCGAAGTTCCCTTCGACATGGAACTGGACGGGCCGTACTACTCGACCCTGAACTTCTTCGACCGGGTGAGCAAGCTGGAACGAATCATCAATATCAGCAACCTGATGATCTCGACCACGAAGAACCCGAGCGGAGCGAAGGCGAAGCACACGTACCAGTACGCGCCCAACGAGAGCGTGGTCGCCACGTTCACCGCGACAACATATTTCAGTCACGATTTGACACCTTCCGCAGCAAGCGCCGGAGCAAAACCCGGAGCGCTAGCGGCGAAGAAGTAGGGACCGCATATATGAAGCTGACGACTGGCATAGTGGCAATGGCAATGATGGTGGGCGGGGCGGCAGCACAGAACCCTTCCGCCGTCGATAACGCGCGCAACACGGTGAAGTCGCTGCAGCAGCAACAGGCTGCGAAGCCGGCGCCGGGCGCTCCCGCTCCTGCGATGAAGCCGACAGCGATTCCGGTCACCAAAGCTGCGGCCCCGGCGGTGAAGACCGCCGTTTCCGGCTCGCAGAATAACAAGCTGCAGCACGTGAATGTGGTGCCGGGAACGAATGACATTCAGATCGAGATCAGTTCCAGCCAGGCAGTGACGCCGCGTGTGAGCAAACTGAGTTCGCCGGCGCGCATCGTCGTGGAACTGCCCGAGACAGTCTTAGGCAGCTCGCAGAATAAGATTCCTGTAGGCACAAGCGGGGTCAAAGGTATCCGTATTGGCATGGATGGCAAGACTCCTCCGACCACCAGCGTTGTGGTGGATCTGGAGAAGGCTTTGCCGTACGAAGTAACTCCTGGCCCGGCGGGAAAAACGATACTGATTCTGCATACGCAGGATGTGGGCACGGCAGTTGCCAAGAACGCTCCTGCGCCGGTAAAGACTGCTGTACCTACCACAAAGACTCCGGCACTCGCCCTGGCTCCGAAGGTTGCAGATGTGAAAGCTCCGGCAGCCAAGGCTGTCACCGTGGCGAAAGTTGCTGATACCAAGGTTGCGCCGGCAAAACCAGTCGCTACCCCGGTGAAAGCGGATAGCAAACAGCAGCCCAAGACGGTAGTTGCGGCCAAGCCCACGGCAACACAGGGCACTCCGGTCAAGATCGCGGAAGCTCCCAAACAGCCCAAGCCCGAAGAAAAGAAGTGGGCGATGAGCGGCAAACGGGATCCCTTCTTCAGCCCGGTCGTCCAGCAGTCGGGTTCCGGCTGCGCGACGGGCAAGAAGTGCCTGGAGATCAATGCCATTAATGTACGAGGAGTGGTGAAGTCCGACAATGGCTTCATCGCGGTGGTGACCAACAACCTGAACAAAGCTTATTTCCTGCGGGAAAACGATCCTGTGTTCAACGGCTACGTGGTGAAGATTACGGGAGACTCAGTCGTGTTCCAGGAGACGATCCAGGACAAGCTGGGCAAGTCGTTCACGCGGGAAGTTGTGAAGCGGATTATGGCTCCAGCGGTGTAAGCAGGGCGGCGCACTCCGGGAACGGAGCGCCGATATCAAGTTGCACGAAGGACACGCGGGCCAGGCCCGCGGGTGGGGAGAAGCGAAATGCGAAAGCAACAACTGGCAATGTTCGTATCGTTGCTACTGGTGCTGGTGGTAGCTGCGGCTGCCCAGGCGCCCAGCGAGCTCGATCGAGTCAACGTAGTCCGGGACACGGACTCTATCCGGGTTGAGATGAGCTCCAAGGGCGCACTAACGCCCAAGGTGAGCACGCTCAAGTCGCCTGCTCGCGTGGTGGTGGATCTGCCCGAGACCGTAATGGGGACCGGACAGAAATCCATTGCCGTTGGTGCGAACGGGGTGAAGGAGGTGCGCATTGGCATGGGAGGGCAGTCTCGTCCCAGCACGCGCATCGTAGTTGATCTCGAGAAGGCTTGCGCCTACGAACTGACGCCCGGACCGGCCGGGAAGCTCGTGCTGACGCTGCACGCCAACGCCGAAGCGAAGGCTGCTGCTCAGCAAACGATCGTGGCCGCGAGTTCGCCTGCTCCCGTGAAATCGGACGCAGCGCCCGCGAGCAAGGAATCGGCGTCGGCCAACAATTACGTCTTTGTGGAACCTTCTTATCAAGCGAAGGCTGAGCAGAAAGCGGTACCTTCGGATGACAATCCGGCGGCTCGCGCGCAGGACGCAGCGGCGAAGTTCTCGGATAAAACGACTCCGGAACTGCTCCCGGTCAGTATGCATGCGGCTCAATCGCAGAGCAACCAGGCTCCGACCATCACTCCAGCGGTCAATCTGGCTGCCGAACAGAAGGCGCAATCGGCGCAGGGAAATGCGGTGGCAGGGCCAAAGTACACTGGCGAGCCGATCTCGGTCAACCTGAAGGACGTTGATCTGAAGGATTTCTTCCGGCTCATTCACGAGATCAGCGGCCTCAACGTTGTGCTCGATCCCAATGTGCACGGAACACTGACTATCGTTCTCGATGATGTTCCGTGGGATCAGGCGCTCGACATCGTGCTCAAGAACAATGACCTGGCCCGAGAACTGGAAGGCAATGTTCTTCGCATCGCGACGGTGGAGACCCTGAAGCACGAAGCCGACTCTCGCCGGGCGCAGATCGAATCTGAAGCTCTGGCGGTGGAAAAGGTTTCGGTAACCCGGTTCCTGAGCTATGCGAAGGCGAAAGACGCCATCGTCACGGTAAAGAAGTTCCTGTCCCAACGCGGCGACGTAGTGGCTGACGATCGCACCAACGCCGTGATCATCAACGACATTCCGAAGGCGATTCCAACCATCGATCGCCTGCTGACGCAGCTCGATCGCAAGACGCAGGAAGTTGAAATTGAAGCGCGCGTGGTTGCGGCGACGCGGCAGTTCGCCCGCGACATTGGTACGCAGCTTGGTTTCGGCTGGGGCAACAGCACGTCGACGGTTGGTGGCGCCAGCAGCGTGGGAACGTCTCCGATGGGTGTTTTCGGTGGACCTCCTCCGTTCTACTCGGTGGTAGGAACGTCATCGCCATCCGGGACCACACTGAACCAGATTCCGCTTTTCTCGAACCTGGGCGTGACCAGTCCGACTAGCGGTCTGGGCTTCCAGACGTCCACGGCGAATATCCGTCTCGATGCCATTCTGACGATGGCGGAAGCGCGTGGATTGCTGAAAGTACTATCGCGTCCGCGAGTGGTGACACAGAACAATATTCAAGCTCTGGTCAAACAGGGCGTGCGCGTGCCGATCGTGACGCAGGCGCAGTTGGGCGGCCCGCCGACTGTGACCTACGTAGACGCTTTTCTGCGGTTGACGGTGACTCCGCAGATCACGTCGGAGAACACGATCTTCCTGAACGTGGATGTCGAGAACACGACTCCGAACTTCGGACAGCAAGTGCAGGGCAACCCGGAACTGATCACGCAGCAGGCCACCACGCAGGTTCTAGTGACCGATGGCGGGACGGTAGTGATCGGCGGTGTTATCCAGACGCAGAACTCGATCAACATCACGCAGGTTCCGCTGCTCGGCAACCTGCCGTTCCTCGGCAACCTGTTCAAGCATACGAAAGTGGATACCGCAAACCAGGAGCTGATTTTCTTCATCACCCCGCGAATCATTCAGACATAGTCGCGGGATGAAGCACTCAAAAGCCGCCGGCCTGAACCTATCAGGCCGGCGGATTTGTTTTTAGCGGTGAGCGGTGAGCAAGGAGCAATTAGGAAGGAGCAATGAGCGCTCAGACGCGGAGCCATTCGCAAAACGAGTTGAATCCTGTGGATGCGGTTATGTTCACGCTGCACGGTCTTAACAAAACGTTTACAGGTTGCTCCTCACTACCCCTGACTTCTGTCCTGATAGACTCGCAGGAAATGAACTTCCAGGCGCGACAGGCTAAGCTGCGGGAACATCTCGCCACCACACGGTTCCAGGGACTTCTCGTCAGCCATCTGGCCAATATTCGATATCTCTGCGGTTTTACCGGAAGCGCAGGGCTCTTGCTGATCGAGGAATCTCATAGTGTCTTCATAACCGACGTGCGTTACGACACGCAGGCACACGAAGAGGTGAAGGCCGCTAAGGTGGTGATTGCCAAGAAGGCTTTGCTGGAATCACTGGCTGAAATTCTGGGGCAACGGCGAGGGCGCAAGAAAAGAACGATCGGGATCGAGTCGGAACATTTCACGGTGGCCGAGAAGAAGAAATTGACGAAGATCCGGCCCGCCGGGATCACTTTGAAGGATGCGCCTCCCATGCTGGAGCGGGTCCGTATGGTCAAGGACGAAGATGAGATCGCCCGGATCCGATCTGCAGTCGTACTGGGAGCGAATCTGTTCGATCGCGCGCTGGAAGTGTTGCACCCGGGTGCGAAGGAGGTGGAGGTTGCCGCCGAAATGGAGTTAGCGGCCCGTCGTGCTGGAGCCGACGAGATGTCATTTCCTACGATTGTCGCTTCTGGTGCGCGGTCCGCTCTTCCGCACGGGCGCGCGTCGCAGCAGGCAATCCCGTCGGACTCATTCGTGGTCTGCGACTTCGGTGTTATACTTACAGGTTATTGTTCTGATCAGACCCGCACTGTGTGGGTAGGCAAGCCTTCCGATGAGGCGAGGCAGGCGTACGATGCGGTACGGGAGGCGCAGCAGGCGGCGGTTGCGGCTGTAAAGCCGGGAATTGCCGTTGGGGAGGTGGACGCTGCAGCCCGCAAAGTGTTGCAGAAAGCCGGTTTTGGTCGGTATTTCACGCATTCCACCGGGCATGGGGTGGGGCTGGAAATCCACGAAAGCCCCCGCATTGCGAATGGGCAGCGCGAGATTCTGCAGCCTGGGATGGTCATCACGATCGAGCCGGGAGTATACTTCCCCGGCAAATGGGGTGTGAGGATCGAGGATATGGTAGCGGTCACGGCCGGTGGCTGTGAGATACTGACGCCCACCAGCAAAGATTTTCTGGCAGTTTAGTCTTCTTAAAGTAATTGAGCCGGGCACGGACCACGCCCGGCTTCTTCGCGCGCCCTGCGGGTGCGCGGCGGGATCAGCGAAGGTCCCACCGTACACGAATGAATCAAAAAGAGCTGAAGGAACTCATCGAGTTTTTAATCGAGAAGGATATCGCCGAGTTCGAATTGGAACGAGGCGATGTCAAGGTGCGAATCAAGCGCGCCGGCGAGCATACCGTGGTCCACTCGCAGGGGGAGCCGCGGTTTTTCGCGGTGCCTCCCGCGGCGTCTCCTGTCGAAGCAGTACCCGTAGCTCCGGCAACGGCGGCTGCTCCGCCTGCAGCGCCAGTTCTGGAGGAAGGCCTGCATACGGTGAAGTCTCCCATTGTGGGGACGTTCTACGAAGCTCCTTCTCCGGGGGCTCCTCCTTTCGTGAAGGTGGGGGATACGGTGGAAGTTGGACAAGTGCTGTGCATAGTCGAGGCAATGAAGCTGCTGAACGAGATTGAGTCGGATGTTGCCGGCGAGATTGTCAAAAAATTTGCGAATAATGGGCAGCCGATCGAGTACGGCCAGGACTTATTTGTCGTTCGTCCGAAGAAGTGAAACTGAGATCATTCAAGGGGCGCGCGCAGACGCCCCTTTTTTCTGTCTATCGTTCCCAAGTAGAGACGTAGCTGGCTACGTCTCTTGCTTGCGACCGAGTTACGAGCGACGAGCTTCGAGCCGGGAGCTTGAGTCTTTTGGCTCGAAGCTCATAATTTTTTTCTCTCATGTTTAAAAAGATCCTGATTGCCAACCGCGGGGAAATAGCTTTGCGCGTGATCTGCGCGTGCAAGGAACTCGGGGTGAAGACCGTTGCGATTTACAGCGAGGCTGACCGCAACTCGCTGCACGTTCGCTTTGCGGACGAGGCGATCTGCATTGGGCCTCCGCAGCTAGCGCAAAGCTATCTGAATATACCTGCGGTTATCAGCGCGGCTGAAATTGCTAATGTTGAGGCCGTGCATCCGGGATACGGTTTGCTGGCGGAGAATGCAAATTTCGCCGAAGTGTGCCAGATGAGCGAGATCAAGTTTATCGGCCCGCGCCCGGAAGTTACGCGGCTTATGGGTGAGAAGGAAAAGGCGCGTGCGGCGATGAAGGATGCAGGAGTGCCAATCCTGCCAGGTTCTGACGGCATCATCGCATCCGACGGCGAGGCCGTGGAGTGGGCGCGTCAGGTGGGCTATCCAGTGATTGTCAAAGCCTCCGCAGGCGGCGGCGGTCGCGGCATGCGTATTGTGCGCAGCGAAGAGGAACTTCCCGGACTTTTCAAGGCAGCTCAAGCCGAAGCGGCCGGGGCTTTCGGCAATGGCGATCTGTATATGGAGAAGTACGTTGAGCATCCCCGGCACATCGAGTTTCAAGTACTCGCCGACGAGCACGGGAAGGTCGTGAGCCTGGGGGAGCGCGAGTGCTCGATCCAGCGTCGCCACCAGAAGCTGCTCGAAGAATCCCCGTCGACGCAGATCACTCCGGAAATGCGGGCGCAGATCGGCGAGGTTCTCTGCAAATCGCTGGCCGCAATCGGCTACTGGAACGCTGGGACGATTGAGTTCTTGATGGATCAGGACCGGCGGCTTCACTTTATTGAAATGAACACGCGCATTCAGGTAGAGCACCCGGTGACGGAGATGGTCACCGATGTTGACCTGGTGAAGAGCCAGATCATGATTGCCGCTGGCGCCAGAATGGATGAAGTGCTGCACGGGCCCATCGTGCATCGCGGGCACTCGATCGAGTGCCGCATCAATGCCGAGCATCCCGAGAAATTCACCCCATCGGCCGGAAAAATTACGGCTTTCCATCCGCCCGGAGGTACGGGCGTGCGTGTCGACACCGCAGCGTACGCAGAAGGCGTGATTCCGCCTTATTACGATTCGCTCATCGCCAAGCTCATTGTGCGCGCAAAAGACCGTGGCGAGGCGATTTCACGGATGGCAAGAGCTTTGGAGATGTTTATCGTTGAAGGTGTGTTCACGACCATTCCGCTGCATCGCAAGATACTGGCTGACCTGGATTTCCGGGCAGGAAAGATCGATACCGGTTTCATAGAGCGATTTCTGAAGAAGAACGGGCACAAGTAGGGCGGACGCCCTCGTCCTCCCAAGAGCGCAGCGAAGTGCGATTGAGCTGGCCGTCATTGCGCGCTTTGCACGCAACCCCGGACGAGGGCGTCCGGGGCTACACGTCACTGGCTACACATCTGTTCCGAGACTTGCCTGCATGATTTTGCTTCCGCGACTTTATCCCATTGTGGACTCGTCCTGTCGCGGGTCTACTCTGGAATTGATGACCTTGGCTGAGGACTTGGCCAGCGCGGGATGTACTCTCGTTCAATACCGTAATAAGTCCGGGCATGCGCGAATCATGCTGGAGCAAGCGCGGGAGTTGAAGAAGCATGTGGGAGACTCGGTTCGGCTCATCATGAATGATCGCGCCGATCTTTGCCTGGCTGCTGATTTTGGCGGTGTTCACGTGGGCCAGGATGACTTGTCACCCGAATCGGTGCGCAAGATTATCGGTTCGGAGCGCTGGTTGGGAGTGTCGACGCACAATCCGGAGCAACTGCGCGAAGCTGATTTGACGTCAGCGGACTATGTTGCGATCGGGCCGGTATTCGCTACCTCGAGCAAAGAGAATCCCGATCCCGTCGTCGGACTGGATGGAGTGCGTAGGGCGCGTGAATTGACGCGTAAGGCACTGGTCGCGATTGGGGGAATCACGCGCGCGAATGCGGCCTCCGTGATCGAGGCAGGAGCCGATTCAGTGGCGGTGATATCCGATCTGTTACGGGAGCCGCGCAAATCAGCAGAGGTATTTTTGCGGATATTGAGGTAAAGTGCTGCAAATACGTCGTTGGTCGTCAGCGTTAGCGGCACCGCCGATGTCATCCTGAGCGAAGCGAAGGATCTATGCACTCTGCTGGCACCAGCAAAGTGCATAGATCCTTCGTCGGGCAACAGACGCCCTCCTCAGGATGACAAGGCTATAAGATGACAACACTAATACGACACTAATCAGGACTGCCATCGACTGGGGACAGGATCAGGAGCGAGCCTCTGAGCACACCGATAAGTACGCAGCCATCCACGGCTGACTGGGAGATTCACAGCCATCAAGATAAAGAACTGGTCCAGGTGCTGGGCCTGACCAGTTCCACGATGTTGGTGATCGGGTCGATGATCGGCTCCGGCATCTTCATCGTGTCGGCGGAGATCGGGCGCGAGGTGGCTTCACCAGCGTTATTGATCGGCGCCTGGATGGTGACGGGAATCATGACTATCGTTGCAGCCCTCAGTTATGGCGAGTTGGCTGCGATGATGCCCCGCGCCGGGGGGCAATACGTCTATTTGCGCGAGGCACTGGGACCTTTGTGGGGCTTCCTTTACGGATGGACCCTGTTCCTGGTGATTCAGACTGGAACGATCGCGGCTGTGGGCGTGGCGTTCGGGAAATTTCTTGGCGTTTTCGTGCCATGGTTTTCGTCAAGCCATTGGCTGCTACATCTTTGGAAAGTTCCGCCGATTCATATTGGTCCGATGGTGCTGGGCAACATGGACGTCGGACTTAATACGCAAAACCTGATAGCAGTTCTGCTGGTAATTCTGCTGTCATTCATCAACGTGCTCGGTGTGAGGACGGGCGCGGCCATTCAGAACGTGTTCACGGCGGCAAAAGTTTTGGCGCTGGCGGCACTCGCGTTTTTAGGCTTCGCCTTCTGCCGCAACGCCGAGGCCTTGCTCGCCAATTTTCACGGACATTTCTGGGAGAATGCCAGACTCGGTGCGCAGCACGACATCGGCGGGGGCGTTTTCGTTACTACGCTGACGGTATTGGCGGTGGCCCAAGTCGGATCTCTATTCTCAGCGGATGCGTGGAACAACGTCACCTTTACAGCTGGGGAGGTGAAGAATCCCAGCCGGAATCTGCCATTGTCCCTGGCGCTAGGCACGGGCGTGGTCATTGCGCTCTACATTGCGTGCAACTTCGTTTATCTCGCTGCTCTGCCGCTGCAGGGAACCGAGGCGGCAGCGACGATCGTGGGGCGGGGGATTACGCACGCTGCTGAGGACCGGGTTGCCACTGCGGTGATGACGCAAAGGTTCGGATCAATCGGCGGATTCCTAATGGCCGGCGCCATTATGATCTCCAGCTTCGGCTGCATGAATGGGCTGATTCTATCGGGTGCGCGGGTCTATTACGCCATGGCGAAGGATGGACTTTTCTTTCGCAAGGTGGCCAGACTGCATCCTGGTTACAAAACGCCGGCAATTTCACTGATGGTACAGATGGTCTGGACATGTGTTCTCTGCATCTCCGGGAGTTATGGGCAACTTCTCGACTACATCATTTTTGCGGTGCTGGTCTTTTACATCCTGACGATCGTGGGATTGTTCGTGCTGCGGCGGACGCATCCGGATGCTCCGCGGCCCTACCGGGCGGTTGGGTATCCGATATTACCCGCGATTTACATTGTCATGGCTTTATTTATTGATATCGTACTACTGCGCTATAAGCCCCAATTTACGTGGCCGGGACTGATCGTGGTGCTGCTGGGAATCCCGGTGTATTACGCGTGGTCGCGAAGGGCGCACGCAAGGCGCCTCGCAGCGTAGCCTTTCAGGAGAAAACAAAGCATGGCGAATTTGTTCGCGAAGAAAGATCTCCCCACACTGATGAAAGAGGCAGTTGAAGTTGAGGGCGAACAAACCCTGCGACGCGCCTTGGGGCCATTGAACCTGCTAACGCTGGGCATTGGCGCAATTATTGGCGCCGGCATTTTCGTCATTACCGGGCAGGCCGCGGCGCAATTTGCCGGACCCGCTATCGTGATCTCGTTTATTCTGGCCGGCATTGCTTGCGCGTTCGCCGGGCTATGTTATGCCGAGTTTGCCTCGATGATTCCAATCGCGGGCAGCGCATACACGTACTCCTACGCTACGCTAGGAGAATTGGTTGCATGGATAATCGGCTGGGACTTGATTCTGGAGTACGCCTTTGGCGCGGCCACGGTAGCGGTAGGCTGGAGCGGACATCTGCGGGCGTTCATGCACGACATTGGCTGGAATCTACCGGCGTTTCCCACCTCAGATTTCACCCTCCTGGGTATGCCTGTGCATTTGAAGTACGACTACGTTGGCTTTGTCGTGATCATGTTGATCACGACGGTCCTGGTCATTGGCATCAAAGAGTCGGCGAACTTCACGACCGCGGTCGTGATTATGAAAGTAGCGGTCGTCTGTATGTTCATCGTCCTCGCGGCAGCTTTCTTGTTGTCGCATGAGTGGAAACCGAACTATTGGCACCCGTTCATTCCCGCAAATACCGGCGAGTGGGGACACTTCGGTTGGTCAGGAATCCTACGTGGAGCAGGGGTTGTATTCTTCGCATACATCGGTTTCGATGCGGTATCGACGGCAGCGCAAGAGGCCAAAAATCCGAAGAAAGATATGCCGTTGGGTATTCTGGGCTCACTGGTCATTTGCACCGTGCTTTACATCCTGGTTTCCGGTCTCCTGACTCACATTGTGCCTTACAGCCAGCTGAACGTTCCGGATCCTGTGGTGGTCGGCATCCGCGTGACCGGTCAACAATGGGCCACATTTCTAGTGGAAATCGGTGCGTTGGGCGGCTTAGCGACCGTGATGCTGGTGATGTTACTCGGGCAGTCCCGCGTGTTCTACTCGATGTCGCGCGATGGTTTGCTATGGCCCTGGGCAGGCAAGATTCATCCCCGTTTTCGCACGCCTTATCTGAGTTCTATCGTTGTCGGTATTTTCGTTGCCATCCTGGCGACAGTAGTTCCGCTCAGTGTTTTGGATGAGATGACCAGCGTGGGCACGCTGCTCGCATTCGTGCTGGTTAGTGCGGGAGTGTGGGTGATGCGCAGGACGCATCCTGAGATTAACCGTCCTTTTAAGACGCCGATGGTGCCGCTGGTTCCGATTCTCTCGATTCTTTTTTCGGGGGCCCTGATTGTGTTTCTTTCTCCGGCCACGCAGGTTCGGCTTGTTGTCTGGCTGGTCATTGGGCTGGCTATTTACTTCAGTTATGGGCGCAAGCACAGCAAAGTGCAGGCGCAAGTGGCTAATGGAACTTTGCCGCCGCGCTGATGTGTTGAGCTAGTGATTATGATTAATACGGGCCCTGCGCACAGCGCGGAGGGCCTTTTTGTTTTATAGTCGGGGGCGAGAAAGTGCCCGTGGCTAGCGATCAATGGTCAGTAAAATTTAGATAGCCGTCCGGTTTTCATTGTTCACTAGCCCCTGACCCCTGTCTTCCGATGAAAGCCTTCCGCAACCTTCGTACGATTGGTGCGCTCCTGCTGCTGGTGATGGTGATTGGTACGGCGGGGTATCACTTCATCGAGGGCTGGACCTGGTTTGACGGCTTCTACATGGTGGTCACTACGCTGACTACTATTGGATATCAGGAAGTGCATCCGCTTTCGCATGCGGCACGCGTCTTCAACGTCTTCGTGATTGTTTCCGGGGTGTCGCTGCTGCTGTTGGGAGTCGGAGCGCTCAGCCAGGCTTTGCTAGAATTCGAGCTGCAGAGTTTTTTCGGAAGGCGTCGCATGGAGCGCGAGATCACGCGGCTAACGGACCACTTCATCATCTGCGGGATGGGGCGTGTGGGCCGGAGCGTGGCCCGGGAACTGGCGCGCAAGCCGGTTGGATTCGTGTTCATCGAAAACGCTGAGGCCAAACGGCAGAAGTTTGCGTCCGAGAACTGGCTCGCGCTTGCCGGCGACGCTACCCACGAGCCAATTCTGCGAGAGGCGCAGATCGAACGCGCCCGCGGGCTGATCGCTGCTACCACCACAGACGCGACGAATCTCTATATCGTGCTCACTGCGCGCGGTCTCAATCCACATTTGAAGATCATTGCGCGCGCTAGCGAAGATTCCGCTGAAAAGCATCTATTGACCGCGGGGGCTGACTCGGTCGTGTCGCCTTATTCATTTGCCGGCCAGCGCATCGCGCAGTCTCTTCTGCGCCCGCATGTGGTTAGCTTTCTCGACACTGCTACCACCCATCTGGGGATAGACCTGGAGATCGGGGAAGTTCACATCACGGCTGGTTCGATGTTCGCCGGAAAAACACTAGAGAGTTCGCGCATTCGCCAGGAGCGCGGAGTGATTGTACTCGCCATCAAACGGCGTGACGCCATGCGATTCAATCCGGCGCCCGACGAAAAAATCGAGCCTGACGACTGCCTGATCGCCATGGGCGAACCGGCCCAGTTGCGGCAACTCGAGCAGACTGCCTCCCCATCATGAAAATCGTTAGCGCCGAAGAAATGCGCTCCATTGATCGCGCGACCAGCGAGCGCTTCGGCGTGCCTTCGCTGACTCTGATGGAAAATGCAGGCTTGGTGGTGGCAGAGCATGTGCTCGCGAATTACCAGTCCAGGCAGCGGATCGTTATCTTGTGCGGGAAGGGCAATAACGGCGGTGACGGGTTTGTGGCGGCGCGGCATCTGCACGCGAGAGGAAAGAGCGTAGAGGTGATTTTGTTGGCTGATCCGGCCGATCTGAGGGGAGACGCGGCCGCCATGTATGCAAAGAGTCCCGTCAAAGCGGTCGTCGTGCGTTCAGCTGAGGAGCTAATGAGCGATCGGGTGCGACCTTCTCTAGCCGGGGATCTGTACGTGGATGCAATTCTCGGGACCGGATTCAAGCCACCCGTCACAGGCCTGTACGCGAACGCGATTGAATTTCTGATCCAGAGCAATGCGCCTGTCGTGGCGGTGGATATTCCCTCGGGTGCCGACGCTGACGCGATGACTCGCCAGCAAGGAACGATAGCGCGCGCGAATTCCGCGGTAACATTTACAGCGCCTCGTCCCGCACATCTGTTCAGCTCGCTTACCGATGGTCCAACATGCGTCGCGCCGATTGGCTCGCCCGAGGAAGTTATCGTTTCGTCACTCGACTTGAATGTAATTACGGCGAAGGACATTGGGCAGCTGCTGGCGACCCGTCGAGCTGATTCCAACAAAGGCCTCTATGGACATGTTCTTGTGGTGGGCGGATCGCTGGGAAAAGCAGGTGCGGCAGCAATGGCTGGCATCTCCGTGTTACGGGCCGGTGCGGGACTGGTCACGGTAGCCACCGCGAAATCTGTGCTGCCGACCGTTGCCGGATTTTATCCCGAGCTAATGACCGAGGCTCTGCCGGAAACGGCCGCGGGTACGATTGCAACGGAAGCGGGATTACGAATCGCCGAACTGCTGAAGAATATGACGGTGCTCGCCATCGGACCAGGGATTTCGCGCGATCCGCATACTACAACTCTGGTGCGATCGCTGGTCACGAATCAGAAACTTCCGATGGTGGTGGACGCCGATGGATTGAATGCATTCCAGGGGCATACACAGGAGATGAGCGGGCAGGGACGCACGCTGATAATCACGCCACATCCGGGTGAGATGGCGCGTCTGGCCGGATGTTCGACTGCGGATGTGCAGAAAGATCGGTTGGGAGTGGCGCGGCAGTTCGCGCGCGAGCACCGTGTGATCGTTGTGCTCAAGGGATATCGAACGCTCGTGGTCCAGCCTGACGGCGAGGCTTGGGTCAGCACAACTGGGAATCCCGGAATGTCGACCGGAGGGACGGGAGATATCCTTACCGGAATGGTTGCCGGGATGATTGCTCAACACCCCAGTGAGGCAATGCTCGCCGTTTGCGCGGCGGTTTATCTGCATGGGTTGGCCGGCGATGTGATCCGCGAGATTGTTGGCGAGCACTCGCTGGTCGCTACCGATCTGCTTCGGGGTTTGCCGGGAGCGTTCGCGGGTGCGCGAAACGCGGCAGGGGAACAAGTTGTTTGCTGGAGGAGTTAATTCTTCGGACCGATTCCGCCGCTGCTTCGGAAAATACAGCCTCCGCAACAGTCATCTAGAGACACGGAGCTGGATTGTTCTTCCTTCCATTGCGGAGCGGCGTGCTGCATCCAGAATCTCGGTCACGATAACGTTTGTTTCCAGAGACGAGAGATTGTCCTCCTTGGCTCCTTCGATAATCACTGCACGGAAATATGTGAGTTCGCTGTCGTATGGTGGGGGCACTGGCTTGGCAGCGATTTTCTCCTCTGCGGCTTCTGCTGCTCGTCGCACGCGAATGTCATCCCTCTTGACGGTAATCACATACCCGCTCTGCCCGTAGACTTCCATGTCTTTACGATCGAAGGGCCAGTTCCATGAGGCTTGAATGATGGCTAGTGCTTTGGGATAGGTCAGGATAATCGTGGCCTCGTCATCGACGCGCGCATAGATTTGCGGCTTTATTTGCTGCGTTACGGCCGTGACGGTCTGTGGACGCCGGCCATCCATGAGCCAGGTCATCAAGTCGGCGCCGTAGCAGCCGAAATCGAACAGAGCGCCGCCCCCGTTGCGTTTGGGATCGGTGAGCCAGGCGAGGAACTCCGGTTCCACGCCGATTTCTTTAGGACCGTTGTGGCCGTCGTGGACCACGACTTTGCGAACATCTCCTAATGCTCCCTCATGCACCAGATCGTAGGCGGCGTGATTACTGGGATACCAGGATGTCTCGTAGTTGACGAGCACGTGAATCTTTCCGGAGCGTGCAGCTGTTTCGATGGCCATCGCGTCCTCAAGGCTTACAGCCAGAGGCTTTTCCATCATGACGTGTACGCCTTTGCGAGCGCAGGTTTCGACGACACTGCGATGGTCGTAAGTATTCGTATAAACCAGGACGGCCTGGGGGTGGGTCTTTGCGATCATGGCGTCCAGATCGGTGAAGAGTTGCGCCTGATCAAAGCCGTACTTTGAAGCGGCCTGGGAGAGTAGTTGCCGATCCGGGTCAGAGATGCCGACGATTTCGATCTGTGGACTGTGGCGGGACTGCTCAAGAAAGCCGTGCACATGTCCATGAACCAGGCCGACAATGCCGACCCGGAGCGGTGGGTGATTTTCCCCGTTTTGCGCTGAGGAAATTGCGTTAAGAAGCAGTACTGGTACGAGGGCAAGCCACAGTGAGGCAGGCATGAGTTCCTCCGGAGATCCGTCAGGATAACAGTAGTGCAAGCAGGCTTTTCGTCGAAAAGACACGCGCGCTGTCGTTGGGCTCCGCGTACGAAACGGGTACATTAACTAGTCGGTTAACAGTGTCTAAGTAGTTGTGAACACGAGACATGTTGCTGGCAATAGCTGCGGCTGGCGGGAATTTGTACAACGGGCATCGGTAACCTGTTCGGCACGGGCACGATGGTGTCATATTGGTATTGACCTATGACTCACTTCCCCCAACCGCATCCCACGCGGCGCGCGTCCCGGGTCCAGCTGGGAGGTTCCGTTCTGGCTGCGATCCGTCTGGAAGATGGACGCCGCACGAAAGCTAAACTGCAATCCATCTCTGTAACGGGCGGCCTGCTCCGGCTGGCTCAATCGCTGGCGCAGGGTGACTTCGTCGAAGTTGCGTTCCAGACGCAATCCGGGCCGGTGCATGGCATGGCCGAGGTTCTGAGCCCGGCGCGAAGTGTGCCCGATGGAGTGCTGCAGCCATTCCGGTTTGTGGCCATCGAAGATGATGATCATCGTCGCCTGCGCAACTCGCTGGATCATGTGGCAATGCGTAGCGCCCTGGGCATGAAGTCGGGCGCGTTCTCCAAATAACCGCAAGCCTTCGCGTAATTTTGTCTCATTCGTGCCGTAGCGGCCTTTGATTGTCCGGCCCCGCTATACTGTCCCGGTGAGCGGACGAGGAACAGCAGGCAAACTCCTGAGCGAAGTGATCACGCACTCAGCAGAGGAGACTGTTGGCTTTGGCCGCACGCTTGCGGAAGTGCTGAGTCCTCCCAAGCTTGTCCTACTCCGCGGAGATCTTGGGGCAGGGAAGACGACGCTGGTCAAGGGGATTGCCGCGGCATTCGATGCTGCTGCCGAAGAAGACGTTACCAGCCCTACCTTTACTCTGGTTCATGAGTACCGCGGGCCAGGAGCCAATCTGTACCACATCGATCTGTACCGCATCGATACACCGCGTGAATTGGACACGTTGGCGCTCGAAGATCTGCGCTCGGAGAATGGTGTTCTGCTAATCGAGTGGGGAGAGAAGTTTCCTTGGATATTGACGGAGCGCGATGTAGAGATCTCGTTAGAGCGGCGCGGGGAAACGGAACGGGTGATTCGGGTAATGGCCTAGCGCGGGCTGGCACTGCGGGTCGGCAGGGGGATAGAGCGGGCGCAGACTACTGGAGCGCTCCACTCGCGCACCATCGAAAAGAGGATCGCAATCGCAAAAAATGCAAAGACAGCAGACTTGTATTTCACCCTTCGATTATTTCACATGCAGATCAGAATCCCATGATGTTGTAGCCGCAGTCTACGTAGATGACTTCTCCGGTGATTCCGCTGCTGGCATCAGAGGCGAGAAAGACCCCGGTGGAGCCTACTTCGGCGACTTCCACATTGCGGCCTAGCGGGGCGCGTTCCGCGTGGGACTTCAGCATATCTCCCAGGCCGGAGATACCGCGAGCTGCCAGGGTTTTGATGGGTCCTGCCGAAATTGCGTTCACCCGAATCTTCTTCTTGCCTAGGTCTTGCGCCAGGTAGCGTACTGTACATTCCAGTGCCGCCTTGGCCACTGCCATTACGTTGTAGTGCGGCACTACTTTTTCAGCGCCGTAATACGTCATGGTGATGATCGATCCCCCATCTTCCATGAGCGGCGCTGCTGCCCGGGCGACCGCAATCAGAGAATACACGCTGACGTCATGAGCTACGCGGAAGCCTTCGCGAGTGGTGTTGACGAAATCGCCTTTAAGTTCTTCCGCCGGAGCGTAAGCCACCGAGTGAACGAGTGTGTGGAGTTTCCCATGGCGCTGTTTAAGGGTCGCAAAAAGCTTATCAATATCTTCGTCTTTGGAAACGTCGCACATGAACCCCTCTGCACCGGGAAGCGACAGGATGAGATCCTTCGCTTCCTGCTCCAAGCGCTCGTTCTGATACGTAATAGCCAGTTTCATACCTGCGGTATGCAAGCCCTGCGCGATTGACCACGCGATCGAGCGCTTGTTCGCGACTCCGAAGACAACGGCGTTACGGCCCTGCAGGTCAGAGGACATTTTTGCTCCTTGGGAATGGAAAAGAATATCAGCGGCGCGGATGGTTTGCCATGTTGTGCACCCGCCTGAGTAAGCATCGCTTACGTGGCCCCCGCCAAGTTACAGGGATCCTTCGCTTTGCTCAGGATGACAACCAAGGGAGTATCAGGATGACAACCTGGAGGAGCATCCGGATTAATCGGCTGCAACTTCTTTGACGACCTTCGACTCAAGCGGCCAACTTGAGGCAATAAATGACAAAGCGTACACAGACGCCAAGATGGCGAATGCCACGACCAGGCTGACTTTCTGAGCGATGGTGCCGACGCAGATTGCGAGTAGGAGTTGAAGAAAAGTTCCGAAAAAATAGAAAGTATTCTGCACCCGGCCCATCAGGTGCTTGGGAACCATCTCCATGAGGTTGGTGTTCATGGCGACGCCACCTACACCGCGAGCAGATCCCATGGTGAAGTAAGTTGCTATGGCGAGGACGAGAAATCCTGAAATCGGCGCCAATGCGACGCAGACCGCCAACAGCGCCATGGAGAACGCGATGGCCCTTCGTCCCCCAAGCTTTGCGATTAACTGGGGTGCATACAAAGCGCTGATGAAAGCTCCTGAGCCCCATCCAGCGTTCAACCAGCCATAGCCTTTGGCTCCGGCGTGGAAGACTCGGTCGCTGAGAGATGGGGTGACCACAACTCCGGTAACCATCGCCCCGAGGAAAAGAGCCCAGCTCATGCCTAGCATGACCACGGCCCGATGATCGCGAAGAAACCGTAAGCCCTCGCGCATTTCGCGCCAGAAGCGTTCAAATTGAGTTTCCGCGGCCACGATATCCGCCCGCAGTTCCTGAGGGCTAATCACGATGTGCCTTCCTTTTCGCACCGCGAAGTAGCAGAGGAAGGAGAGCACATAAGTGGATACATCGAGCGTCAGCACTCCGCCCAATCCAATGTGGTCGTAGATGAATCCTACGATGGCTCCGGCAATGAGGAATCCGCCTTGCACTCCGGCGAGCAGAAACGTGTTGGACTGCACGAACTCGCTCTCGGGAGTGAGTTCCTGAATCAGCGCTGTGATGGTCGGCCAGAACATCCAAAAGCCGGCAGCCACAAGAGTGTTCATCAGGTAAAGTTGCCAGACCTGTACCCGATGACGAAAGGCGAGAATAGCCACAATCACAATGATCACAGCGCGAATAGCATCGAGCCACATCACGAGTCTTCGGCGATCTTCGCGGTCGATCACGACACCGGTGAAGGGAAGCAGCAGCATCGCGGGTAGAGTTTGCAGCACCGCGAAGGTTCCAAGCGCCATCTCGGAATGCGTGGCTTGCAGGATGTACCAGGCAACGGCAGCCGAATTCATTCCGCTGCCCACCATGGAGATCAGGTTGGCAGCAAAAACGAAACGTAACGGCCGATTGCCGAAACTGGCACGCATCTTTCTACTTTAGCCGAGGAGGGCAGAATTCACCACGGAGACACGAGAACAGATTGAGTAAATGAGTAATTTGGTACTTGAGTGATTTGAAAGCGGACGGCGATCCTCCGTTCCATCCGAATTACCGAATTGCCCAATTGCTCGATTGTTTGCGAGTGAGCTTGGCCCTTGCGCACAGGCTCATTCAGCGCTACGATTCGCCTGCTTGGAACTTCTCTCGTAATCCGGAGGCGGGCTATGGGACGCTGCAAGGGATCGCTGCTGCTGACTTTTGTTTCCACAACTCTCTTCTTCATCTCCCAGGCGAGCGCACAAATAGATCGCATCGTGATCGCTGCGGGAACAGATGAGGATCATGCGCTGCAGGTCATTTCTAGTGAGCAGGATGCTCAGAAGAAGCTGGCGCTGTATGAGGAGTTCGTCCAGAAGTACTCCTCGAATCCACAGGCCGTTGCTTATGGAAACTGGCAACTTGCGCAAGCCTACGAAGGCAGCGGTGACATGCCGAAGGCCCTCGAGTACGGCGACAAGGCGCTGACCGGGTCCCCTCATAATCTTGACATCCTCGTCTCGCAAGCCGGCATTGCTCAGCAAGCAAAGAGCAATTTGAAGCTGATGGACTATGCCGCGCGAGGCGGCGAGATTTGTACCTCTATCGCTAAACAAACCAAGCCCGAGGGCATGAACGACGACGATTTCACGCGCAAGATCGCAGAAGACAAAGCCGCTACGCAGAATAACTGTGATTTTCTGGAGACTAGCGGCTTCAACGCCATTACGGCGGAAACCGATCCCAAGAACCGCATGAGTGAGATTGAGAAATTCACGGCGGGATACCCGGACTCAAAGTTCAGTGAGCAGGTTTCCAATTACGCCATGTATACCCTGGGGCCGGGGCAGTTGAACGATCAGGCACGGCTGGTAAGCTTCGGAGAAAAGACGTTGGCTACGAACCCAAACTCGCTGCCGGCACTGTTGCTGATGGCGAACTATTACGCCGAATCCAATAGCTCGGCAAAGGCGATCACGTACGCGCAGAAAGCCATTGAAGTCGCCAAAGCGGATGCTCCTGAGGCGGACAAGTCTCGAAAACTGTCGGCCGGTGCCGCACATAGCACCATTGGCTGGGCGTATCTGAAGCAAGACAAGAGCACGGCTGCCATTCCGGAGCTCAAGACCGCTGCAGGATTGCTCAAGGGACAGGATGAGCAGCAGTACGCGCGAACTCTCTACGGATTAGGGTTCGCCTACGGCAAGTTGAACAAGCTGACCGAGGCCCGCGAAGTATTGACGGAGGCGGTGAAGATTCCTGGCCCGCTTCAAGCCATGTCTCAGGATCTGTTAACCAAGGTCAACAGCGCTCGCGCGAAAGGTAAGTAATCTCCTCCGGTCATCGATTATTTTTCTGGTTTGACGAGATCGTCGGAAAGCAGCTGGGCTTTCCAGGCTAGAGTTCGGGCGCGTTCGAAGTCTCCCTGCGACATGGCGGCTTTTGATTGCTCTACAAACTGACGTGTCTGCGTGACCGTGTCTTGCTGGCTGGTTGTAAGCTGCATGCCTGAAGTCCTCTTCAGGTTTTCGTCGGTCTTGCCAAGCAATTCGTTGATCCCGTCACGTGCCGCCTGATTGCCGGTCCCTCCAGCCAATTGGATGCTCGGCTCTTTTGTTCCTCCCTGACGGACAATTATTTTGGAGGGCGGGCACTCCTTGGAAGCATTCGAGTGCTGAGCCGGCGCTTGTGCTGGAGGGTCAACTGGAGCGGTGGAGGCATTCGAACTCTCGGCGTGATCGGTGGCCGCAGTGGCAACGCATGGAGACGCCGCGGCTTTCCTTTTGCGGCTATGCGCCTTCGTCGAACGCGCCTTTCTGGACCCGGGAGGCCTCTTTGCCGCTGTTTGCGCGGAGGGTTTCGTCTCTGATGGGGTTGCAGGAACGGCTTCTTGTGACGAAGGCTCGTGAGGAGGTGGAGGTGGATTCGTTTGCGGAGCCTGAGAAGCCTGGGCTGCCGAAATCGGAGCCATGAAGAGAAACAGGACAATAGCGGCCAGAGTCATACGGAATCCGAGCGGGGTGTTCCCGGAGCCATTTAATCTTACGCTTTTGTCAGGAACATGACATAGGAATTGCGAGAGGGGAGGCACATTGGTTTAGTCGCCACGTCCCGAAGCAGCGGTATCAGCCTCAAGCTCCGGGCGGACCTGTGGGGACGGACCGAACGCAGGGATTTGAAAGCGGAAGATGGTTCCGGCACCTTCCGCCGATTGGAAGTCCACCATTCCATAATGCCACTGCAGAATCTGATAGGTTTGCGCCAAGCCTATGCCGCTGCCTTCCTTCTTGGTGGTGAAGTAGAGCTCGAAAACTTTGTCGTGCAGTTCTTTAGGAATCCCTGCGCCCTGATCCTGAACTTCTGCCACCACGATGTCGTTTTCTCGGCTTGCTGAAATGGTAAGCACGCCCCCATTCGGCATAGCCTGAACGCCATTAATTACAACGTTCAGAAACGCTTGTTTCATGAGGTCGACATCGACTTTTACAGGCAAGGGCATTTCCGGCATGTGGCGCTCCAACGTTACGCCGTGCTGTTCAGCATCGGGAGCGGCAAGCAGGGTGACGTCAATGAGCAGGCTGCGAAAGTCGATTTCTTCCAGATGAAGGTCGCGCGGACGAGTGAAATCCACCAACGTCTGGATGACGCGATCGAGTCGCCGGATCTCACTGTCGATGATATCGACGTGCCGGCGCGTGTCGGGTTCTTGTTTCGCGAGCTTATTCTGCAAAAGTTGAAGGTGCAGGACGATGGCGTTGATCGGGTTCTTCACTTCGTGCGCGACCCCGCGAGTGAGGCGCCCGCTGGCCGAGAGGCGGCGGGACATCTCGATCTCATCGCCAATCCGGCGCACGGATTCGGCATCGCGCATGATCAGCAAAGCGCCGATTTGCGACGTCTTTTCCTGAACGAAATCGAGGGATAACTGAACGCGCTTTCCCGAGGCCGTCTCGAACTCACGCTGCAAAATTGGACGCTTTCGCTCGAAGGCGTTCAACAGCGCGGATCCGAACATGGAATTACGATTGAACAGATCTTGTACGGTGCGGCCCAGGAGTTCCCGTCGTGGTCGACCAAGAAATCCTTCCACAGGAGCGCTGACCAGCACTACGCGTGAGTCGCGGTCGAAGAGCATCAGCCCATCCTGTAGCTTTGCCATGAGCTGATCAACGTTGTCTTTGAGCGCTGTGAAGATCTCGCGGCTGTCACGAATCTGCCGGCCGAGGTTGGCAATTTTCAATGTCACCAGGCCGTATTCGTCGTGTTCGGATTCATCTCCGGTGAGGGGCTCCGAACTACCCGCGCCGACATTGTCAAGATTCCGGTTGATTTCCTTCAAAGGCCCAAGCGCAAGATTGGAAATGCCTGCCGCGAAGAACAAGGAGACAAAAATGAGGGCGACTGAAATATAAAGCGAGCGCAGCAGACGGGCTTGCACTTCACTCTTCAGGAAAACGGTTTGCACTCCAAGGCGGATGGTGCCGAAAGGGGCCCCGTTCAGTTCCAGTGGATAAGACACGTCATAGACCGCGGCCGGGCTGAAAACGAGCCGGATCTGCTCCCGAAACCGCGCTCTCAGGACTTCCTGAAAATCAGGTCGAGGCGGGATTATTTTGCCTACCAGCGCGGCATTGGTATGCAGCAATGCTTTGCCGCTGGTGTCCACGATGGCGACGTCATAAATGTATCGCCAGTCGCCGGGATCGGACTGCAAGAGGTTGTTGAGACTGACGTCGGTTTGAACATAGTCCCCAAGCGCGCGCCTGAGCGCGACAGGATCACTTGTGTCCACGGAAGTACTGCTAAAGTCGGGCACGGCATTGCCGGCAGCATACGCCAGTTGGTGAGTCAGGCTGGTGGCCGTCTCATACGCACTCGCAATGCGAAGACGGAGGATCTGGGAAATGTAAAGGTATGAAAATGCTGAGACCAGCACCGTCACCATCAAGGTGATGACCAGCACGATTATGGTTTTGCGCCGCATGATGTAAAAGCTTGCGAGGACGTGCCGGCTAGCTGCTGGGCACTTCTTCTTTCCCCGTCTCCGCCGCGGAACTGCCGTATTCCTTTAACTTATTGTGAAGAGTCTTGAGGCTGATGCCAAGGATCTCGGCCGCTCTGGTCTTGTTATTGCTGGTGGCTTCCAGGGTCTTGAGGATCAGCATTTTCTCTGCCTCTTCGACCGTGGTGCCCACGCCCAGGCGCACCGCATCTGGATCGTTGGCCGCTGTTCGCAAAGGGGCCTGGCCGAATCCCGGAGGCAGATGTTTGGTCTCGATCATCCCGGAGTCGCAAACGATGACAGCGCGTTCGATAGTGTTGCGTAGCTCACGGACATTTCCCGGCCACGAGTAGTTGTTGAACTGGTTCAAGACCGCTTCACTGACCGCCGAAACCTTGCGCCCGTGTTTGCTACTCATCTCGACCAGCAGAAGTTGTACGAGACCTGGAACATCTTCCTTATGTTCGCGCAAGGGCGGCAGGTGGATGTTGAATACATTCAGGCGGTAATAAAGGTCGCTGCGCAGCTCACCTCGCGACACGGCCTCGTCGGGAATCTTGTTAGTGGCCGCGAGAACCCGAACGTCAACCGAGGTCTCGACCTTGCTCCCGAGGCGTCGAAGCTTGCGATCTTCCAGCACGCGCAGGAGTTTGGCCTGAGTGCCGATTGGCATTTCACCGATTTCGTCAAGCAGCAGGGTTCCGGCCTCCGCCAGTTCGAAACAGCCAGTACGCCGTTCGAGCGCGCCCGTGAAGGCGCCTTTCTCGTGGCCGAAGATTTCGCTTTCCATCAGGGTCTCAGGAATGGCGGCGCAGTTGATGGCTACAAACGGTCGATCTTTACGGGGGCTAAGGTCATGGATGGTCCGTGCTACCAATTCCTTACCCGTTCCGCTGGCGCCGGTGATGAGGACGGACGCTGTGCTGGGAGCAACCATTTCGACCAGGCGAAAAATCTCTTGCATTTTGCGGGAAGAGCCGCTCATCCTTCCCAGAGAGCCGGTGTCGCGCAGTCGCCGGCGAGTCGCTTCCAATTCCGCCCGAGTACCCAACAAAGCGGAGGCGTTTAACAAAATCGTTTTCAACCGGTTGGTATCAATCGGCTTGGTAATGTAATCGTATGCACCCATGCGCATTGCTTGCACCGCACTATCTATCGTGCCTTGGGCGGTGACCAGAATGACGGCAATAGTCTGAGCCTGTTCGGCTAGATGTCCGAGCAGCTCAATCCCACCCATCCGTGGCATTTTCAAATCGGTGACGACAATGGATGGGGACCACTGGACAGCCTTTTCCAGGCCCTCCGCTCCGTCAGCAGCTGTCTCCACTCGATACCCCCAGGAGGTCGCCAGTTCTGCCAAGCCGGAGCGCTCGTTCTCTTCGTCCTCAACAATCAATAACTTTTCGTGGCTCATGGAGTGTTTTAGATCCTGCTGGATGCCTCTGGCTGCGCAACCGAGCGCAGACATTGACTGTAACCTGAGATTCCACGATACGCGGGCAATTCCCTCGACACAAGGTCCGCGTCGTTCCTGAGGAACTGCCGGATTTGTGCCCCCAAGCTCATTTGAGATAACACGACAGGTCGTGGTTGCCAAAAGCGGCAATACCTCCGGCCCAGCTTTCGCTATAAGCTTCAGTGATATAGAATTCTGCGTTCCAGAAAAGCAGGTCATTATTTCCCGTTGGTTTCTCATTGTCACTGGATTGTTAGCGACCGCCGGGATTCACCATCACCGGCGACGACCACGTTTGGAGGATGTTATGAAAGCTCGTAATAGCAGGCCCGCACGGTTGGTGCTTGTGTCCTGCCTATGCATATTCGCCGCAATGATAGGTTTTTCGATTTCTGCCTCTGCGCAGAGCGATTCCAATCCGAAGTACGACGTTTTCATTGGCTATCAGTGGCTGCATCCGGGTGCCACGGTACCTGCTCCTTTTGGGGATCCCACTAATCCGACTCCGTTCAAGGTCCCTGATATGTCACCTGGCTTTGGAGCGGCGTTTACTTACAACTTTGATCCGCATTGGGGTGCAGAGTTCGACTTGGGGCATAACTGGGGCAACAGCAACTACGAAACAACTGTTTCTGCCGGTCCCCGGTTCATGTGGCGCACCGAGGGGAGCAATCTCTTCGTGCATGCGCTGTTCAGTTACAACCGGCTTTCCGTAAGTGGACTGGGAGACCCTCGCAACGGCATTGGGGCCATCCTAGGGGGCGGTTGGGATTTGCCGTTTAACAAAGTATTCTCATGGCGAGTGTTTGAAGCAGACTATGTTTTCGCCAGACAGAACTTCGCCGACTTTGCCGCTCCACAATTCTCCAGTTTGCGGCGACAGTCGCTCGAGGGCGCCCGGCTTCGCACTGGCGTGGTATTCAGTTGGGGCGGCGCGCCGCCCGTAACGCCAACGGCGGCTTGCTCTGTGCAACCCACAGAAGTCATGGTGGGCGAGCCGGTAACGGCGACAGTGAGTGCGAGCAACTTCAATCCCAAGCACACCGTGACTTACGCCTGGAGTGGCAACGGCGGGCAGGTCACGGGCAAAGATACGACCGCGACCATCGACA
>Ga0207702_10000412_pt1 | contig 48849 bp, 49 predicted proteins | sample KBSCornC62_FD_184302 | JGI IMG/M metagenome (GOLD analysis project Ga0207702, IMG submission 184302) | Corn rhizosphere microbial communities from Kellogg Biological Station, Michigan, USA - KBS Corn C6-2 (SPAdes) (version 2) | ecosystem: Host-associated > Plants > Roots > Rhizosphere > Soil ... | reverse complement strand
GCGACCGCTTCCCCTATGCCGATTTTGCCTCCTACCCGTAAGCCTCGCGGAGTCAAGAGGCAGACACTCCCTACTCTTTCAGATCGATATGCTCAATCCTCACGATCTCACGTCCGAGGAATCGTGCCCCTAAGCGCTTGAACTTTTCAACCGAATCGGTGACAAAGAACCTGATATCCGCCCGCTGCCCCTCGCTTGATTTCTCAACCCGGGCGGAACCTTCAAGCCCTGGAGGGGTGCTCGAGGCGCCCCCTGCATTCGAATTCAGTACCGCTAAAGCCACTGATTCAGCAGAATCCACAAGTGTCACCCCAGCCGGCACGATCCGCTGTAGTACGGGTTTCAGGAGCGGGTAGTGGGTGCAGCCGAGCAGCAGCACGTCCGCAGAAGCGAAGCCGTCATGAAAAGCCTCCTTGAGGTAAATGCGTGCTACTTCTTCGGTTACCGGGTGATCCACCCATCCTTCTTCGACCAGAGGCACAAGCAGCGGGCATGCCTTCTCGTGGGCTTCGATTTTCAGCCCGGCTAAAGCCTTGCGATAGGCGTGACTGGAGATGGTGGCTTCGGTTCCAATAACTACGACTTTGCCGGATTTCGAAGCAGCGTGCGCGCGCTGGGCGCCAGGTTCGACAACTCCGAGCACTCGAACGGAAGCTGCTTGCTGAATGTTAGGGAGGGCTAGAGCGGTGGCGGTGTTGCAGGCGATCACCAGCATTTCCGCGCCTTGCTGCTCCAGAAACTTTGCCGCTTCGCAGGCGTAGCGGGCTACCGTTTCAGCCGATTTCGACCCGTAGGGGAGTCGGGCTGTATCACCAAAGTACAGGTAATCGGCTTCAGGAAATAGCTCCCCTAGAGCTCTCAGTACGGTAAGGCCGCCGAAGCCCGAATCGAATACCCCGATGGTGGCCACGCCTATTGCACCCGCTCGGATCCAGTCGCGCCAGCCACGACCGGCTCAGGCACACCGCAGCAGTGCCCCGGCGGAATCGGCGCGCCGTGAGGGCACGTCTTGGGGTGATTTAGAAACGTGCAAATTTTGTCGGTCGCTTCTGGAGAGAGAATGTGCTCAAACTTGCAGGCCTGCTGCTCGATTTCCGATTCGCTGTCCAGGGCAAGACTGTCGGTGAAGAGCCTCTCTGCCAGGCGGTGTCGCCGGATGATGTCTCCGGCGCGCTGACGCCCCCGATCCGTCAAACTTACCACCAAGCTGCCGTCCCCAACCGAGACGCCTGCCGGTTTCAGCGCGTCATGGCAAGGATTCACGAACGGCTTGTGGTCGTGCTTCTCGGGAGGATGCGGAGCGGTTGTGACCAGACCCATTTCTCGCATCCTTTCGACCGCAAGGCTCACGGGCAGCGCACCATGAACCTCCATGCGTTCAATCTCTGCCGGCTGAGCGTGCTCTGCGAGAACCCAGAGTTCTTCGAGCACCTCATCGAACTGCTCCTCATCGGCCATGGCGAAGACCTCCTGGGTTGCGATCTTGCCGTGGTGCAGTTCAATTCGACGATCGCCTAACCGCGCTAACACAGGATCGTGGGTGACCATGACGATGGTTCGTCCTTGCGCGTGAAGATCCCGCAATAATCCGATCACGATTTCTTCATTCATTGCATCCAGGTTGCCGGTTGGCTCGTCGGCGAGGATAATTTTCGGATCATTGATCAGTGCGCGCGCAATGCATACCCGCTGCTGCTCGCCTCCCGAAAGCTGAGCCGGCAGGTGGTGGGCGCGTTCTCGAAGTCCCACTCTCGCCAAAGCATCGATTGCTTCCTGTTCATCCGTCATGCTGTGAAAGTATTGGGCGAGCATGACGTTTTCAAGCGCAGAGAGATAGGGGATCAAGTGAAACTGCTGGAACACAAACCCAATCTTTTCCGCGCGGACCCGGTTCAATTCGGTATTGCTCAGTCCGGCGACATTCTCCCCATCCAGCCAGATCTCACCAGAGCTGGGGCGATCGAGGCAACCGATCAGGTTGACCAGGGTCGACTTGCCGGATCCGGAAGGTCCCATCACGGCGATCCATTCCCCTGGCTCTACGTGAAGTGAGAAGTCGTCGAGCGCGCGAATCATTCCCCCCGGAGCCTGTGCCCGAGCGGGATAAAGGCGGCCGACATGGTTGAGTCGGATCATTACTCTCCCCTCAGAATCATAGCGGGCTGGATTCGGCGCAGCAATCGCAAGGGCAAGAGCGCAGCCACGAGTGTGACCACAAGCGCCCCGGCCAGGATTCTAGGAAAGAGGTTGAACTGGGGCGAGACCGGCGCGTGGAAGTTGAGCCGCCCGATCAGCGCGGCAAGAGCCATACCTGCAGGGAATCCGGCAATCGCACCTGCACAGGCCAAGGCGGCGGCTTCCCCGGCTACGAACATCGCGATCAGGCGATCGGAAGCTCCAAGAGCCTTCATGATCGCGAAGTCGCGCCGCCGGTCGAATACCCATCCCATCAGCGTCGCCAGCACGCACAATGCAGCCGTAAAGACGATGAAGGCCGCTGATGCCAGAAGAGTGGAGCGCGTCTTGCCCAGCACATTCGCTTCCCCCTCGGTCACCTGACGAACGGCATGTACCTTGGCCGCTGAGGTGCTTTGCTGCAACCGGCGCAGCAGGCCCCCCACCTCCTCTGAGGTGCCAGAGGCCGCAATTTCAACCGTGGTAGGGCCAACGCCAGTCCAGGCTTCGAACTCAGGCAACCAGAGGTATACCCGGCTGTCCTCCCCGGCCCCGGTTCTCAGAGTCCCCCCAGGCACCAGTTGGATTGACCGCCCTTCAAAGGAAATCGTGAACCGGCCGCGATCGGCGATAAGCAGACGTGCGGCTCGCACGCCCACCAGAGCTTGTCCTTGCAAAGTCGGCCAGTTCGACACCGACCACCAGGGATTCAGTTTGCGCGCCAGCTCGAAATCAGTGCCGACGGCCACGATCGCCTGCTCTTGCTGATCTCGTGCCACGGCGTAGGAAAAGGGGACGACCAGGCCGCGGTCTCCCACCGTGGTTTTGATGGAAAGCAATTCGTCCGGCGTGAAGCCTTTCGGGGAGTTCGACTCAACGATGATATTTGCCCCGAAGTTGCGAAATTCCTTACGAAGTTTTGCTTGCACGTCGACGTAGAGAGTCAGCATTGCCGTCGAGGCAGCGGTGGCGACGATAATAGCGGTGAGCGCGGATGCAGCTTGGCCTTTGCGCAGCATGGCTGCCCGATAGAGCATGCGAAAGTACATTGCTGTCCGGGAACCGGGTCTCATGCTTCACCTCGCAAGGCGAGGACGGGATCGTATTTGACGGCGCGTCGGATAGCAACCGCGCTTCCGCCAAACGTAACCGCGATGGCCAGCGCAAGGACCACCGGAAACAGTACGGGCTGAACGGTAATTTCTGATCCGAAGATCGCGCGGCCCAGTTCTGTCGCGAGCAGGGCGCCTAAGCCGAAGCCTATCAGCCCGCCTATGCAGGCAATCAACACAGATTCGGTGACGAAGATCATCGAGAGCGGAAAATGCCCGGCCCCGAGGGCCTTCATCAATCCGACTTCGGTACGCCGCTCAAACATTGCTGTGGCCATCGCAGCAGCAACGGCCAGGCCGGAGGTGATGAGCGCAGCCAGGGTAATCAGCAGCATCAATCCTTCAATTCGCGTGAGGATGTTGCCTTCGTTCTGCGCCACTCGGCGTATCTGCTCGGCGCGCGAGCGCGGAATTGCCTGTTGCAACTGAAAGGCAATGGATTGCGGATATGGCGTGCAATACCAGCGGTCGCGCTCGGCCGGACTGAGCGTGTCCGGATTTCGCCGCGCAAACGTGTCCTCCGGTTTCAGCACGGCGCTGACATAGATGGTGCGAAGCTTTCCGGGTCGGCCCGCAATCGATTGAGCCACCTTCAAGGGCGCAACGATTTGGCCGTCTTCATCGCTTCCGGTTGAAAGAATTCCGCTCACCCGATAGGAGGATCCACCTAATTCCAGCAGCGATCCTGGCGGAGAATCAAGCACAGCGGCCAGTTTCTCGCCGATCAAAATATCCTCGCTGTCGTCCCGCGGCCAGTTTCCCTCTACCTTCCACCAAGGGAAGGTGGCCGGCGCTCCGGTCGTGAACTGCTCCTTTCCGAAAGCGATCGTCTTCTCGAAATAGGTTCCGACGAGAGTGACCTGGTGGCCCTTTGCATTCACGTTGACAGGCAGCGCAGGCGCAAAGGCCGCAATATTGTTTCTCCAGAAGATGCCTTTGATCTGGGGGACAGCCGCCTCATCCAGGTACGCCCCGCCGGAAGCAGGTCGGAGATTGACGCTGCCAATCTGCACGTCGAGCGAGTCTTCATCCGGAGTGACGATCAGGTTGGCCCCGTAATTACGCAATTCGTGGCTGATTTTGTCGCCGATGCCGGTGGCGATCCCGATCATCGTCGTCGAAACCGCGGCCCCAAAGGTAACGGCCATGGCAACCAGCATTTTGCGCCGGGTCTGGCGTCGAAAGGACTCGTAAACGAGGCGGACGAACATATCAGCGTTCGAAGATAGAAATGCGAGTGAGCAGGTCAGACTCTTGAATTACGATCGCATCCGACGTCGCGCTCGACTTCAGAGGAATTGGATTACATCCGCCCGGAGTCCCGACCGATTGGGAATTGATCGGAGCGGCGCAGTTCTTGCACACGATCCCGTTCGGCCCCTTGAAGAAGCCCACGGGACCACAGATCTCACAGGAATCAAAGATCGCTACGACCTTGTTGTCCGGCTTTTGATAGAGGAGGAAGCGAACCTCAACCCCATGCTCCTGTACCACAAAGCGGTGTAAGTCTCCGTCTGATACCTGCGCAAGAGGAATGCTCAACTCACCATTCTGAAAACTGACCGGAGTTGCCGGCGAGAGCGAAGTGACGCTCTTTGCGTAAATGAACTCAGCGGTAACCAGGAGAATGAATAGGAAGGCAGTCGCGTACACCGACGCCATCCAGAGGCGCTCGCGTCGTGCGCTCCACCGCGCCATTCTCCGCTCGGCCGCGGTTTCGGGCACGGGAGCGGGCTGCCGCCGCCGGGCTTCAAAGAGCACCATGAGTCCGGCGAGTGCAACGATCATCACCACGAAGAACCATTCATTGGTGACGACTGGACCGATCAGTGCCATCTCGCGCTTCGAAGAGCGAATCACGCCGTTTTCAGAAAGCTCGTGCAATCCCGAGATCAGAAGTTGGGCGGCGACAAAGAACAGAATGACCGTGGTGAAGCGGAAGAATTTCTGCAGGTTGATCCGAACGCTTCCCTTGATAAACATCACTCCAAACAAGACGGCTGCGAACACTCCGAGCAGGGTTCCGATAAAGCTCAGCAGCGCACTCGACTCGAGCTTTACCGCCGACAGGATCAGGACGGTCTCGCCGCCCTCGCGAAGCACCATTAGGAAAACGAAGAGAAAAACACCGATCTGCGAACCACGCACCGCGAGGGTGCCAATCTTACCCTCGATTTCGCCTTTCAAGTGCTTGCCGGTGCGCATCATGAAGATGATCATGGTCACGACAAAAAACGCGGCCGCCAGCATGACCCAACCCTCGTAAACGTCTTCATTCAAGTTCAGCCTGGACAAGGCAATGGCTACGCCGATGCTGGCAACGAACGCCAAGGCCAAGGCGGAATAGACCAGCTTGCGGAGGTCGGGGCGCTGGATCTTGTTCAGATAGGCGAGCGTGATGCCTACAATGAGGGCAGCTTCGACGCCCTCCCGAAGAGTGATAATGAAAGCCTGGAGCAAGGGATATCCTAGCTAAAGTATTGCAACTGAGTTGCAACTAGCAGCTTATTCTTAAGGATATCCGCCGCGGCAGAGTGCGTCAATCGTAACGGCGAGGGGCAAGGAATTCAAAGCGCCATCCCTTGCCCCTCGCGCACCCCCATCCCGGCTTAAAAAGCGGAACTTTCTATATTGCGAAGAAGCGGAACTTTCTACTTTGCGTTGACATCGTAACGGCGAGGGGAAGCCGTTAATCTAAACAATCCAAAGGTTCAGAAGAGGGAAGTGAAAGTCGAAGTCAGCGGACGCGCTCTAATAAAGTGGCCTTTCCCTCTGGCGCTGTCCATCCTGGCAGGTCTGTCTCACCTGTAATGAGGCGCGCGCCCCGCTCATAGGTGAGATAGGACCAGGCCCACTGAATCAGGACCACGATTCGGTTGCGGAAGCCGATCAGAAAAAACACGTGCACAAAAAGCCAGGCCAGCCAGGCAAAATATCCCGAAATGTGAATCCGTCCGCGCTGCGCAATGGCCGCGGCACGACCAATCGTTGCCAGGCTGCCTTTGTCGAGGTAATGGAAGTTCTTGCGGGCATGGCCTTCTAGGTCGCGCCTGATATTGTCGGCCGTGGCCCGACCTTCCTGCATTGCTACCGGGGCAACCCCAGGCAGCAGGTTTCCCTTTTCGTCCTTCAGCGAAGCTAGGTCCCCGACGACGAAGACTTCCGGATGTCCTGGAATACTCAGGTCCCGATTCACCATCACGCGTCCGGCGCGATCAAGCGCTGTGTCCAGTTGTCTTCCCAGCGGAGAGGCTTGGACTCCGGCGGCCCAAAGTACGACCGCTGCCGGGATCTGTTCGCTGCCGATCCAAACTGTCCCAGGTTCGATATTCGTTACCATGGCGGAGGTTCGCACCTGCACTCCGAGGCGTTGCAACTGCCTCACAGCGCTTTCGGACAAGTCGGGCGCGTAGCTCGGCAGCACACGCGGGCCGCCCTCGAGCAAAATGATCTTCGTCCGAGCCGGATTGATGGAGACAAACTCATGCCGGAGAACGTTCTTTGCAATCTCAGCCAAGGTGCCTGCCAATTCGACGCCGGTCGGTCCCGCACCCACGATGACGAAATTCAGAGGCGGCTCTGGTTGGCCGGAAAGCACAGCTTTTTCTGCAAGTTCAAAAGCGAGCAATACGCGGCGGCGGATCTCGAGCGCATCTTCGATGGTCTTCAGTCCGGGCGCTGCCGGTTCCCACTCGTCATGTCCAAAGTAGGAGTGGCCGGCGCCGGCTGCCACGATTAGATAGTCGTAGCCGACCTCCAAGTCCGAGCAGATGACTTTCCGCCGTTCGAGATCGAATCCCTGAACGTCGGCCAGCAAAATTTCCACGTTCTTGCGTCCGCGAAGGATCCAGCGTATCGGCGCCGCAATTTCACCCGGAGAGATCCCTGCCGTTGCAACCTGATAGAGCAAAGGCTGAAACGTGTGGTGGTTTTTGCGATCAAGGACCGTGACCTGAACTGGCAGCTTGGCCAATTTGCGAGCGGCTTCTAGCCCACCGAACCCGGCTCCAACCACAACCACATGCGGCGTTGGGGTGTTCATGGCTCCTCCCGCAGGGCGCCCGAAAGCAGCCTGCGTCCGAACATCCTTTAGATTCGGAGCACGCCTAGAAGTCGGAAGTTTTTTGAGCTGCAATTACAGTGATTTAGCCTTCGCAAGCCTGTCTGATTGACGCATTAATCACTAGCCACCCGCTACGGCTTTCAGCTATTCTTCGCTCAGCTTCTGCTTCGTAGGACAACCGGTGCTCCTCGAATTGCGCCTTGAGAATTACGCTGTCATCGATCAGCTGGCGGTGGAGTTTGCTCCTGGGCTAAATCTGCTTACCGGCGAAACCGGAGCGGGAAAGTCCATTCTGATTGACGCGTTGGCTTTACTGATGGGCGGCAAAGCCACGCCGGATCTAGTTCGGTTTGGCACCGATCGCGCCCTGGTCTCCGCCCTCTTTGAGGTGGAAGGTGGCGCGGAAAAGCTTGTCGCCAAGATTCTTGAACAGAACGGCATCGATTCCGAGGACGGGAATCTGATCCTCCGCCGTGAGATCTCCGCCAGCAAAGGCAGAGTTTTCGTGAACAACCAGCCGGCAACCGTTTCGGTGCTCAAGCAACTCGCACCGTATCTGGCGAGCATTCACGCGCAAAACGAATCGCTGGTATCGTTTGACGGTGACGTCCGGCTAGCCCTACTGGATGCCTATGCTGGAACCCAGGTTGAGCCAGCCGCACAGGCGTTCGCGCGTTGGAAGCAAGTCAGCAACAAAATCAACGAGCTCGAGCAAGGGGAACAAGACCGCCTGCGGCTGGTTGACCTGTGGACATTCCAGAAGCGCGAGATTGATGATGCCAAGTTGCACGCCGGCGAAGATGAGCGGCTCGAAACTGAAAAGAGGGTGCTCGCAAATGCCGAGAAGATTTACAGCTCGGCGATGCAGGCGTTTGATCTTTTGTATGAAGGCAATGCCTCCACCTCTCAGACGTTGCGTTCCGCTCAGAAGCACCTCGAAGAGTTGATCCGTTATGAGCCCAAGTTCCACGAGGCGCTCGCATCTCTGGAATCGGCGCGCATCAGTGTGGAAGATGTCGGGGCGAGCCTTCGCGATTATGCGGGGGGAATCGAATCCTCCCCCGAGCATCTCGCCCAAATCGAAGATCGGCTGGCCCTGCTCGATCGGCTGAAACGCAAATATGGCCCGACCCTTGAGGACGTGATCAGACTTGGCGTTGAGGTCACGCAGAAGCTTTCTGAAATCGAGAATAGAGACGACTTTCTGCGGGATCTCCGGAAACAACTTGCGGGTGCGGCCGACGCCTACTTGGAACTTGCCCGAGCGCTATCGAAGAAGCGGTTTGAAGCTGCCAAGAAGCTCGAGAAGTCAGTTGAGTCCGAAATCAATGAGCTCTCGATGAAGGCGCATTTCCGCATCGCAATCAGCGGCACGGACGAGGAGGGCAACTGGACTGCCGCGGGGTTCGATCAGGTCGAATATAGGATCTCCACCAATCCGGGAGAGCCGATGCATCCCCTCGATCAGATCGCGTCCGGGGGCGAGATGTCCCGAGTCATGCTCGCGCTGAAGGCAGTTGTCGAGGCGGGATCGCGAAAAAAGGCCTTAGGAGCGCCGCGTACCCTGATCTTCGATGAAATCGACACCGGGATCGGAGGGCGCGCAGCAGAAGCGGTAGGGAAGAAGCTGAAGTCCTTGTCGCGAACGAGCCAGGTGCTTTGCGTGACGCATCTTTCTCAAATCGCGACTTTTGCCGACCATCACTACCTCATCGAAAAGACTCCCTCCGGCGAACGAACCAAGACCAGTGTCCGTGAAATTACGGGGCCCGAGCGCACAGAAGAGGTTGCCCGTATGATCAGCGGCGCTAAGCTGACCGAAACCTCCCTTCGCCATGCCGAGCAAATGCTGAAGGCAAACGCGTAATCCTCTAGCCGGAACCCCGCATCCAATTCGCATTCGAGGCACACGTGAGCGCTGACCAAGTCGTTGAAATTGACGGTAGGACGCTGAAGCTGACCAACCTTGAGAAGGTGCTCTATCCTGCTGCAGGTTTCACCAAAGGCCAGATCATCGATTACTGTGCCCGCATTGCGCCCGTCCTTGTGCCGCATCTCGACAGCCGGCCACTTACCCTGAAGCGTTATCCCGGCGGAGTCAATGAGGAGTATTTCTTCGAAAAGAACGCCACGAAACATCGCCCAGACTGGGTCAAAACCGTCCCCATCTGGAGCCACGGCAATCAGCGCAACGTGAACTATATTTTGTGCAACGATCTGCCCACGTTGGTGTGGATCGCGAATCTGGCATCCATCGAGCTGCATCCCTCGCTCTCTTACGCTGAAGATATCCGGTGCCCCCGGCAACTGGTGTTTGATCTCGATCCCGGTCCGCCGGCAAACCTTGTGCAATGCTGCCAGGTGGCGATGTGGCTGCAGGCGATTTTTGAGCATTTTGGCCTCAAAGCTTTTCCTAAGACCTCGGGCTCGAAGGGCCTGCAAGTCTATGTTCCCCTGAACACGAAGACCGACTACGACGAAACTAAGCCATTTGCTCATGCCATGGCCCGACTACTGGAAAACGAGCATCGCGAGATGGTGGTCTCGGACATGAAGAAGGCGGTTCGCACCAATAAAGTCTTTGTCGACTGGAGCCAGAACGACGAGCACAAGACCACAATCAGCGTCTATTCCTTGCGCGCCCGGGAACGCCCAACTGTTTCCACACCGGTCACATGGGAGGAAGTCGAACGGACGCTGAAAAAAAGGGACGCCAGCTTGCTCGTCTTCGAATCGCACCAGGTTTTGGAGCGTGTCGAGAAAATGGGAGATCTCTTCGCACCGGTGCTCAAGCTGAAGCAGAAACTCCCTAAGCTTGAGGCCATGGACGGCGGCAGGTCTGAGGCGATCAAGGACGAACTGGCTTCGGGCTCAGAGGCGGTTCGCTCGCGCTCCAAAAACCAGCGGGCAAAGCCGGGCAAGGCGAGTTCTTCGAGAGGGCCTTCTAAGCGGCGGCAGAAGGTATAATCCCTTTCTCGCACTCGGCTGAGTGCTACTGATTCGAAAATGTCTCAACTTTTGATCGGTACATCCGGGTGGGCATACCCCAGTTGGAAGCCGGGCTTTTATCCGGCGAAGCTCGCGCAGGCGAAGTTTCTGAGTTACTACGCGAGCCAATTGAACACGGTCGAGGTGAACCTCACCTTTCGCCAACTCCTGAAGGACACAACCGCGCAGAAATGGATCGAACAGACTCCACAAAACTTTCGTTTCACCATCAAAGCGCATCAGGTCATCACCCATATCAAGCGCCTGAAGAATACAGAGGAATTTCTTCAGCGTTTCCTGAGCACCCTCGTGCCACTGTCGGAGGCGGGCAAGATCGGCTGCGTGCTTTTCCAACTGCCCCCCAACATGAAAGCCGATGCCCAGCTGCTCGTAGATTTTCTTCCAGCAATCCCCAGAGGCATGAAAGCGGCATTCGAGTTTCGCCACGAGTCCTGGTTCCGAGATGATATCTTCTCCTGTCTCAAGCAACACAACCGGGCCCTGTGCGTCGCCGAGACGGAAGAACGCCTCACCCCTGACGTAGTCACCGCCGACTTCTGCTACTACCGCTATCGCAAGCCTGAGTACACCGCCGAAGAGCGCCAGGCCATGCTGCGCCGCATGCAAGAGCACCTTTCGAATGGACGAGATACGTATGCCTATTTCAAGCACGAAGACACGCCGCAGGGTGCACTTTACGCTGTCGATGTGCTGAGGCAGGCTGGCGCGGCACCCGCCTGATCACTTCCCTCGGCTTCGAGGAATGCGCATATTTGTTCAGTGCCTTCAGAAGCCAATGCGGGCGTGCTTGCGTCTTTCCTCGACTACCTGAAGATCGAGAAAGGATTGGCTCCCCTTACCCTCTCCGCATACCGGCGAGACATCGGGCAATTTGCCGAGTTCCTGGAAGGGCAGAAGCGCACCTTAGGGAAAGCCCGGCGCGAGGACGTGCGCGGATTCATTCAGCAACTCTTTTCTCATTCCATAGACGGTCGCTCCGTGGCGCGAAAACTTTCAGCCCTGCGGCACCTGTACCGCTATTTGCTGCTCGATAAACGCATTGACCGCGATCCCACGCTCAACCTTCCCTTGCCAAAGCAATGGAGGGTGTTGCCGAAATCGCTGGGCAGGGAAGAAGTAGAACAGGTACTCGAAGCCGGAGCTGAACAGGCTCGCGCTCTCCATCCGTCCGCAGCCTCGAAACGTGCCCAAGCCCTGGCCTCTCGCAATCGCGCAATCTTCGAGGTGTTTTATGCGGGAGCGCTGCGCGTGTCGGAAGCCATCAATCTCCGCATGGCGGACGTCAAACTTGAAATGGGTTATGTGATCGTGCGGGGCAAAGGCGACAAAGAGCGAATTGTCCCCTTGGGCCGTGCTGCGGAGGAATCGCTCACCGGGTACTTGCGTGAGGCCCGCTCCGTACTGGCTGCAGGGAAAAGCTCGCCTTTGCTTTTTCTCGCCCAGGGCGGAAAAAGGCTCACCCGACAAAGAATTTGGCAGATGGTGGCCGCCGCCTCGGCCCCAGCCGGGCGGCACGCCAGTCCGCACATGCTCCGCCACAGCTGTGCTACTCACATGGTAGAAAACGGCGCCGACCTGCGCACGGTGCAAACCCTGCTCGGCCACGCCGACATTTCGACCACTCAGGTTTATACCCATGTCGCTCTCGATCGTCTGAAAAGCGTGTTTCAAAAACACCATCCGAGAGCAAAGGCAAGGTAAAAATGCTTGCTCACATGGAGGAGAAGGGACGCACAGCATCCGCGGAATGGTTGAACGTTCCGTTATGGAGTCCTTGCGTTGAAGGGTTGGCATGCGCAAGCTAACAGCGGTCGATGGCGCAGTAGAGAGGTTCGTGGCATCGCTTCGTGAGCGCAACACGTCGCCCCATACCATCCGTGCCTACACCGGTGACCTGCTGGCCTTCGCGGCGTATGTTGGCGCGCGAAGCTGGCGCGAAATTGACCACATCACGATTCGCGGATTCTTGTCGCATCTTTACGAGAAGGGGTTGAGCAAGACCTCGGTGGGGCGCTCTCTTGCTGCTGTTCGCTCGCTCTACCGTTACCTGGCCCAGGAAGGTATTGTTGAGCAGAATCCAGCAGCCCTGGTTTCCTCCCCCAAGTTGCCGAAGAAACTTCCCCGTGTTCCGACGATGGAGGAGATGAGCTCTGTGCTTGACGGCCCCATGCCCGAGATTGCGACCTTTCCCGAACGCGACCGTGTGATGCTAGAACTTCTTTACGGATGTGGCATCCGGAATTCGGAACTGGTCGGGATCAACCTAGACCATATTCACCTAAAGAATGAAATCATCCTAATTCGCGGCAAGGGAGGCAAGGAGCGGTACGTACCATTCGGCGATGCCGTCAAATCAGCCTTGGCCGTGTACTTGCCAACGCGCCAGCAGACTCTTGCCGGCTGCAGAAAGACCACGCCGGCGCTCCTCATTAACACCCGTGGCGGCCGCCTAACTTCGCGCAGCGTCGGACGGATTATCAAGAAGGTAGCGGTGGCAAAGGGGCTGTCACCCGACGTTCATCCTCACACGTTGCGGCACGCGTTCGGCACACACATGCTCGAAGAAGGTGCCGACCTGCGCGCAATCCAGGAATTACTCGGCCACGAGCGTCTGTCGACCACGCAACGTTACACGCAGCTGTCCAGCAAGCACCTGCTCAATGTGTACGACCAGACCCATCCTCGCGCCAAATGAAGGTCTCGCGTCTATTTGTTTGCTGCGGGATGAAGCATAAAAGACTTTACCGCGACATTATTGGGCTGCACTCCAGCGGGAATCATGGTCAACAGTCCGTATTCCCCGGGTTCGAGCTTCCGCGGTTTCCGCTTCTGAATCACCGTCACGTCGCCGGATTGCGAGTCGAGGACCAGTAAATAAGTTTGACTCTGTGACAATGCAAGGCCATCCGGTCGACTGCCGACCGGGAGCGTGGCGATCAGCTTTCCCATATCAATGTCATAGACGGCGACCGAATTAGAGCCGAAATTACTGACGTATAGCCGCGAGTTGTCCGCGGAAACCACGGCCCGCGAAGGGTGAGTCCCAATCAAGTAGCTGCCACTCACCTCATCCGTGGTGGTTTCGATAATCGAAACGTTGTCCGAATCGAAGTTGCAGACGATCAACTCGCCGCCATCAGGCTTCAGAGTCAAGCTCACGGGAGTCTTGCCCACGTCGAGAAGAGCGATCAGCTTGTCGTTCTCAAGATCGATCGAGGCGACCTGCGCCGATCCCGAGCAGGCTACAAAAGCTTTGCTGTTGTCCGGGAGAATCGCAATGTCGGTCGGTGCGTGGCAGATTGGAATGGTTGTGCGGACAGTGAGCTTGCGAGCGTCGATCAAAGAAACCGAGTCGTCGGTACGGTTGCTGACAACAATCGTGGCGCCGTCGGGTGAAACTCGGGCGAGTCCAGGCGAATTTCCCACGTGCACGTTGGCAACCACCTTGCGTGCGGTCAGATCGATGACCGAGACGTTGGACGACCCAGCATTTGCTACATAGGCCCTGTTCCCGTCGGCCGAGACATCCATGAAGTACGGGGTTCCGTGCACACCCAGTGTGGCTACCACCTCGTTACGCACGGCATCGATGATGTTGACATTGGCTGAGCCGCTATTGACCACGTAAATCTCATTCCTCTTAGGGTTGGCGACGACTCCGGTCGGAACGGCACCGACCTTAAGGGTCTTCAGAAGACGGAACTTTGGGAGATCGATCACGGAAACCGTGTTGCTCTTGCCATTCGTGACATAGGCGTACTCGTGGTAAGCGGGGTCAAAGGAGGGAAGCTGCCGCTGATGGAAGTACCACCAGCCCAGCCCCGCTAGCACGGGCAGAAGAACCAGAATGAGCAGAATCTTTCGCAAGGTTTTCTTGTCGTGGATTGCCCTAGGCAACAGGAAAAGATATCAGATGTGGCTAGTGGCTACTTGCCAGATTCGGGATTGGAGCTGCAGCGACCGCATCGTGCAGACTCAGGCGCATTTTTTTCTTGTCGCAGTCCACATAGAGGACATGTTCGGCGCCGGGCTTTAGGTTTGCTTGCAAGGCTTCGGTCTGATCGTAAAATCCAGGCGAGACAACCCGCACTTCCAACTGGTGCCTGCCCGGCGAGAATTGCAGATCAGAGGTTTGATTCATCACGATGGTCTTAAACAAGCCACGACCCTCGGTGCTGGCTCGAAGTTCCTGGTCAAAGACTAGCTTCTGGTCCAGCCACATGGAGGCTGATCCGTTAGCGAAGCGATGGAGAATTTCCACCCGGACCTTGGCGGTTTCAACCGCTACGGGGGCGGGTCGGCGCATGGGTTTTTTGATGGCAATGACGTGCTCGGGAGGGTTTTTTTGAATTGCGGGAGCATTCAGCGCTGGAGGCGGCGGAGGCAATAGCGTCTCAGCTTGCTTGTATTGATCCCGGAACTCAATCCCAGTGAACACCAAGGCAATGGCCACGACCGCGATCATGGCTTCCACAGCCATTCGGCGAGTAAAAACCCGGCGAGCTGGATGCTTTGCGAGAGATTTGTCTTGCTCCAACACGCGCGTAAAAAAGCTCGTGGCGTCCGCAAAAGATTCGTCGCCACCGGCGAAGGTTCGGAGATCGGCCGCCAACTCGGCCCCACTTTGATATCGATCTTTGGGGTCCTTGGCAATCGCGCGCTGCACGATGCGGTCAAGATCTGGAGGCAGATCTGCTTGCAGACTCGAGACTGGAAGCGGCTCGACATTCATCACCTTGAAGCAGACCGTTTGTGCGCTGTTCCCCTGAAAAGGACGAAAGCCAGTCAGCATGCTGTACAGGGTCACGCCAAGCGAAAACAAATCGGAACGGACGTCAGGCTCAGAGCCGTTCAGTTGTTCCGGTGCCATGTATGCCGGGCTTCCAAAGATTTTGCCGGCGTGAGTAGCCACCGCGTGGTTCAAGTGGGAGACGCCGAAATCCGCAATCTTCGCCTTCCCCGCGGTCGTGATAAGGATGTTCGCCGGCTTGATGTCGCCATGAATTACGCCTTGCGAATGTGCGTAATGCAGGGCATCTGCGATCTGGCACCCGAAGGTGAGCGCTTGGGACAGCGGCAAGCGACCCCCTGATGCCGCAATCTCGTCACTCAAGGGGCGACCTGCAACATACTCCATCACGAAGAAAGGCTCGTGTGTTTCAGGATCTTCCCCGGCATCAAAAATCGTAACGATCCCTGGGTGGGCCAGCTTTCCGGCCGCTCTGGCTTCTTGCGCAAAACGCTCTCTGTATTCCTGTTCCTCGGAGTCTTCAATCCCAGCGAGAGAAATGGTCTTTATGGCGACCACCCGATCGATGTTCGGGTCTTGGCCGCGGTATACGACGCCCATGGCGCCGCGTCCAATCTCGGCTTCGACATGGTAGCGTCCAAGAGATTCTCGGATGGGAATTGTCACAGGTATGTCAATGGTAAGGCGCGTGCGATTGGGGAGTCAGTAAGAAATCGGGCCCTCCCTGGTTACTGTGGTAATCGAGGGTTCAGGCGGGAGGATTACTGAGGTTGCCGCGTTCGCAATTGGACCTTTCCTTGCTTCGGAGGCAGCTCAAAAGGGAACTCTACCAACGCATTATTCACGGGAATTCGGAGTACGAATTGCTCAGGACGGCGCCAAGGACCAATCCAGCGGTTTTTGGTATTGAAGAACACCCAGCCCGAAGCAGAAGAATTCGCGCTGTCGAGTGTTCTGTCATGGAGGGCGTGAGTGCTAATGAAATCCATCATTTCCGTATAATCCTTCAACCTTTGCTGCAACTCCGCTTCTTTCGTGGTCTTCTGTTCAGGGTGCTTCTTAATCTGGTGACGGGTAACCTCGTCGGTAAGGTCGTCGATGTTCTGCTGCAATTGCGTCAACATGGTCTCGGGATCGAGGGCTCGCTGGACCACTTGAAAATGCTTTGAAAACTCCAGCGTTGATTGGCTGGGAGAGAGGTCCTGGGGCTTCGTCCCTTTGTAGTTAAACGAGAGCAGGACGCCAATCATAGGAATCGACCGGTGACGGATTTTTTCCAGTTCCTGGTTATCTACCGCGAGCGTAAGTTGGAAGTCGACTGTGGAGACGGAGTAATAGGTATGGCCGTCCTCAGCGAACCGCAGCGTGCATCCGGGCGCACCCTCGGCCCACCGCAACGCGGGGAGAGATTGTGGAGTTCCAGCAAGCGACGGTGCACTCAGCAAAAGAATCAGCAGCATCTTACGGGCGAGTTGCACGCATACAGTATAGAGAAGCTCTAGCCCATTTCTCACAAGAATGAGTATCAAGAACTGGGCAGTTTTGGCGACCGGCCGCCCAGCTGTGGCTCGCGTCATCGGGGGACGAGGCAGGCCTGGCCGTGCTGGTCCGAAAAACTTTCCTTGCTTTTCAACCGGCGATCAGCGGAGAACAAGCGTATTGGTACCGCGCATGGGGCACTTCTCGAAACAAGCGAACAAGATGCGAAGGTCGTGGAGGAGTGTTTGCGACATGCTTCAAGCCGGGTTACACTAGAGATCTGCACTCAGGCAGACCGGAGAAGAGAGCGGCTCAACCGAACGTAGTCGCAGAACTAGCAATGTGTGGTGGTGTGGCTCTAACGCCCACGCGGAGCAACGGCCGGTACAACTGCTTGGAAACGAAGGCGTGGGGACGTAGTTCAGTTGGTTAGAACGCTGCCCTGTCACGGCAGAGGCCGCGGGTTCGAGTCCCGTCGTCCCCGCCATTCAGAATCAGTGGCTTACGCGCAATCGCATAATTTTGCGTGGGCACAAAAAGGCACAAAACAGGCACAACTTTCGGGCTTGCTTTAAGCCGCATCTGACTGTTCCTGCATTTTTTGAGGGAACAAAAGCGCAACAACTGCTTCTTGCGCATTGCGTTTCTCAGTCGTGACCGCCTGCGTATACGTGTCGAGCGTCACTCGAATTGTGGAATGGCGCAGCAGTTCCTGCATGATCTTCAGTTCCGCTCCTGTAGATCGGAGCAGTGTGGAGTACGTGTGGCGAAAAGTATGCCAGCCAATTCGCTTCGCGATGCCAAGCCTTCGCGCTGCCGGACGAATGTGCCGCCGCATAATCTCCTGGGCCAAGTACGGCCATCGACCCTGGTTGAGCCGACTCGCAAACACCCAACTCTCCGATGCTCGATACGGTGTCACAGCACGCCATTGCCTCAAGGCCTCAAGCAAGTGCTCATGGACCGGAACAGGTTTCTGAGAACTCTCGGTCTTGCAAATGCCGATCACGTTCTGCACGATTGAACGGTTAACGTGGATCTGCTTGGCTTCAAAATCTACGTCTTTCCATTGCAGCGCGAATAGCTCACTTGTCCGCAGACCCGTGGTTACGGCCAACAGCACCATTGTTTTTTGTCTCAAGGGCAGAGTTGCGAACAGCATTTGCACTTCGCTCGCAGTCAGGACATCTGGGGCACTACGCCGTTTGGTGCTCTGCCGCACCCACTGAATAGGATTTCGCTCACAGAGGTCGTGCCGTCGCCCATGATTGAACAACAGACTCATTGTGTTTCGTATTTTGCTACGTGTTCCTGGCGCGCGGTCGAGGTGCCTCAGCCACAGTTCCACTTCTGTGGCCCGGATATCCGACAATGCATATCGTCCCCATCGCGGTTCAATCCATTTCTGCAGGTAACCTGCGTAGGCCCTCTTCGTCGAATATGCAATCCGTGAGTTACGGTCGGCAAGTTCTCGCTGCTGGTAGTGCCTTGATAGATCGGCCAATGTGATCGACTCTTTCCTAAGCCGAATATCATTATTGTTAATTTCGTGCCTGAGCCCGACTGCCATGTTGCGGGCCGAAGCAATGCTCTTGAGGTCTGCAGCCGTTCCAAGGACGATGCGCCTGTGTATTCTGCGCCCGTCAGGTCCAGGCTCGCGCCATCTGAAACACCACACGTCCGGTCCACGTTTGCGGCTCTCAATAGTGACACTTCCATCTTGCATTTCATGTTCCTCTTGCTGATGAATTTCGGGAGGTGGAACCGGAATATGCTACGAGGACAGAATCATTGTGACCAGCGACTCCTGCTTTGCAGCGGCAGCGCTCTCTGCTTTAGCTGTCGTTGTTAATGGCGAGGCGGTGCTGTTATCGCCGTGGCAAGGCGACGCCTATGGTCAGCGGTGGGTAGACAGGGAGCTTCTGAGATCAGGAGTGAGGGAAGGGACGGGCGCAAGATGCCGTCGCGACCGGCCAATGGCGCAGGATTTTCCAGGCGGTCACGCCTCTGAAGCCAAGTACGGTAACGCCCCGCCAAACGCCTGCTGCATTGGCTGCACATCTGCGGCCTCGATTCTTCCCGTAACCCGGTCAGCGAAAGCATCACCGGCCGCGCGATGTGCTAAAGGATGCGAGCGCACGCCGGAATGCGACGCAGGGCAGCAGTTGTGATCCAGCTCAGCACGATAGCTAACGAGAGAACGATTGTCAGTTTCGCAAAGCCCGAAAGCTGCGATTTGAGCAGCGCATATTGCAGCCAACTGACGAAGGCGTAGTGGACCAGGTAGATGCCGTAAGCGTTGTCACGCAGGCTGTTGAAGACGCGCCGTGACTTCTTTACGAATCTCACGAAGAGCGCCAAAATGGCCAAAGTGGTTGTGGCGCAGGTAATCGTAAATACCAAGTCAGCGGCGGCCTGCCACGAAACTGACGTGGCTTTCGCGGACGTCACAATCATGATGAAGAATGCGCTGGACGCGAGGAAAACAACCAGGGCTGCACCTGACCAAAGCAGCCAACGACGTGCCAGTTTCCCGGTCGAGGCCAGGATTCCGTGCTCGATTCCGTAAGCGCCAACGGCGATTCCCATCAGAAAGTAAACAAGGTAGGGAAGGATCCTACTCGTTTGGAAAGCCAACGGACCGAACTGCGTCCACGCGAGCGGATTGAAGCGGACGGCCATGGGAATATAGACGGCGGCCGAGAGGCCAATCAAGTATCCCAGGAAACGAATAGGCTTATTGGCCAGGCGCGCTAAAAAGCATCCCACAGCTTCAACCCAACCTGGCTTGTAGAAGCAGAGAGCCGCCGCAGCGCAATCGAACGCCAACAACAACCATACAAACCAGGCTGGACCTGCCGGCCAATAACCGAGAGAAAGCCACTGATGTGCGAAGCCGCTTATGCCGTGGTGTCCCGTCTGCAAGTAAGTGGGATAGTAGGCGAGCGGCGCGATGATCGCGGCCGCACCGAGGAAAGGTATGCCGAGGCGCAGCGTACGGTTGTGCAAGAAGTCGCCGATTCCTTTTCGTTGCAGGCTTCTCCATACAAACAAACCGGATATGAAGAACATGAGCGACATAAAGAAGGTGTCATTGAATCCCACGAGGGTGTCAGCGCCACCCCATTTATGCAAATCCACAATCGGGAACGCCTGCCACCACCGCACAGGAGCGACAAGTGATGGCGCAACTGGGGGTGCAAACGTCGCATAGGCGAGCGCTGCATGATGCGCTACGACGAGCACTGTAAGGAATGCCCGCAAATAGCCGATCGAAATGTTGTAGTCCGGCGCAGGCGCGCCGACAGCGTTCGGTCTCGTTCTTACCTCGGCAACCGAAGGGATTGTTTTCGTCAGGCTCATAAGATCTCCTTTCTAGGGGGTTTTATGCGGTGTTGCGAACAATTCAAGCCACTTCATCCGCCGCGTCGAAGACACACGTATCGCATGGGCCTTCGATTGCGGCCTTGATCCACCTCATCTTTTATCGCGGTTGAAAGTTAAATAAAGTCGCGCTTTCGAGACTGCAAGTACAGGGTTACTCCCAGCGTCAACACGATTATGGCGAACTCCACTCCAAGGATCTTGAACACGGGCGGACTCCAGACCGCGACCGGAGCACTCCACGTCTCGTGCAGCGAGGGCACATGACTAACGAGGAGATACCATACCAGCCAATAAGAAGAATTAACGACGGCCATTGCTGCCGTGCCCCATCCTTCCGATTCGGCCACCAGCGCGGTCCCGGTAATCAGGCAAAATCCAATCAAGGGAAAATTCATTATGATCAACCCCGCTGGAATCGCACCGTTCGGCAGACTATGCCGAATGAGGATCATGTAGAGTGCGGCGCAGAGGAGCGCCAGCCAGGGAATCAGGAACATGCCAACGGTTGAAACGAGCTTTGCTGCTCCATATCTTGCCGCCGAAACCGGCAGGCTCATTACAAATGAAAGCGTCTGCTTCTTCCTTTCGTTCACGATGTTCTGCATGGGAAGGAGACACGCGCAAAACACCATCGAAACGAAGTAGAAGACAATGCCGACGACCAGCGGTGTCTGCCCGCCGATCAAAAGCATCGCCAACGCAGCCGTCCCGGCAACAATCGTAAGGACAATCATTCGCCGTTGAAGCCGCCAATCTTTCAAAATTAACTCAAGCATCACATTGGCTTTCATGCCTTCACCTCCTCGCGGCTGTGTTCCACATTGGCAACAAAAATTTCTTCGAGCGTCATGTTTTCCACCGCGCGGACACGGGCTCCCGAGGTCTCGTAGGCGTTCGGAAGATGCGGTTCAAATGCATTGGCGATTGCCACGGCTAAGCGGCCCGCTTTCTGGACCCCAATCACGCCCGGCAGGGTTGGTAGTGCGACACCATCGGGCACTTCCAGCCGCAAGCGCCGCCAACGATCGAGATAAATCTCTTTGTCCATCGAATCGATGATGCGGCCACGGTCAATGAAGGTGATCTGATCTGAGATCTGCTCGACATCCTGGGTGTTGTGTGAAGAAAACAGGATGCTCCGCCCGTCTTCGACCATGACAGCGGTCAGCTCGCGCAAGATTTCGTGACGGGCCACCGGATCGAGGCCCGTGGTTGGCTCGTCCAGGACCAGGAGCTTGGGCCGACGAGCAAAGACCAGCAGCAAGGATGCTTTCACTCGCTGCCCGTGCGAAAGTCCCTTCACCTTCTGTTCGGCATTCAGTCCAAAGCGCTTCAACAACAGTTGCGAGTAGGCGTCATCCCAAGACGCATAAATCGACTTCATAAAATGAATGTGCCAGCCCAGAGTCATCGAATCGTAGAGGCGCATATCCTCAGAGGCGAAGCCAATGTCCCACTTGGCGTCGATTTGTCCCTTTGGCATGGAGTGCCCGAGCACGTTCACTTCGCCACTGTCTTGATGCACCAAGCCCATGAGGATTCGGATGGTCGTGGATTTACCTGCACCGTTTGGACCAATCAATCCCATGATGGTTCCGGGCTGCAGCTGCAAGTCGATGTTGTGCAGATCGAAAAAAGGATATGACTTGCAGACTCCATTGAGTTCAATCGCACAGTCCGTCATACGGGTTCCTTCTCCTCGTCGGTGACGCGGTCGTAGATTGCTCGAATGCGCTTCTCGAGATTCTTCGGTGAAACTCCCATCATGGCCGCACTTCGCACGGCCTGTTCCAAGTGTTGCGCCAGCTCCTGCTCGCGGATACGCGCGCCAACGTCGGAATCGGAGGCAACGAAACAACCTTTTCCTTGCCGGGTGACGATCAAGCCTCCGCGTTCCAGTTCCAGATATGCGCGCTTCACCGTAATCACGCTCACACCGATATCAGAGGCCAGCTGTCGAATTGAGGGAATCGCCTGCCCGGTGGCCCAGTCGCCAACCGCGATCTTCTGCTTGATCTGCTCCATGATCTGGAGGTACAGAGCACGCTTATCGGTTTGAGAGATAACAAACATCTGTACATACACAGTATGCACAGTATGGCGCAGTGTCAAGAAGTTTTTTCTGAGGAACCTGCCGATATTTAACAAGGAGGGAAACCACCATGGGAAATCTGTTCATCGCCAGCCGAAGTAGCACCTCTATATCAATAATGCTGTTCTTTATGTAAATAATACTTGACAATATAGAATGCAAGGAGATACGCTGCTTATGTCAAGTATGGATTACATATTGACAATAAAGGATGACATCATGAGTCAATCAACAATGCAAGAAAGTGGCTATGATTCGCGGACCCGAGCGAACGTTTTGCGGGTTTTTCAGTGGTCCGTAGCGTGGGTGGGAACCTGCGCGCTCTTGGTTTTCGGGCCGAAATTCCTGTGGGCCAAGGTCCTGGTGTTCACGCTGCTTGCGGTTGGTCTCAACGTGCTCGTCGGAATAGGCGCGATCATGGCCAATAAAAGATACTTTGAGGAACTGGATGATCTTCAGCGGAGAGTTCATCTCAACTCTCTGGCGATCACAGTTGGAGTCGCTTTCATCGTTGCCGTCCCGTGTTCGGTACTCGACTCCTACCACGTGATTCCCTTCCATGCGGACGTCGCGCACCTGGTGATGCTCATGGGTCTAACGTATGGGGCGTCCAACCTGTACGGGACACGGCGGTACCGATGAAGAATCGACTAAAAGTGCTGCGCGCCGAGCGCGACTGGACGCAGGCCCAGTTGGCTGACGCCCTCGATGTATCTAGGCAGACCGTAAACGCCATTGAGAAGGGGAAGTTCGATCCGAGCCTGCCGCTCGCCTTCCGCGCTGCCCGGCTCTTCGGTCTCGCCATCGAAGCAATTTTTCATGACCCTGCGCTGGACAAAGAGGAGAGTAGTCTTGCCACGGAGATCAAAAAAGATACGTACGCATAAATTCACCGTGACGTTATGCAGTCTCGTCGTTCTCGCGAACTCTGCAACTGTGGTCGCACCTCATAATTGTTGACTGAATCGCCGTCGGTTTATCTTCGATGAATCCCTTTGACTTTCCTCCGGAACGCACATCTCTAAGAGCCGCACACTCCTTCAATGGCCGCCGGTCATCTTTGGCGATGGCGTTCCGTCCGACCAATTGCTCACCGGAACATCGATTGTGGTGTAGCGACCGATTTTTTCTTCGCGCGCGTCCAACGGAACGTCATCCCCCAAGTCGGATCCCAGGGCTTTAGGGTCGATTTCGGGAACAAAAAACATAACGTGGGGAAGCCAGGGGCCTCTGATGCTGGCATTCAGATACCCTTGCTTTGACATCATGTAGGACACCGAGCCGGGTTCGGGTGTGGGCAACTCACCTTTCGCGATGCCCTCTATGATGACCTCCTCTATCTGATCGTTCGAACGTCCGGCAATCGCCAGTTCGGTCTTCTTGAGGTAGATGGGAAGAAAAGACCGCACAGCCGGAGCGCTAAGGCAGATCGGACCGTGTATCTTTGGGTCCCAAAAAGCGGGATTGTTTTTGGGTAAATCCCATGATCGTCCCACCAGGCATGCGAAACCGTTCTTCCCCTCCACTGCCGTTTCATAGCCATGCCGTCCAAGGACCATTACCTTGGCGTGCTTGGCAATGGATTGCGGAGCCGCGCTGCGGGCCATCGCAATTTCCGAATCTCGGTCCATTAGATATGGATCGATTGATGCCATGGTGGCCGGCGCTGAATTGTTTTGCGGCTGGAGCCGTCGGACTGTCGAAAAAGCGATCATCACCGCAAAGGTTAAGCACGCAAATACGACTCTGGTGTCAGATCTCATTTTTTCTCCTTTACCTCGATATCGCGAATCGAATTTGCTGCGTTCTTTCTCATTGAGACATTCCTACATAGCCGGTGCAGGCGTTCCATCCGACCATTTGCCGACTGCAATCACGAACTCGGTAATGGGCTCTGGACCGCCCTGAAATTGCGGATTGAGCGTAACCGGCGAGTCGGGCAGATCCGCACCCCAGGAAGATTTATCTGTCAGCGGAAAGTAGAACATCAGATGAGGTACGTAGTGTCCAAGGGCGTCATTAAGGTAGCCAGCCCGCGACATCATGTAACACATCGCGCCCGGCTCCGGCGGAGGTAGCTCTTGGTTCTCGTACGCGGCCTTGATGCCATCGATCATCTGAGCCTTCGACAACCCAGCTAAGACCATTCCCGTCCGCTTGATGATGAGAGGCAGGATGGTTCGCGCAGCTGCCGGATTGAAGCATTGCGGCACTCGCACCTTCGGGTTCCAGAACTGTCCAGAGTTGAATGGGGACATCCATGATCGTTCCACCATGCAAACAAAACCGTTCTTTCCTTCAACAGCAGTCTCATAGCCCCGCCACTCAAGGATCAGGACTTTTGCATCATTGGATACCGATTGCGGAGCAGCGGTTCGCGCCAAAGCGATCTCGGCATTGCGATCCGGCATCAGGTATTGCGCGATCGAAGCCATGCTCGGGTATGTTGTCGAGCGATCCTCTCTCCGATTGCGGCTAGTAAGCAGGAACGTCAGCCCCACAGCCACAGAGACGATAGCTAACGCTCCGACCCAAACCCAGCGGTTCTTCATCACTCTGTTCTTCGGCCAGCTGACCTTTACCGATTCCCGCTTCTGGAGGCGCTCGTTAAGCGCAGCGTTGATTTCCGAAGGAACGCCTACTTCCGATGCCTCGACTTCCCAAGTCATCAAGTCGTGGGAAACACGTCGGAAATCGGTAGCCAGCGTCTGGCACTCCGGACACAGCTCCAGGTGCGACAAGGCCTGGGTGGCTTGATCCGCGGACAGTTCACCGTCGAGATAAGCCATGAGTTCTTCTTGTTCAATCGGATGTCTCATTGCATGCCTCGTCTTCCTAGTCGCGGCTCCGCGCCGCTCGCTCTCAGGCCAGGATTGGTTTTGGCCTCCGATTCCAGGTAATCCTTCAACGCGAGACGCGATCGAAAAAGTCTGGAACGCACCGTATTTACGGGAATTCGCAACAGCTCCGCGATGTCGGAGTAGCTCAGCTGTTCGTATTCGCGCAGCATCAGGATTTCGCGGTCCGACGCGTCCAGTCTCTCCAGTGCTTGCCGGACCCACAGCACGGTATCGGGAGTTCTGTCAGTGTTGGGCTCCGTAGTCCCCAGTCCTAATGCGCTACTCCATGCGCTATTTCTGAAAACCTTGCGCCGTTCCGCAGCCACAAGCTTCAACGCAATGCCATACAGATATGTTCGGACCGAGGCCCGCGGCTCATAACGGGAGACCGCGCGGATCACCGCGAGGAAAGTTTCCTGGGTGAGATCGTCGGCCCGCTCGGAGTTGTTCAGCCGGCGCCCGAAGAAGCCATACAGCGGCTTGCGATAGCGAGCAAACAGCTCCTCGAAAGCTGCTCGTGATCCACCCTGGAATTCCTGCATCAAGGCTTCGTCGCTAGTCATATTGGGTGCGCCAGTTTAATCCGTGCAATACCTCTGAGCGCTTTCACATCTCTGCATGCTTCTTTAATGTCAGACGAGAGTGAAAAGTTTCCGTTCGGATAGCTATTCCGCGAGAAACGCACCGTTACCAATGCGAAATTCTGTCAGGGGTTGAAGGTTCTTCTTGTAAGCACTAGTCACTGCGTATTCCTTTCCACCTTTAACGCGGAGGCCACACTTTCCGGTCGAGTATGGCTTGATCTCTACCACAAACGTGCTATTCACGAGCGCAGATCGATGGATCCGAATGAATCCGTACGGCTTCAGCTTTTCTGCCACTCTTGAGATTGATTCGCGCAGGAGATAGGAGTCCGATTCCCGCTGCAGCGACACATAATTGCCCTCAGCTTGAACTGCGACCACGTCGCCAGGATTGATAAACATGATCTTGCCTTTAGCCTTGATTGCGATCATGGGGTGACCCGGACGAGACAGCCTCTGGAATTGAGGCAAAGCTTCTATCAATTTTGCGGCTCGCTCGCCCTTGGCTCTGCGACAAGCCCGGTCCAAGGCATCGTTGATGCTTTCATTCGAGAAAGGCTTTAGCACGTAGTCCACGGTGTGCCTCTGGAAAGCTGCGACCGCGTGTTCAACGTGTCGGGTTACAAACACGATAGACGGCAACGAAAGGTTTCGTTTCCGAAGCTGGTCTACGAGTTGAGAGCCCGACACCTCTAGATCGATGCCCAGAAGCAAAACATCGTACGAGTCTGTGGCTAATTTTTCGAGCGCATTGATCGCATCGCTGAACGAATCGAAGTGCTCCACGTCGCTCCTTGCCGACAGGACATTCGCCAAAGCCGTTTGTGGCAGGGGCTGATCTTCTACGATCAACACGCGCATGGCACCATCCATCTCTATTCCATCAGACGTAAGCATCTTGGCGAGACCGGAGTCTTACGATGCCGCTGATCTTCTCCGCACAAGTCATGGCGTGAATTCGTGTTAAGGGCGAATCTCAATGATGCTCCATAGACGCGGGCGTTCCGTCCGACCACCGGACACCGGAACTATGTACTCGGTCACTGGCTCTTCGTCACTAGTCATAGTCGGCGCGCCAGATCAACCGCGCAATCCTTCTGAGCGCTTTCACATCGGCTCATGCTTTCTTTAATGTCAGAAGCAAGCGAAAAGTTCCCGCCGAGTTCCATTTCTTTGTGTTCTTGTGAATATGATCAACATAATTTCGATCGGTCGGGTTTAGAAACTCTTCCAGTCTTCTGAACCGCGGGCTCCAGTTTTTCTGGGTTCCCGAATTACGGAGCATTGGCGCCGATTTTCTACTGATATCTGTATGAATTGATTGCTGAGCTTGGGCCGCTTGGTCTCTGCAATTGGTCAGTTCGTCACTTTCTGATATCGGCAAACACATACCTGAGCATTGGAACCTCGCGTATTTCCCTCCGAAGACGGACCCTGGCTTGCCTAATTACACAGCAGCACCCTACGCGAGTGCACCCGCAACTTTCGTCAGCTAGTGACAGTCGGGCCGCAGGAACAGTGGGAAATCACATTAACCCTTAGACGCCGAGTCGTGCCTGGGCGTAAATCGCCAGTCATCTCGGCACCACAACTTCACCGGAGGAAAACAGAGGATATGAGCTCGCTAAATCTAAGACACTTGCGGAATTTCTGGATACTGTCGGTTGCGGCGATTGTTCTAGCTGGCTTCAGCGATGCGGTCGCGCAAGCCAGCTATCAAGTTACCGATATGGGCACTCTGCACGATGGGTATTTCGGCTGCACCATGGGCCTCAATAATCATGGATGGACGGAGACCCAGTACGGGCTCTTGGAGTCGGGCAAGCTGGTAAAAGGGCGGCTGGCAATAAATGTCGGCGGATCCCCGCTCGACCTCGGTACGCTCGGAGGACCGAACAGCTGGGACAACCCTTTTGGCGGTGAGGTCAATGATCGAGGGGAGTTAGTCGGCTATTCCGAAACATCTGTTCCAGACCCGGATGGCGAAGACATTTGCGGCTTCGGCACAGGGCTTATCTGTCGTCCGTTTCTTTGGAAAAACGGCCACATGAGCGCTCTCCCGACGCTGGGGGGCAATAACGGACAGGCCAGCGCCATTAATAACCACGGGCAAATCACAGGGTTTGCGGAAACCGGTATCGTGGACCCCACATGCCCGCCTGACAAAACTAATAATCGGATTCAGCTGCCGGTGTTATGGGAAAACGGCAAACCTCAAGCTCTTCCTACGCTGATCGACGATACAGACGGGGAAGCGAACGCCATCAACGAACTAGGTCAAGCCGTAGGCAACACCGGAACATGCGGTGGAGCAACCAATCACGCTGTATCGTGGGAAAACGGTGCGGCCTCCCAGCTTTTTGACTACGGAACTTTCGCCCTCGCCTTTGGCATTAACAACCAGGGCCAAATTGTGGGGATGGTCGGCAGCCCCGACGCCCCAACATTCTATGCGGCTCTTTGGCAGAACGGCGCAATCACAAACCTCCACACTCTGCCGGGAGATTTCGCAGCCATCGCCTCCGGCATCAACAACCACGGCCAAGTGGTGGGAAGTACCCTGGACTCCAGCTTCAACTGGTCGCACGCTTTCATCTGGCAAGACGGCGTGATGACCGATCTTGGAACATTGTTTCCCTCAACTGCCAACCTCTTGCCAACCATGGCTAACCAGATCAACGAGCGCGGACAAATCGTAGGAATGGGAACGGTGCTCAGCGGGCCGCATACGGGCGAAACCCATGCCTTTCTCGCAACTCCGGTAAACGCAAGCATAGGCAAGTCGGTTGCAGACGTCGTACAGGGGCGCCCGAAATCCAACGTGATCACAAATGGCAATCAGGTTCTGGAGAGACTCAGACTGGGCCGATCTGGGCAATGAACGAACTGGTTCCCTGGGTTATGTGCATGCTGTTCGGTTTGGTTGACCAGACGCGACGGCCCGCACGGCCGGGAACACGAACCCGTGTGGCGTGATAAACGGCACGCCACTACGGGTTCCTTTTCTAGAAGAGGCGGACAAAAGTTTTCTCAAGTGAAGCATTTGCTACGAGCAGAAACGACGGACAACTTCGCGCACGATCCGCAGGAAGTCTGAGGTCGGTTCGTCTTTGTTGATGTAGACATCAATGTTGTGCAGATTACTCGGCATTGCGCCCGAATAGAGAACGATTGGGACATCCCGTTTAATGCTCTTGAGCTCCTGTGCGAGTTCGACTCCCGTCGCTCCCTGCAGCAGGTGGTCCGCTATAGTGCAGCAAACAGGGGCTTCCTGGAAGATTGCGACCGCCTCGGCAACATTCGTCACGCTGAGGACATTGAACCCATTTTCCTCCAGAACAGCTTTTCGGAGCTGCAGCTGGGTGGAATCGTCGTCCACGCACAAGATTAGCGGCTTCGCAACGGGTAGACGAAGTGAGAGCATCGGGAAACGATATAATGCCCCCTCGGGCTGAGTACCGTGAATACAGTGAACACTGTACGGCATCGAACTGAAGTACCTTTTGGAATGAAGAAAAAGCCCGCTGCGTGCGGACAGCGGGCTTCGGAGGCACCCTAGGCAGGGCGCTGTTTAAGTGAAATCTTCTTCTCTCCCAGTGCCGAATCTCCCATCTCCAGCCAGCGCTGAATCTTGCTGAGGGACTCGGATTCCTCGATTGGGTCCGCCAGGATCATCGAGCGATGAATCGGGTGTCCTTCGTTTTCGGGTTTTGTGCGACGCGGCATTTGGATGATCTTGGGCATGGAACTCCTCAAATCCGTGCCTAAGATGGTCAGAATTGTAGCCGGAGTTTCACTAGTGTTCGATAGGGTACATACTGTACAGCTGCGGCAGCTGAAGACGGTCAGCTGCAGTAGCCAGGGCTGCGCCAGGATTCTCAAAGGCCTATGTGCCAAGAGTCACCCGCGCGAGGTTACTTACATAACCAAGCTTGCGGCTTGGGACGCGGTACGATGTCCTAGGCCGAGTGTCGCACGACCACTCGCCTCGCGCCCCGGCGGGGCCAACTCTAGGCTGGGTTGCGCCTTGTGCGGGGCAGCCTTTTATGCGGCCGTTTATTAGGAGAACCTAAATTGGATCATGTCACGCTGATTCGCGTCGTTGCGGGAGTTCTGGCGGTTGTTGTCTTTGTAATTCTGATATTTCGGATGAAGAAGAAAGCTCCTCGATAGGTGGAACGCCGCGATTTGTTCCGAAGTTCGTCTGCGAGTTCTCGAAGTTCGTTGCAGTGCTGGCGGGCACGGCCCGAGCAATGTAGCGCGAATGTGGGCACGTCGCTGGAGGACTCCAACTTACTTTGCCCTCCCTAGCGGGGATTCGAAGACCTTTGACGGCATGGCTGATCCGGGCGCGGACCGCTCACCGTTGGTCGCCGGAACTTCAGGCCGCGCAGTTTGTCCGTTGATGGTTGACAACCTGCAACCGCGGATGCACTCTGGTTTGAGAGATCATCCTTCTGGGATGTGCTCCGTTTATGCCACAGAAGAGTCTCGAACCGATCCGAGATTCCCCTCCTATCGTTTGCCCGCATTGCCATGCCCTACTCTCGCCACAAGATTGTGTCCCTTTAAACAATGGGGAATGGCTGCAATGCTTTTGGTGTGAAGGAATTTTGTTTGCGGCCTCGGCAAGTGTTAAGAAAGCAGCGTGAGATCAGGGACTGACCGGGGCGGGATTCTGCTGACCTCCCTTTGGAATGGCATTGGGTTTCAGCTGCTCTCCTGCCTTATAATGCTTGAAAATCCCAGAACAGGCTCTAGCTCTGAGTTCCTGGAATAGCTCGTTCTTGTCGGTTCGCGGCTGGCTCCCCAATTCCTTGCTTCATCAGTGAACCACGTGCTTGGCCACTACGATTCTCGCCTCGTCGCCTTGTCCGTGATTATCGCGATTTGCGCAGCCTATGCCGCGCTGGACCTCGCCGCACGCGTGAATGCCTCAACAGGTCAGATTCGACGGGCTTGGCTTGCCGGCGGTGCGTTCGCCATGGGCCTGGGGATCTGGTCCATGCATTATGTCGGCATGTTGGCTTTCGCCCTGCCGGTTCGCGTCTTCTATGACTGGCCTACGGTCTTATGGTCTTTTCTCGCGGCGGTGTTCGCCTCGGCTGTTGCGCTGTTTGTCGTCAGTCGGCCAACGATGGGCTGGCGGCGCGCACTCATAGGCAGCGCAGTTATGGGAAGCGGAATTTCCGCGATGCATTACATCGGCATGGCTGCCATGCGAATGCCAGCGGCATGCGCATACAGCAGACGGATGGTGGCGCTCTCGGTTCTGCTTGCGATCCTGGTTTCTCTTGCGGCTCTATGGATTACGTTTCGCTTCCGCGATGGGGTAAAGCGCTCGCCTTGGCTGAAGGCGGGAAGTGCAGCGGTGATGGGGGCGGCCATTCCAATCATGCATTACACAGGTATGGCCGCGGCGAGGTTTAGGCCATCATCAATGGCGATGGACACGTCGCACGCGGTGAGCACCTCTACTCTGGGGTACACGGGTGTCAGCGCTGTGACCCTGCTGGTTCTGGCCGTTGCAGTGAGTAGTTCGGCGATTGACCGCCGATTCTCAGCGCAGCGCCTTCTGCTTCGTGCTACCGAACGTCGGTTTCGGACATTCCTCGACGCTGCTCCGGATGCCATGCTGGTCATCAACGCGAGAGGGCAAATTGTGTTGGCGAATGCACAGGTCGAACAGCTTTTTGGGTACCGCAGCGAAGAACTGCTGGGTCGTGATCTGGAGAGTCTTGTTCCGGAGAGGTTTCGGGCAAAGCATTCCAGCCATCGAACTGGATTCTTTGGTGAGCCGCGACTGCGTCCGATGGGGGCTGGCTTGGAGTTATATGGGCAACGAAAAGATGGCAGTGAGTTCCCGGTCGAGATCAGTCTGAATCCGATCCCGACAGAAGAGGGCCCAATGGTCGCGAGCGCGATTCGGGACATCACGCAACGCAAACACATTGAGAATAACCTGCGAGAACTCTCCGCTCGACTGCTGCAGCTGCAAGACGAAGAGAGGAGGCGTATTGCTCGCGAACTTCACGACAGCGCGGGGCAGCTACTCGCTGCTCTCAATATGAATTTGAGTCCGCTGCTTCAGACTGCGAACGGAGTCGATCAACGGACACGCAAGGTCCTAGAGGAAAGCTTAGAACTGGTTCACGAGCTTTCAAGTGAAATCCGAACCATGTCTTATCTGCTGCATCCCCCACTCCTCGATGAGGCAGGACTGGCTTCAGCCCTCCGCTGGTATGTAGAAGGGTTCGCAGAGCGCAGCAAGATCAGGGTGGATCTTGAAATCCCGCGCCAGATCGACCGCTTGCCCCGCGATTTGGAAACCGTCATTTTCAGGATCGTTCAGGAGTGCCTCACAAATATTCACAGGCACGCACATAGCCGTTCGGCTGCAATCCGAATCGCTCAGTCCGAAACTGAAATCAAGATTGAAGTACAGGATGAGGGTAAAGGCATTTCCGATAGCAAGCGCGCAGAACTGGAGTCACCGGGTAAAGCGGGTGTGGGTATTACCGGCATGCGAGAAAGAATCCGCCAGTGGGGCGGCAACCTTCAGATTGCGCCAGGACGAAATGGAAGCGGAACGCTGGTCACTGCGTGCCTCCCATTGCCCGACAGGTAAGCCTGACTGCTTTCCTAGAGCGACTGCAACAATGGCAGAGTACGGTACCGACTCTCGGCAGATCTTTGGGACATAAACTCGGGAGAATTGGACAGTGTGACCGCATGTTAGAGAGCCAAGCCCAATCACTTCCGGCGGCAGTGCGGCTTTTTTCTTTCAACAGAGTTGTGCCGAGAATATGGGACCACACAACATTGAATGGAACGCTGCGACGCAGGAATGGTTTTGTATACGATGCCTTCGCACGTCAGACCATCAGTCCAGACAGGATGCGGAAGTTGAATTGAGCCAGTTCGAGTGCACTCTACCAGACGCCCACGCGGAAATGTCCTAAACGGTGCTTTGGCACTATGCCGCTCGGCGCTCGCTTTCCGCGTCGCCAAAGAGCGCCGACTGATCCGCGACACACGCACGAAGCAAGCCGCGCCATCCCAACCGTTTTTGCAGCCAGTATGACACCACGGTCCGTTTCATAACATGATTTGTCAACTCGGCAGCGCTCAGCGTGCGCCACTCGGCATGCACCGCGCCGTTCAATTGGAACTCACGAGCCTGAATTTCTCTGTCAAGGATTCGATATTCCTCTACGAGAAGCCCGTTTTCGGCCTCGACCCGCAGAACCATGGAACACAGGGTCACGAAGATTTGCTCCTCATCCGTGCTTTCGAACGATCTGTACTTGGTCTAATTCTGATTCACACCCTGCGCCCGTTCGGCCTTCGTCTATAAACTTAATGTTCTTTTCGGTTGGCGCAGCGCCGTGACTCGACAAAAAGGCATTGGCAAGCTCTATGTACTTGGCTTGTTCAGCATATGGCGGCATGAACGAAAGGTCATCTGGCTCTTGCTTTCGTTTCCGCACAATCTTCAAACTGGGTGGCATTTCCTCATACGACGAATGGTGGCGTACTTACAATATTGGGAATAGGGCAAGTGTTCGATACCCAACGTCATGTAGATTGAGGGGGAATATCGGGGGAAGAACCTCGGCGACTACGTGCAAGTCACCGCCAGGTATTACCGTGGTACCTATTAGACGATAGGTTGAGGCATAGGATTCCGCACCTTCCGCGCGGCACGGGTCCCAAACATTCATTCACAACGGCATAGGCTCTGGTTCCGGTGTCGGAATGGGAACGTCGTCTGGCTCAGGTTCTGGACCTAAGGGAGGAACGACGTCGGGATCAGAACCCGGCCTGGGTTCCGGATCCGGCCGAGGACCCGGCGCCGGTCCTGGAACCGGCGGAGTAATGGAAAAGTGTTTCAGATCGGCCAATTGTTCCCCCCTTAGGGTTTGAAGTATTCGCCTTGTAATTGGGATCAGACACTTATGAGATGGCGATGACAGCGCTTTTGCGAGAACTGCTGACGCAAAAAAGCCGTTGGGGCCGTTTAGCCTTCGAGCGGCTTTTCTCGTTTGCGCTACCTTCCTGGCGTGAGATGCCGATTGTGAGTTCCGGGCTGGTTGAAGCTTCGGAAGCGGGAATTCTGCAGTAAATGAAACCGATTGCACAACAGCGTGACCACCAGAATCGTCCAATGGGCGCACACGGGCTGGATGGCACCTGTCCGCATAAAGCCCGCTCTGCTGAGGTTTAATGCGGATCAACCAAATCATAACTGCGCTCGCTCAGACGTATTGGGATATAACCCGAAATCACACCATGCAAATGGCGGCAGCTCTGTCGTACTACTTTGTCTTGTCGCTCTTTCCAGCACTGATATTTCTTTCGGCTGTGGTGGCGTACCTGCCGGTCCCAAACTTGTTCGGCGAAGCTTTAAGCCTCATGGGCCGATTCATACCACCAGACAGCATGGGTCTGGTGCGCAGAGTACTAGCCGACGTCATCACTCCGAATCGTGGCGCATTTCTCTCGTTCGGCATTCTCGGGACACTGTGGGCGGCTTCAGGCGGGTTCTCAGCAACGATAGAAGCCTTAAACGTCGCTTATGACGTCCAAGATGACAGGCCTTTCTGGAAAACGCGGCCGCTCGCTATCGCGCTGGCATTCATAATCGGGGGCTTGATGCTGCTTGCCCTCGCAGTAATGATCGTAGGACCCCGGTTTGGACTGTGGTTGGCGGGACGGATTCACCTTTCATCCGTGTTCGTCGTCCTCTGGCCGTACATCCACTGGTCGGTCGCTGTTGGATTTACGGTTCTCGCAATTGAGGCACTCTATTTTCTCGCGCCGAACGTGAAGCAGCGGTTCCTGGCTACGCTGCCTGGTGCTGTGGTCGCAGTAGGATGTTGGATTGCGCTCTCCTATCTTCTCGGCTTGTATTTTCGGCACTTCGCGAACTTCAACAAAACCTACGGTACGCTCGGCGCGGCGGTCGCCTTGATGGTCTGGTTGTACTGGACCGGATTCGCAATGCTTGTGGGAGCAGAGCTGAACTCGGAGCTCGCCAAAATCAGCAACCGAGGCCCATTGCCAGAGAAACAGCAACCTGCTGAAATCACCAGAATAGATTTCGCAGCGTAGTCGCTACGCTGCGGAAGTCGCCTAGGAGATCTATTCTGAAAGCCCAATGTTCGGTATCGTATGTTGATTGAAATCGAATCTTAGCCGTGAACGCTAGGATGACTCCATCGTGCAACGAGAAGCATGCTTCGTGCCATTGAAAGGACGAGAACATGGCAACCAGAAGGTTTAGGGAGCGTAGCGTTTCTCTCGAACCGGGAAAGCATGGCAGGAATCCGCTCAACCGAACTATCGCGACACTGATGGAACGCGATTCCAATATATGCGTCTGACGCAAGCCGGGCAGAGACGACTGTCGATCTCCCCAGTCAACTCAGAACTCATCATCTCTCTGCCACCGTTGAGGATAGACGCGCCGCTCACGCTCAGGAAAGCTGGACATCTCTGTCGTTTGCTGCGGACTATTTTGGGCACGGACCGTTCGTTGAAATTCGGGAGGGAGTGCCGTTTCTGGTTTGGAATTGCTGTCCCCAGTTCCAAGCCCCTCTGTGCACGGCTTCATTGCGTCCTCTTTTGACGATGGTCGAAGAAATTCGCTCCAGCCGCAGACATTAAAATCGTGGGGAGCGCCAGCCCGCGCTCTGAAACCTCGGCGGTCATGGCCTCTCTTGGTTATGCTGCTTCGTATTGCTGGCGATCGACGTCATGGAAATGCTGGACTCAAGCTCGAAAGCTAACCGATAGTGAGCGAGCGCCGATTCGACGGCGCGCAGTTCGGATTCAAGTTGATTGCGTCGATGCGTACGGTTCTCCTGCATAACAAGGGAACTGAGGGTGTTTAGCCTCTGTTCAAGGGTCCTGATGTGTTCCCCAAGGGCTCTCTGCATCACTCTCGCTCACCTCTCAAGGGCACCTCACGGCCAATACTCTGTTGGCAAGCGGGGCGCCAGATTGTGAGCGAGTGGACACTACCTATGTTTAAGCAAACAATGGAGTTGGGAAGACAATCTAGATTTGCTTGAGACGAGCTGTAGGAATATTTCACGCCGGAGTCGGAAGAAAAGAGACAGACCCTAGAAGCGCGATTCGTGGCCAAGACGCCACCTGACAAGCTTCTGCCCTTTGACTGCTCAGGTTTCAGTTCCCGCGTTGACGATCTGTCCATCCCGGCTACCGTTAGCGCTTCAGTCGTAATGTTCGAGTTCGGGTAATCAAGCTTTGCCCGCTGACCGTTGTGAAAGCTCCTCGCTAGCCCCGTGGAAGTTCAGGGGGCACGCGCCTGTTCCGCAAGGCGGGGAAATCGGCGGGAGAATGACTCTATTAAGTACGGAAGCGCTTTGGACGCGTCCACACAATGTGATTGAGCAGTATCTCCTGACTCTGTTTTTCCTCAACAAAGTTCGATGCGCAAAGTGCTATCGCAGCAGCACTGTATCCCTATTTACGCGTGGGTGCGAACCCAAGCGGCGGAAGTGATTAGTAGCCACGCTGTGCAGAAGAACCCGCGCTTTCCGGGCCTCGGACTCGATGTCCCGAGTTATTCTGCCTTAACGGCTCTGCTCTATTTCTCGTAGGGAGTAGCTAAGGCCTACAACCGTCACAAAATTCAGCAACATCTTACGCAGTGCTCTCGACCAATTTTCCGCTTTCAAGGTCGTCAGTAGGAGTGTTCAAAATGCAGTACAGAACGTTGCTTTCACGGATCGGGTTCCCGACTTTTATCGCGGCTGCGCTGCCGCTCTACGCGCAGTTCACTTACGCGCCGATCAACGTGCCCGGCGCAGTCATGACGGAAGCGCGCGGAATCAACAACACCGGCGAGGTTGTTGGCTATTACCAGACCACCACGACGTGCACGAACACGGATGTCCGCGTCCCCACCTGCCCCACCAAAGGATTCAAGCTGGTGAACGGCACTTACGTGAAACTCATGGTGCCGAATTCGGTCAGCACCGCAATCATGGGCGTGAATGACTATGGCGACCTCACGGGGTTCTACAAGAAATCCGACGGATCCGAGCACGGCTTCATCTGGTATCACAACAATGTTGTGCGCACGATCGACTTTCAACCGAATGCCACGGTGCCTTGGGGTATCAACAAAGCTGGCATTGTCGTCGGAGGGACCTGGGGTACGGGTCAGCAGGGAACCTTCCCCGCCGGTGGCTGGGTGTGGATCAATGGCAAGTTCAGCAATATGAATCCAAACAACGGCGCGGCCCCGTGCTGTGAGTCGGTGACTGGCATCAGCAACAATGGGATTCTCACCGGGCTGGTTTTCCAGTCGGATTTCTTCATGGCGTGGATGAAGGAGGCAACTGACGAGGATTTCTTCACTTTCCCGCAGCCCGGTACCACCAACGGCTGCTGCGACACCACCGGAACAGGCATCAACAACAACGTTGACATGATCGGCTTCGGCGGTATCCAGGGCTGGTTCACCCAGCACATCGAACTCAACGAGGTGGAGTTCTCGGGCGAAGGCACTCCGAAGTTCATCAACGTGAACTTCCCGGGGCAGACCTCTTCGGGTCCCCTACCTACGTATCCTTTCGGCTTGAATGACAAACATTGGATTGCGGGAGCTTACACCGACAGTTCAAACCACATGCACGGTTTTGTTGCAAAACCGAATTTTTGAGCCATCTGCTGCGGAGACTGGAGCGTGAAGGGCTACGCTCCAGCTCTCCCAATCGTCCAAGTCGGGCGGGGATTTGAGTGCAGTAGCGATTTAGCAACATTTGTGGCATGGCCGGCAATAGCGGTGTAGAAAGTTCGGAGGCACTGCTGCCGACTGAGTGCCGCCCGAGCTTGCCGGCGCCGGGGGCGAAATAGAGAGGGAGGACGCCGAGAATATGCAACGGAGGTCATCAGAATCGGGCGCAGGCGCAACTCAGCTGCCTCAATCGCCGCATTGATCACAGACCGACCTTGATCGATCAACTGTTCGGCAAATTCGACGATGAGAATCGAGTTTTTGGCGGAAAGCCCGATGAGCATGACCAGGCCGATCTGCACATAGACTGTCATCTACCAACCCTCGCGCTGAGACGAAGATCAGGGCTCCTAGCACCGCCATCGGAAAGCGTCTCGCTCGCATCCGCAGCCTGTCCACAGACAATCCAGTCGCTTTCTCCTGACAACAGGCCGGAGACATGTCGCCGAACTAGTTGCCGAAGTCTTACCGCCGCAGCACTGAGTTCAACTGCGGCGATAACCAAGAGCGCAGAGATAAATCACGACAAATGCGACCATCTCGTTCACCCTTTGCCGGTCCGCTAGGGCAATAGCGTAAACGTCCCCACCACACCTGCATGATCCGACGGCCACAGACCGCCGGGTGTCAAAGCATTCAAAGTATTTCCCGTAAGGAGCGCGCTGCGATCGGCAATCTTTTCTCCACGCGTGAGAATGATGTCAATCCGCTGGTTCGGCACAGACGTCGCCGTCGTTGGATCTTCGCCATGCAAGGGCCATGTAAATCCAGGATCTCCGGGATGTACGGTGCTCCAAAGGTCGATGAAGCTTGCATTAATCAGGAGGTGGTATGCGGGACTCTGCGAAGGGTCCGGATTGTCCGCGTCAGAGTTCAGGTCGCCGGCAAGTACCACCGGCAAATCAGTGACGACAGGTCCATTAATCAGTTCCAGCGTCTGTGCCGCCTGAATATCCAAATTGAAAGTCTCCAAGTGAGTGGTCACAACCCGGTACTGCTTTCCGCGGAGCTTAGCGTCCACGGCGATCCATCCACGCGGGAACGGGATCGAAGTCCCAAGCACTGTGGGAAACACCAGCGTTGCGGAGTAGTGCTCAAACTGAACATTCTCCAGTTGAAGCTCCGACACGGGGAGATCGGTGCGCGCCAGCATGACGTCAAAGTCCGTGAGGCGCACATCGAAGAAGTTAAATGATTGGTCAACAGCTGGAGCTTCTACGTCCGCATTCTGTTGGATTGCCACTGCAGCGTAGTGCAATCCACGGGCCGCAAGGGCGGCAGTCAGCGATTGGAGCTGGTCGGCAATAACTGTCGTTGCCGGGCCGCCAAATGGACCAACTCGTAACGTGGTGACTTCTTGCAATGCCACCAGGTCCGGATGTTGCGCTTGTATCTCGGCCGCGATGCCTTGGGCTCTCTCCGGAATGTTGCTTTGGATAACTTCCTGATAGGTTTGCGTCACGCCGATTATTAAGCCCAGGGGGGTGGTGGCGCTGGTTACGAAACCGAAATCGGAACCGGCATCCAGGTTCCTTGTCATGACGACAAGTACTCGGTCCTTATTTTGTGCAGACGCGTAAGCGAGACCCAGGGCGATGGTCAGCAGTAAAGCGATGGATCGTTTTAACATATGTTCCTTCCCGCCGCTTTGTTGATTTGGGCCTCGCCTATATTAGCGACGATACATTCCAGGCTGCCCCTGCATTGGTGTTTTGTTCAAGCACATTCCTAATTCTTATCAGGTAGTGGAGTTGTCATAAGGCCTTCCGTGGGTTTTGAAGGCTTCATGATCCCGGAGCCAATGCGGCCGGTTGATCACCGCAAGGGCCCTCATCTTTTATCACTTTGGTCACGCGAAAGTCTCGGGTTCCGGACTTCTTCTTGCCCTGCTTGCCTTTGAGCCTGAACCGTCGTCCCGGCTGCAGGACGGAGTTGTCCATTCCGAGAGCATACGCTTGCTTGTCCTTATCACTTGTTAGTCGCAGCCCGCCGTCGTTCGTCAGAACGCATCCCTCGATGGTTTTGTGTTTCGGAATGACGAGATATACGACGACTCCGATCGCGACTCCGGCGCCAACCAGAATTCCCACAACCTCTCCCGTGCTGGGGCCGATATGTCCGAGGTTTGGAAATCCCCCCGCTTGCGCGGTGGCAGGGATCGAGCTAACGCACAAAGCAGCAGATAGAAAAAGCACAATCCAAAATTTATTACTCATGTTTTGCTCCAGTTGGTCTCAATTGGCGCCCCGGTTCGGGGATATGCCAAGCCCTTTTCCAAATCGGTTTGAGTGTTTCGCGCGCGTGTATCCTTGCGAGATACGCGCGGGCGAAGTCCGAAAATAAATCATTCGCCGCCGTTAAGGTAGCGGTTCGGTGTCGCCAGGTAACAAGTTGCCGCAATTGACGGTGGGAACACCGGCCAAGTTCCCAGCCCCAGTTATGACGGATTTCGAATCGCAAAACAGATCCGTCGCATTTCCACCGAAGAGGGTCAAGGTATTGCCCTGATAGATGGCTACGGTGGACAAATTAGCTACAACCAAACCACCGTGACTGCTCCCCGTGATACTGGAACCGGATAGAGAGGCGTGTGAGTTGTTGCTCACGAAAATGCCCTGGCCTTGACTGCCCGACACAAGCAGTTTGCCCCCCAAATCGATCAGAGTGCTGCTATCGGAGACCGACACCCCGGCACTGTTACCACCCCATGGTTGGCCTGCATTGGTAATGCGAAGCTTGGTATCGCCCACGTTGAGCTGAGAGCCGCCGCTAATCTTAGCACCCTGGAAGTTTGTGCCCGCAGGATTGTCGATGACAACGTCGTTAGGCGTGCTCAAAGGGTAGTAGGTGTTGAAACTCTGTATATCGACGCTGCCGTTTTTGTAAATGTCCATACCAACTTGCATGTTGCGAATGGTGGTGCTTTGCACGGTCACGTGCCCTGAACCGACGTTAAGTGCTTCATGGAAGCCGCTACCTGTTGCGCTCTCGAAGAGGGAACTTTCGATGTGCACGTCAGAAACATCGAAGACGCCCGCTCCGGCAAACCCGGGATCGCGGACGGTGACTCGTGCGAGCGATACCTGACTCTCTTCGAAAGCAATCAAACCAAAGATGCCGGGCCCATCGAGCGTTAGGTTCCGGAGCCGGATATTCATGCTGTTCTCCCCAACCCCGACACCTGCCAAGGCTGATGTACCGGAGTGAATGGCGAATCCGTCGACCGTGATGCTTCGCGAAGCGACGATTGACAAGACGTGGACCGCAAGCCCATTTCCCGGGGTTGTGTTGGGCTGCAGTAGCGCGGCACCGGGTGCTCCGTTGAGCGTGAGTCCCTCGAAGCCATTGATAAAGACATACTCGGCGCATGTCCCCTGCACAACTATCGTGATCGGCAACTGCTTGTTCAGCTTGGACAATACACTATTCAATGATTGCCCAGCGTTGCAGTTCACTATAATCGTGGGCGTGTTCTGCGCTGAGGCATTTGAAACCAGTAACGCGGGGAACAAAAACACTCCCAGAAATCCCACAAATCGTACAGCGACTGTTTGTATCTTGTTCATAAAAGTCCTTTCCATTCCTTGGGTTAGTTCATGATTAGCTGTTGCCCTTGTCCTGTTTCGAGCCTCTTTTTGTCTTTTCCTTCGCATCTCCGACAAATTCGACATCCTTGCCGGTATGTGTCTTAATCGCGTCGAAGATCTTCTTGTATTCATTCTTGTCCATCCGCAGGACCATGCTCTTGGCGGTGTTCTGCTCATGGAAGTCGATGTAGAGCCAATGGCTTTTAGACTTCGTGAGCATCACGATCGCGCCCGCGCCTAACGAGGCCACCATCACCACGGCGCCCTGCGTAATGCGGTGCTTTTTCGTGTACTCGTAAGAGAACTTGTCGAGCTGGTTGTATGGAATCAAGACAACGTCGCGATCCGCGACCCGGACAACGATGTTGCTGTTGGCGTCGCTGAAAATCAGGCGCGCGTCCGCCTGTTTGCCTTTTGCGTCGGCGAGTTTCACGCCAGTGAATGCGGTCTCGTCTGCAAGACTGATGTTGGTGAGACCGAATACGATCAGGAGAGCTGCAATCACTTTTGAGTGTCGGTTGGTCATAGGGTGCTCCTAAGTGCCAAAATTGATTTTCGAATGCCTGGGGTCTCTCTTCGAATTCCCGCGATCTGAGTAGTTGTGGCCGGAGAGCGCCGGAGTGTGACAAACAATGCTCAACATTGCAGCTGAAGAAAGATTGGGCGCGCAGGAGGGACACTAAGACCAGTGGCGTGGCCGCCAGTTCAGAGAAGGGGGGCGGCTTTTGTCGCGCTATTTCTGGGGGCTGGCGTCGGACGATGTTGCTTGAATTCGGTGAATCGTTATGGGCGGATTGCCCGCGGTTCCCACACTAAAGGTCCAAAGTGAATCTTGGTCAGCAAGCAGTCTGGGAGGCATCGAGCCTGATACCAGAATTCGTCCGCTGATGGTAGCCGGAAGAAATATCTTCCCAACAATGTGATTGGTTTGAGGGCTGATCTTAGTAAGGTAATGCCCCCGCATTACATTCCCGGCCGTGGACAGCCAAACATATCCATGCCATATCACCGGAGGGCCGTCAGAAGGATCACTCTCGAGTTTTGCGACCCGCTCGTGCGTCTTGAGATCGAATCGCGACAAAACATATTTACCGCTGGAGAGGTTCTTGCTGTCGGCAACCCACAACATTCCCTCCCCGACAGCGAAGTAGTAGGAACCGCCTTTAAAAGGCATGGAGAAGATCCCGTTTTTCTGTTTCTGACCAATTGAGAACTCTTCCGCGACCTTGTTGGACTGGATGTCAATTCGCTTCACCACTCCGCTTTCCATACCCAGGATCCAGACCGCGCCTTCACTAAAGCAGGGCGCCGACCATTCGCCTTTGCCTAAATCTATTGTGGTCACCTGCTTCGCAGCCAGATCAACCCGGACGAGAGGATGGTCCAAAAACATGTCAGACCAAATCCAGATCGAGCCGTAAGCGTAGGAGAGCGACCCGGATTGTTTTTCGCTAAGAGGTATTTCGTCCAGGAGTTTGCCGTTGGTCTCATCAAGGCGCTGGAGTTCGAGTTCATGCTTGCTCTTCCTTGCCATCCTCCAAATAGATCCTCCTCCAACAGCAAAGAACTGAGGCACCGTGCCTTTCATCGCCATAAGCATAGGACCGGGCCCAGGTGCATCCTCTAAGGGAACCGAGATGACATGGTTGTCCGCCGGATCGAGTTTGCTCAGTTGGCCTTGCCCCAAAAACCACACCGCTCCATCTCCAACTGCAAAGGCTCCTCTCTTCGGTCCCTCGACCACCGTTACTGTGAATTCCGGATCAGCGCGAGATGGGTCTTGCGCGGTAAGTTTTAAAGTCGAAGCCATGCCGAATCCGGCAAGCAGGATACATATCGACGTGATCGCCCGCTTCATTTTTGTTCCCCTTCTCCCTTCGGGTGATTTGCGGTGAATGCGGTAAATGGCACTATGGAGATTTAGCTTCGCCGGCCGGCTTCAACCATGTTTTGTGCAGCCCGTTCTGCAGCTTCCATCCCTGGGCAGGCATCCACGTGCAGTACAAAACCCTCGTCCACATCTTCTCGTCAGGTGGATCCCAAGAACATTGGGTATTAGGAGCGTCCTTTTTCTCACGGACCTGTGTCGCAGTGTTGACTGTTCCAGGATCGTTTTTGGTCGCCTTCCGACCCATACGAACTTCTACTAGATCGCCAACGCTTAGCGTCAGGTCGGGCGGAACATAGAACCAAATTGCGGTGCCTTGCTCAGTTGAAGCATGGCAGCAATAGATACGCCCCATTGCGAGGCTGCCATCTCTCAACTCTGAATCTTTTATTCCGGATGCCAACAGATGCTGCAGGCTCTCTCCGGACCTAAGGATTTCCTCCCGGGTTGCAGTTGCCATTATCTGCGTTAAACGCGACGCCCCAGTTTCCCCGTTGCTCGGCGGGTACAGTCGCGATGTTCCCGCAAGTGCGTTGCTGAGGGCAAGGCACGTCAGCGCCAACACTGCCCCGTGCTGCCAATCACAGAACCTGCGAATTTTCAATTGTGAATACGCCATGAGTCCTCCTCCTTCCGACGCTGAACTTGGTCACCATCCAAGGCCACTCGAGAATCCAAAACCCCTGAAACTCGAGCGCGTGGAAGCTCACCTCGACGCGGGACAGCATCCTCACTCAGCGCGGGCGCTGTCTAGTGGTTGTTTCTTTGCCTATTTCTCACCATTGGCATTGTCCAAGTCCTTCGCCTGAATCCGGCGCAGGAGCAATGTAGGATTCTTGGAGAACCAGTTGCCGCTCACGGCCCAAAGAGAATCCTCGGATGAAACCAGCATTGGAGGCAGAAACTCGGCATAACGAGGCGCTTTTGACGAGATCGGTATGAAGAGTCGTCCTACTGTGTGCTGGAGTTTCGGATCGATCCTTGAGATGTAATGTCCAGAACGATCGTCTCCCCGGGTGGATAGCCAGACATAACCCTTCCATGTCGTGGGAAGCCATAGGGCAGCATCGTTCTCGATCTTTGCGATACGCTCGTGAGTTTTGAGATCATAGCCGGACAAAACACCCTTAACGCGCGGACCTTCGACGGCTGCATTCGTGAGAATTCCATACGTTTCCTGAGCATCTAATACCCATAGCGCGCCTTCTCCAATACCGTAAGAGTAATGTCCACCCTTGAAACGACCTTTCAATATGCCGTTATCGTGCTCCCGGCCAACCGAAAATTCATCGACTACTTTGTCGGATTGAGGGTCCAGGCATTTTATGTTTCCGTCTTCAACTCCAAGCATCCAGATCTTGCCGTCGCTCGCCAGCAGCTGGCCCTTAAAACTATTACTTACCTCAATCACGCGTTTTGTTTCTGGATCGATCCGCAGCACCGGCTTGTTCTTTGCGAGCATGAAGTCCGTCCAGACCCAGATAGAGCCGTAGGCATATAAGAACTGTTGGTCCCGGTTATCCTCCAAACCGATCGTATCAAGAAGCTTTCCCGTCTGTGGATCGATGCGGCGGATGGCCCAGCTCTTTTCAGATTTCCCGAAAATCCAAAGTGAGCCCCCGCTGACAATCCAGGAGCGTGCTTTTATGTCGCCGATGGGAACAGGAATGAGACGATTTTGATCAGCGTCCAGTCGCAGGAGTTCATCTTTTCTGAGGAACCAGAGCTTTCCGTCGCCGGTGCTGAAACTTGCCCCTTTGGGAACTTCCAAAGTCGTGATCGTGTATTCGTTGCCAATGTCTCCATTGGTTTGAGCAGGCACGCGCAAGGAAAACACTGAAAGAGTTGCGAGTGTACAGACTAGCCATCGTGCAGCACTGAACGACGCCCTGGGCACACGCATTGTATTCTCCATGAAAAAAACGAGTTTGCGATGAATACTCTTCGACTGGGTACCGGTCAAGCTAATTCGCAGACTTCTTTGTGCTCTTCAAAAGGTGGCGGAAACGAGCAGATCCGTGACAGGAAATCTGCATTTGTTTCCGAAGCGAAGACTTCTGGCGGGAGCAAAGCCTGGTTTTTTGGGCTAACCAACTGATCCAGCTCAGGTTACAATTCCAACCATTCCGCCGGAACGCATTTCGGCGTCGTGGTCAAAACCCCATGGAGAGCCAATCCGGCGCGGCAGCAGCCAGAACTGATTCTGGACTGGACCTCGCAACCAGAATTCACGCGGGTGACCGCACGGCGGAGGAGGAGTTCGCCAACACCTATCGCCGAGGCGTGATGGTGATAGCGACGGTGCGCACTCGCGACCGCGAGGCGGCGCGTGATCTGACTCAGGAAATTCTGATCGCCGTTCTAAAAGCGTTGCGCGAAGGCCAGCTTCGAGAGTCGGCCAAACTGGCTGCGTTTGTTCAGGGGACAGCCCGCAATCTTATCAACAACTATATTCGGTCAAGATCCCGGCGGCCGGAGTGTGACCTGGATTCGGTCGTGGAACCAACTGCAGACCCAGTTGAAAAACTGGAATCTGCTGACAGGCATAGGCTTGTCCGGCGCGAACTGGAGAGTTTCGGCCCCACGGACCAGCAGATTCTCCTCTTGTCTTTAGTCGATGGCCATTCTCTTGTCGAAGTAGCTCAGCGGCTGGAGCTTTCTCACGATGCAGTGCGAGCTCGCAGGTCGAGGATGATCAGGAAGATCACAAAAAAGTTTGCGTCGATGTCACACAAGTAAGTTTTACGACCACAGATATGTCAAGGGAAGTTATGGTTTGTAGGGAAGTCGAGAAGAACGATCTCGTTGCGAAGTACGTAAGCGGGCAGCTTGATCCGGCCGCTCAGGACGACTTCGAGATACATATCCTCGACTGCGAAAGCTGCCGGGCGTCAGTCGAAATACTGCAGGTGGTGCGCGAGGACCTTATCGCGCGCGCCCATGAGATTCGTGCGTACTCTCCCAAACCTCGCGGTGGCCTTCGGTGGCGCTGGGTAACGGTTTCGGCCCTATGTGTACTAGCATTGGCCGTGGGGTTGAGACAACTGGGGAACTTTAGGAGTCACTCCAAAGCCGCTCAAGTGCAATTGCCCCCGACTTCCAAACAAGGACCAGTTGTCACTGTGGAGGAAACGAACAACGCAACCGCGTCCAGCCGGGTCTCGCCATCGGATCACCAAGTAGACAACGTCCCCGTAAATCGCCGCGACTACCTCAATTTCAATCTCCGCACCGATTCACACGTTCCGCGTGACAAAGGCCATACAGGGGCGAGTGACGGAAACAAGCATCAGGTCGAGAAGCCTGCGCCCAACAACGACTTCGCCGAGCAGGTAGTTGAACTGACAAATCAGCAGGAGGACATCCCCGCCATTCTGGATAAGCTCACGTTGCCGCGAAGTTTGGCTCAAGACAAAAACTTCCTGGCAGAACTGGCATCCCTCAAGGCTCCTAGGCTTTCAACTAACGATGAACAACAGCGCATCGCTGACGAGGCACTGGACCACTTGGCATCCGTACAAGCACCACCGTACGCGTTCTCGGGCGTCGCCGGCACAAAGCACTCTAGTGCCACTGCCAATTCTGTGGTCACAGGGGGGAATACCGGCGCGGATTTGCCTGCAATGGCTCAGACCATCTTCCATGAAGCCATGCTCGCCTACGCAGAAAAGCGCTACGGCGATACCGAGACTCTTCTGCAAAGTGCGATCCAGTCGGCGCCTGGATCAATAGACATCAATTATTACCTAGGAATTTGCAGGCTGCTGGGCGACCGCGCCAATGAAGCGATTGAGCCATTGCAGCTCGTCCTTACGAAAGAGAAGTCGCCGTACTCGCAGTCTGCGCATTTCTACCTGGGCAAAGCGTATCTCCAGATGCGGGACATAACTCACGCTCAGTCGGAGCTGGAATTGGCGGCCGCTGTGCCCGGCCGACTAACGGCTGAGGCAACCTCAACCCTAGCCAGACTTCGAGCCGTCCTGGTTTTCGAATCCGAAAAGAAGGAAGAGACGATCCAAGGGCCACACAAAAAGAATTGATACACTCACATCTAGAACAGGGATGCGCCGGATTTAAGTCATTTCACTTGCTCTAAGCCAGCAATGGCATCTTCCCCTTCGCCCACTGATACAACCGTGAGGCTCATTTCCTTCGCGTCAATTCGGGCAAAGTATTCGCCATCTGCGTCAAGGACTAAATCCAATGTTTTCCCTGCGCCGGCATGGCAGGAATGTCTTCCGGCAGGCAGGTTCGCTACGAGGTATCGTTGTGCTCCGACAATTCCGATCTGATTGGCGTCGCAGGTGATTGCCGTAGCTTCGCCCGACCCGCCGGTTAACCGATAAACCGTGAGCGTCGCGAGCGCTTGATCCAGCGACGTTCCACCCGCTTTTCTGATTTCAAAAGGTACCGATCCCTGAACGTAACCCACGATCCTGGTCCCAGCGGGGATAGACTCTTTCCCTGCGTTTCGGAATTCACCGGTGAGAGATTGCACTTTACCTTTCCTCTCAGGTCCGGCAACAACACCCGCGGATGTTTTGCGGACAAACATCATCATCCCCTGCGGCGTTCCGGTTGCAGTGGCTCGCAGCGGCAATCTTTTGCCGTTTGTGTCTTCAATCCAGTCCAGCTGGAGACGTATGCCTGAGCTGAAAGTCCGCAGCGTGCTCTTTACCTGTGTGACGGTTGCCTGGCCGAGAGCGCCCTTTGCTACTATCAGCACACCGCCCGAGCGTACATCGCCGGCGGCTACCAACCGAACCTTATCGCCAGGCTCGGCTTGTGGTGTCTCCTGGTCCTCGGCGTCTCGCCTCGCGTTGGAACCACTGCCCACTACAGCTTGAGCAAACCGCATTTCAACGGGAGTGCCATCTGGGACAGACATTGACGCACTTGTAGTAGGAGCATCTGATTCGGATTTCACTTGCGCAGACATGGGAAGAGCGAGTAGTGCAGCAATCAGTGGAGCTGTGAATGCGAGTTGCAGCGGGGGAAAAAGGATGGCCCCAATTGGATGTGGGTTGGTGCATGTTGCTATCCTGTTAGGCTCGCATTTGTAGAGAAAGTTCACGGTGCCGCTCTCGGCACGATACCCAAGTTAACGGAAGCTTGGCTTAGGGGGACTCTATCTACCTCCGGTCCAATCGCGAGTATGGACACATACCTTCTGCCAACCATGAATGCGTGATAGAAGCCGAGTTCCTGACCCGAATCGCCCTGCCGAACGAGTTCCTGTATCAATACTTCGGTTCCGCCGGTAGTGTGGCTTTGCCAATGACCGTGCCGTTTGAAACCACCACCGTCCATAGCGCCTTGAAGGGACACTTCTGCGTCCCTTTTAAGGTTGAGCTTCTCGTCTGCATGCAGCGGAAACGAGTTGAGGAGAACTAGGTCATTGCCACAGACAATTGATAGATTGAGTCTCTGACGGAATTGAGTCGACCACGCGATTGCTTGATCCTCTTTGACGAAGGTGCAGGCCGCATCCAGTTGTAGTTCGAATCCGATCATTGGATTGGAATATCTGCCTTTGTCCAGGGAGCCGAGTATAGGGGGCCGGCTGTGGACCTCCGAGGCAGTCGGAGATTGTGCCGTAAGGACCGAGGAAATCAGGAGAGCAGGCAAAACCAGTCGAAGCAAAATTCCTCCTTGAAATACCAATAGCGAGTGCCCACCTTCGGCTTCTGCGTATTCCAGGCAGCGGACGTTCTGCTTCACGATTTACTCGAGATGAGCAGTGTCAGCATACGACAGAAATGAATTATTGGGGAAAGGACCTGCTGAATCCTGCCCAATCATCCTCATGTTGAGTTTTCTTGGCTCACCCAGCGAGTCAAAAACCCGCTTTCACGTCCGTACATTTTTCAAAACCCAGCCGTGTTCAGTTGTGGATGTCGGTTTGTTGGTTCCCCTCGCACTTGGCGAAGTTCAAATCTGGGTACATTAAGGGGACGATAAGAAGTGACGTACGGCTCCTTCTTGTATCAAACGACGTCCTTGTATCAAACGACGTCCGCCGACACCGTTTGATTTCAATTAGTTACATCGGCCAGATTCTCTGTCACGGCAGAGGCCGCGGGTTCGAGTCCCGTCGTCCCCGCCATTCTTCT
>Ga0207702_10000411_pt1 | contig 48864 bp, 43 predicted proteins | sample KBSCornC62_FD_184302 | JGI IMG/M metagenome (GOLD analysis project Ga0207702, IMG submission 184302) | Corn rhizosphere microbial communities from Kellogg Biological Station, Michigan, USA - KBS Corn C6-2 (SPAdes) (version 2) | ecosystem: Host-associated > Plants > Roots > Rhizosphere > Soil ... | reverse complement strand
CATCACTATGGATGACGTCATCATCATCGGCGGCAGCTTTGCCGGCCTCGCCGCCGCCCTGCAGCTCGGCCGTGCCCGCCGCAAGGTCACCGTTCTCGATACCGGCCTGCCGCGCAACCGCTTCGCCAGCCATTCGCATGGCATGCTCGGCCACGACCACAAGCCTCCGCTGGATATCTTGGCCGAGGCGCGGCGGCAACTGGCGCGTTATCCCACGATCAAGCTAGTGAATGCCCGGGCCGAGAGCGTTTCCGGCGCCATCGACGATTTCTCCGTCCGCCAAGCCGACGGCGAAAGTCTTAACGCGCGCCGCCTGATCCTGAGCTATGGCGTCGTCGACCAGATTCCTGATGTTCCGGGCTTCGCCGAAGGCTGGGGCAAAGCAATCGTGCCTTGCCCCTATTGCGACGGCTATGAATTCGCCGGCCAGCATTGGGGCCTAATCTGGTCCGGGCCGCAGTCGCACAATCAGGTCAGGCTGTTCCAGCACTGGACCGACCGATTGACGGTTTTAGCCGCGGGTCACGACATTCCACCCGAGGTCCGGGCCGACTTGGCGCGCCGCAAAACAACTCTCGTCGATGGCCGGATCATCGAGATCGCCCATCGCGGGGGCCATGGCTCTACCATCAAGCTCGATACCGGCGCCAATGTCGCGGTCGACATGCTGTTTGCGCATCCGCGCAACAAACCGTCCGCCAGCCTGCATGAATCAATGGGCCTCGCCTCGGCCAATACGCCGCTTGGCATCGTCCTCAAGGTCGACGAGCGCCGCGAAACCAGCATGCCTGGCATCTACGCCGCGGGCGACCTCGCCAACCCCATAACGCCGCCCTCGGTCACCTTGGCAACGGCGCACGGCGCGACGGCGGGAATCTCCGCCCAGCAGTCGATGCTGGTTTGAGAGCAGAGATTGGAGGATGAGCATGGCCGTCGAACCGGACAGCGCGGGTGTACGTTTCCCTCCGCCCTTCGTCTATCTCGGAGCGCTGTTGTTGGGGCTGGCGGCGGAGCGGTTTGTCACCCTGCGCTCTTTCGGCATCGACTGGCGGTGGCTGGTCGCGACGGGCGCGCTGCTGTTCGTTGCCGGCGCGGCGATGATGCTTGCGGCGGCGGAGCTGTTCCGGCGGCTGGGCAACAACATTCGGCCGTCGCAACCAACGACCCTCATCGCAACGACCGGTCCTTATCGGTGGACCCGTAATCCCATGTATCTCGGCATGGCGCTCATCTATGCCGGCCTTGCGATCGGCTTCGACGGACCGATCGCCTTCGCCTTGCTCCCGTTGGTGCTGATCGCGATCCAGACGCAGGTGATCGTCCGCGAGGAGCGCTATCTCGAAGCGAAGTTCGGCGACGACTACCGCTGCTACAAGGCCGAGGTTCGCCGCTGGCTGTGACGATTCCGCCGCTGCCGGGGCCTTCTGATCAACCAGCACTGGCTTCCTTGCCGTGAGCAGGAGCTTCATTTGGTCAGTCGCGGAATCCGTCCTGTTCAGGGCGAACGTCGAATGCGGCGCGGTCGGGAGCGGAACTATCGCGAGCCGATGCCGGCCCAGTGGCGTGCGCTGCGCGACAAATATAGGCGCAAACGGAATCGTACGCGACAAGCCGCACGCCGCGAAGCGCGCCGCGCTGTCGAACGGCGACCATCCTGATTTCGCCGGCAGCGTGTGCTTTGTAGTACCAGCCGCGCGAGAGTCCGAAAAACGGATCGCGTTTTCCCGGCGCCGGCAGTCGGAAAAATTCAACGCGATGCTGGGTGGGCTGATCGTTCGGTGGAGTGAGTGCGACAGAGTTCATGATATGCCTTTTCGTTGGTGCAGTCTTTGTGTCGAAACGCGGTTTCAGATTGGAAGTCGGAGTTGCGCCGCGTGCCCTCGTGTCAGCGCCGCGGACTCTTGGTGGATGAACCGGATGCTGGTCGCGAAAACGTCGTCTTCGTGCTCAGGATCGTCGGCGAATTCAGGATGTGCTTTTAGCCGCGCGAGCTTCGCCTCCTCGATGACGCGAAACAACGCTCCGAGATTGTGACCACTGATCACGACCTGCCAGTCGCCGATCTCGACGCGGATCGTAGCTGGATCTGAGTGATCCTACTCCGCGCCGATGAAGCGCATCCACGGCAGGCTTCGACGCGACCGCTCGCCGTCGTCGAAGGTCACACCAGGCGGCCGCGCCTCTTCGTCGAAAAATTTTTTCTCTCTGCGTCGCTCGTTCATTTCACACCTCCATTGATCGGTTTATTGTTTGTTGCATCTCACGCCGCTCCTCTGCCGCGGCCCAAATCGCCAGCCGGAGATTTTCAAACAGGCGCGGCAATCGCCGCCACGACATCAGTTCTCGCATGGTGATGTGCCGACGCTCCACGAACTCCGTTGCGAGCTCACGGCCGCGGTCGGGCTCTTGAAGTTGGGCGAACATCTGCTGTTTGTTCGAAACGTAGATGCGATGCGCACCGCGATACCGTGTATTGGCCACGTAGAATTGCCGCCGGCCGAGCGATCGCATAGAGGCCTCGCCCAGCACGAGCAACGACTCCTCCGCGGTACTGCCTTGCGACCGATAGGCCGTGAGCGCGTGACCGTAGGTCCAGGCCTTGAACTCCGCCGGCAAATGCCGTCCGTCGGTCAACACCACTTCATCCGTTCGAGGATTGACCCACGCAACTTGAACCAAGTCTCCGTTGGCGAATCCACTCGCCGGATCATGTCCGCGGATCAGAAGGCGATCGCCGGCGGCGATCGTCAGCTGCTCCGCCCGCCCGACTTCAAACGTGCCACGCTGCTTGCGTGAAATCACAGCAGCCTGCTCCCGTTCACTGCGCACGCGCAGTCCGTCAGGCAGAATTTCAATCACCTCCGCCGACGTTCCTTTTCGGAATGGGCGCGTGTTGCGCACGAACAGCAGCCGGTCGCCTGGCTGATACTGCTCCCAATGCTGTTTCTGTTCCTCCGTCCACGAAAGCGGCTTCACTGCTTCACGCACCACTTCCCATTCGCCGAGCAATCCGCGGTGACGGAGCGCGCGCCTTGCGTGCGTGTTGAAGCGCTCGATCTCATCCCAGATCGGAATCACGACGAGTGTCTCGACCTGCTCCGAGACATTGCGCGCGTAGTGCTCGGCCGCCGTTGCGAACAACGTGTCGTCGTCGCCGGCCTCTTGGATCATGCCTTGCCGTTCCGCGTAGAGCAAAGCCTCCGCGACTTCGCCTGATGCGAGAAGACGACTCAATCTGCGATCCGGCTCCTCGCGCTGGCGAAGGACTTCAGAGAGACGAATTGCGGGTGTGCGCGTGTGCTCGACGATATGGCGGAGCGCGTCGCCTCGCTGAACGCTGTAATGCTGCTTCGTGTCGCCTACGAGCAACAGCCGGGCGTGACGCTTCTCCGCGATGAAGGTGAGACGTTCGAGCTGGTGCGTGGAAAGCAGTCCCGCCTCGTCGATGAGCAGCACGCGTCCCGCCGACCTTTCCTGCAGCACCTCGCTCACGAAAAAGCGCTGCACCGTATCCGCCTCGCCAAATCCGGATTCGGCCAACGCATCACGCGCGCGCGTTGTTGGCGCGAGGGACAAGAAGCGCGAACCACCCGCACCGACGTGCGCGCTTTCGATCGCGCTCAAGACGGTTGTCTTCCCGGTGCCCGCATCGCCCACGAGCAAGCTAAGGAAATCGCGGCTTCGCAGCGGTTGCTTCGCGGCGCGGCGCTGACCGGGCGTCAATTTCTCCGGAAGGTTGTCGGACGCACCGAGACGCATGCGCGTATTGCGTCCCGCCTGGACACGCCGAACGGTGACCGCTTCCTCGCGCTTGATCGACCGCAACGTCATCTCGCCATTTCCGCGGAGCACGTCGGGGTGCGTCTCGAGCGCAACCCGCAGCGCCCGCCAATTGCTCATCTCCGGATGCAGTTCGAGCGCGGCGCTCAATACCTCGCCCTCGCGCGCGACGCTGCGACGTTCGAAAACGTGACGAAGCGCGGAGTCCAGCACGCGCATCGCCTGATCGTGCGAAACTGAAATCTCCACGCGTGCTGGCGCCTGCATCGTCGTTTGCCGCACCAGCAAATCGAGGCGATGCGCCTCGTCGTCCGTCAGCTCGGCGCGTTGACGCGAGCGCACCTCAGGCGTGGTGACTTCGCTCATCTTCTTGGCGCGCGACTCACGGACCAACACTTCGATTTCACGCTTGGTCGCGCGGCGTCCCTTCTTGACCGAGAACGCCTCGGTTAGCGCTTTCACTTCACGAGCGCGCTTCGAGAAACGCTCTCGCAGATGTTCGACGCCACGGATCGAAAAGCCGGTGGTCGTCATTTCGTACGGCTCGTAACCAAGTCCGCGCAGTCGTCCGGCAAGCTCGCGATAGAACGCCTGCCGAAGATACGGCGATGCGCGCATCATCTCGGCGTGCTGAAGCGCCATCCACTTCGATCGCTCGTGATCCCAGGTCACGTTCGCGAGCACCGCATGAACGTGAAGCTGCGGATCGAGATCGCGACTGGCGTCGTGCACGAACATCGCGCCAGCGAAATTTCCCGTGAGCCGAAACGCCTCGGTGTTGCGCGCATCACCGCGCCGCTCGCGGACCGCGGCGAAGTGCTCCATCTCGACGAGCACGGCCTGCACTGATTCGATGAACGCCTCACGCACGCGTTCGTCTCCACCGACCATCGCCAAGACGCTCACGTCCTTCGGCGCGGAAATCTGAATATCGAAAAGCGCCATGCGTGTTTTCTTGTTCGCGCGTGCCGTCAGTCGCTTGCCGGTTTGCCAATCGCGATTCGCACGCAGCGCCTCGAACGGGGCATCGGTCACGGCACCTTCCAGCCCGAGCATCGTAGCGCCCAGTCCGATCCACTCGCCGCAGACCTGCTTTTCGCCCTCCGCCCAATAATCATTTTTGCGAAGGTGCTGGGACAGGTATGTCCCACCGTTCCGAATGACACCCACCGTGATCATGGGCATCCTATTTTGCCAAGTTTACGCTCACCACAATCGTGCGCGCATACCGACTTGGGGGTAGCAATTCGCGTCCCGTATACCCCAAAGGGGGTAGTGAACGCGCCTCACCGATCGCGCACGAACGGAAGCGAACGACCGATTTAAAATTCATGACGCGACAAATCGACGAAAGCACGTCGACTCTCACAACGCCGCGCGTCTACTGAAATCTCGGTAGGCGAGCTACCGCAATTTCGGTACGTGCCGTCTTCGTCGTATCCGAGATTCTCGCGTCCCTCGCTTCGTGTTCCCGATCGCTGCTCCGGAAGCGGAAGCGCGCCGCCGCCACCACCCCTCTCCATTTTCTCTTTCTTCTCAAGACGCAAAACCCTTCTGGAATTCAGAAGGAATGCAGGCGCGTGTTAACGCGCCATTCAGCACGAGCGTCGCGATCCGTGGTATCCCTGCTGACGGGGTCCCGCCATCGGCGGCGTCGCGACGCGACCAGAACAAACGAAGGCACCCTAAAGGGAACCCACCTTCGCTTGTTCTTCGCCGGCGACGGCCCTCCCGCTGATGGCGCAGGGACACCACGGCACGCGGCGCTCGCGAGCAAAAACAAGGCGCGCGCGACACGAATTTCAGCACCAAACCGGAGTAAAAAGGAGCCTCATCGCCGGCTCCTCTCGGCGCGTTTTCGCGCCGATTCACCACGCTAGCAAGGGAACAGCCCAGCGGCTTTGGCCGGCGCTCTCGCCTCGCCCAATTCTCCGTTATGGTGGGCGGATTTTCTATCACACCTCGTAATCCTGCAAAGGCCATTTATTCGACAACACTCACTACTTTTGCGATAGAGGTCGAATGCCCCGGGCCTCTGCATCCGTCGCACTTCGGTTAGCCTACACTTGGCATCTTCGCGCACCCTTCGACCGACTTTTTTGTGCGGATCATTGGTGGGAGAAAGAAAAAGTGAAGAAACTAGACCCCGTCGTGGCATTGTATGAACTCGCACGCCGGCACCCGCGGATTGGGCAGCTTCGGACGAAATTTCTGAAGTCGTATTGGCATGGCCGCAAACTCGACGCTGCCTTGACTGGCGCTCGAGAGCAAAAACTGATTTCGACCGCATTCAAGGACGTCGGACACGAGCCCGCGCCGGTGCATTGTCTGTGTATAATCGGATTGAAAGCGTGGCCGCAACTTGAGCCGCGCAATCAGGAATTCTGGCAGGATACCGCCGGAAAGCTGAAAGGGGTGGACTGTCGCGACAGCACTCTCCAATGCGCTGCTCTAATTAGTGATTCATTCTCGACGCTTTTCATCGATCGCATGATGAAACTGAAGGGCACTAAAGGCGTGCTGAAGTTCCGAGTTGAAGCCGGTCGCGGTGACAGCAGCGGCAAAGACATAAGTGCGGAAAAGCCCGATGCCCTTGCGTCCGCTCAAGCAAAGCTCGGCGCCGATCTCAAGAAGCCCCTTCCGGACGAACGAGATCGAGACTCTCATCGCGCGCAACGCGGTGGATGCCTGGCGCAGCGGAGCACTACTCTTTTCAGTTCTTCCCGATCTGACGCACGAGCGGGCGGCCGAGCTATTGACAAGTGCCTATCGCAAGGAGCAGGAGCACTTCGGTCTGGCGCCGCAACGTGCGCGAACGAATGATTGGTTGCCCGCGATTGCTGCATTCGAGTCCGCCGAGAACACGCACGGCGGGGCCAAGGCCAAGATATTCACGACTTATCGCCGCGTGATGGAAGGGATTGAATTCGAGCGGAGAAAACCGCCGCTTGAGCACATAATCGACCGGGGTTAAAAGCACAGCTCGTCGCTTCACCCGCGATAGATGTCACGTAGTTTTCACGGACAGCGCCACCACATGTCCAAGAAACCACTGCCGAACACTCCGCGATGAAGCCCAATGCCCGAGATCAGAATCGGTCGCCGACGATCCGGTCCACTATCGTTCGGCCGAAAAAGAGCGTACGGATCGGCCGAGACGAGTGGGGTCTCAAGACCCGCGCACTTCGCTACATCGCAGCAACGATTTGGTTGCTCATCTTCGTTGGGGCCTTATGGGCGTTCTTCGAACCCGATCGAATCGAAAATTTCTGGGTTTTTATCGGCCCAATGATCTCAAGCGGACTGATGGCGATGGGATTTTTTATGCGTCGGGCATCTTAATCGCCTAGGCGCGTGACGAACGCTCAGGGGCCTCGGAATATCTCCGCGACAACGCGGGAATACCAAGGCTTGTTTAGTCAGAGCGGACGAGTGAAGAGTCCGCCTGGAGCGCGAAAACGATAAAGATCGCGGGACATCTTGATGCTGTTTTTCGCGGCTAACTTCCCTTGAGCCCGATCAAGACCTTCCCTCCGCATCTGATCGTAAACCGATTTGTGAATCTTGTTTTCCCAATCGAATGGCAGATCTTCCGAAGGAATTTCTAGCAAGACTCGGGGAACTCCATTCATGGCTTCGGATAGTATCTTCCCGTGGATGCTCGACTGGATATAACAGGCGTGGTTTTGGATGATGGAATCCACGACGAACTGCAGTCGCGGCAGATCGAATACGATCATGATTTCCCCCGGCGTCGGGCGAAGAAATTGGAGATGGAGCGCGATCTCTGCGCCTTTGGTGCCAGAGCGAGCCCAGGTGCTAACGACATCTCCCACCAGTTGAACAGCGTGGAGGCGGATCAGATCGGTGATTTCAGGACGGGCCATGCAGTCCAAGATAAGGACCACGACCATGCGTCCTCCATGCACGGTGTCCGTGGCGATGGCACCGTCGCCGATCAAGCGCACGACCTCATCCTCCTGGTAATTACGTTTGGGCATCTTCGATCGTATCGGTCAAAACATACACATCGTAGTGGCACTCGCTTCCTGACGTAGTCTGTCCGCAGACTTGAAATTTTTCTATGAGCTTTTCGGTATTGATCAGGCTCGGTATTTCGAAACTGATCCACCCTCGGGCTAACGACCTCGGCGAAGCTGCAGCGGTTCAGCGAGCGCGGTTGCGTGTGGAACGAGTGACGGCAGAACAAGTGCGCTCGTGCGCGGAACAACGGAACACCGGAACTCACTAGCCGCATCCTTATAGAACAGTTTAAGTTCAAATCTTGTGATGGTCTCGGGGGTGGTGGAGCCGTTCGTAATTGCGAACGCGAATGAAGCAAAAACGTGTTTGTCGCGAGTGACCCTCACCCGATTGATAAGGTAGAAACTGAGAGGCTTACGCCTGTCGTTAAAGTCTGCCTCTGAAATTGCCAGGGCTCTGCGGGCAAAGACACTCGATCGGAACGAAACGACCAGGGCGGTCAATGCGATCGCAAGGGTGATGTAAGGCAAAAATCCGTCCATAGGCTGCAGGCAATGAGCCAAAGTTTGTTCGGCGCACTCTGAGATTCACCCTCACTAGGTGCAACGCATACCATAGATAAAGCCGGCCTCGGCCACCCGGCCTTCGTGCGAGATATGGGCGACTCAGGCTGGTACGTACCCGCCATGCGAATACGTATGAGCGACATCAGCGAAATCCTCTGCTGAGTCCGCCCTCGTCGTGGTATCTGCCTCGCGCAGGCTCAATGCGGAACAACTTATCCGACTGCGAAAGGCGCAAGACGACGAATCGCTCATCCTTCAACTCCTCCGGCAACTTATCTTGAAGGATAGAAGCTACGAACTGAATCCCACGGGCGTTCACCAATCGAGCGATCTTAATCAGCTGATTGTCGTGCATGAGCTCTTTTTTATCGTTCAAAAGAAAATGGAACACAGGTATGCCCTCGTCGTCCGCGAATAGGGAATAGGCGATATCAAAACACGAAATTTCGCCCTGTTTCTTTCCCGAGCTGAAGTTGGTATTGAACGATTGAAACTCGTAAACTCGGCGACCTTTCCCCGTCTTAATATCCGCCTTCAGAGCGTAGCGTTCGCCGTAGAGTTCTTCTGACACGGTGCCGAAGTAGCGGTTGAACTTCGTGAGCTGCTCCTTCAATCGTTCCGCGAACGCATCCGAGAAGATCGTCGCGTCGATGGCCGTCAGCCTGTTATTCAATTCGCTCAAGGTGGATTCGACCGCGCCGATCTGCGCGATAGTTTTCTCATAGTCTCCCTTCTTTTGAAAAAGTAGGTTCTGTTCGGCCACTAGCTTTTCCAAGACCGAGAACGAATCGGTTTTCGTGACAGCCTCAGCCAACGCTTTCTCTTCCGCGAGATACGTGTTCAGGCGAGCGTGCTCCGTTTCAAGTCGCGCGTTGATGGCGGGTAATTCCCCGGCAATGAAGCGTGCCTTCGACGCGAGCATCCGGTTATGAAAATCTACAAGCTCTTCGAATTTCTTCTGAATTCCTCCAACCAGGGCGGTGGCCTGCTCGTAAAGTTGGCGCAATTGCGGCATATCAATTTTCGCCTCCTCGCGGGACATGTCGCGCTCCGTTTCGGAGATCAGGTCCCTTCGCAATTCCAACCGGCTGATTTCCGAACTGCTTACGTTGATCAGATACTTTACGCGATTTAGCCGTTCCATGTCGGCTTCAAACGCGGGGTTCAGGTTTAGTGAGGCACGTCGGGCCTCGGTTTTCTTGATGTCCTCATTCACCTGGCCGAGTAGCGCTTCGTAACCTGACTTGGTCTGTTGTGCTTCAAGCCGACGTCTAAACTTCTCCTCTACCTCGATCTTCGCGCGGACCGCTTGCTTTTCGTCGCCATGGGCAAAGTCGCAACCCAGGAGGAAAAGAAAAAGCGTCTCGTACTCGTCAGCTCGCGAATACTTGTCGAGGGTCTTGATCACATTGCTCACACTCTCATCCTTGTACCGGATGTTATGTGAAATAATCTGCCGGAACGTGGGTTTCCGGCCATAGTGCCCCGGGAGCAGTAGGTCGGTGAGTGCCTCCTCGAATTGCTCGTCGGTCTTGTCCTGGCCATCGATCCGCTGGATTTTTTCCTTACGGCTCAGAAAATTCCGCTCGATCCGAACTTCCCGAGCATCGGCGCGGGCAAGATTATCGGTCAGTACCAAAGTGGCGAACACCCGCTGCGCCACCAAAAAATCTCGGACTAGTTTGTATTCATTCTGCTTGTTTTCAGGATCGCTGTAAATTTCCCGGTGGTCCCCTCCGAGACAGAAATCGATCAATTTAAGGACAGTCGTCTTTCCGACGCTATTGCCCGTTTCGCGGCCGCCACCGGACGGGGTTTCGTCCACAATCAAATTCAAACCCGCGTGAAACGGAATGTTGCGGATGACCTCACCGTCACCGCGCGAAATGATCAGCGCCCTTAAGTACACAGTTCGACGTCTCCTTCAACGCCGAGCCTAACGAGATTTATCAGATACAGCCAGTCGAGGCAGAGCGCAAACATCGCGGGGCTCATTGGCCGCTCGCTCTGAACCGCTTGATACAAGCTAAGCACGGGTTTGGTCCGCAGTTGTTTAATAACGCGCAGTACGACAGACCCGTTGTAGTATACCGTCTCCTCCGGGTGAATGTTGTCAGGAATAAGCATGCGCGGGAGCCGCCGGGTTTTTGAAAATCTTACACCGGATAAATGCGTCGACGACGAGAATTCCAATGCACAATTCGAGTTCCTCATCGGCGATGCTGGGCGCGTTCGCGCTCTCACGGATTCTCTCCTTGGCTACCGTAATCGTCCGGAAAAATTTGTCGTCGGCCGTCAGCGCGCCATCGAGCGATAGGAAGTCACGGCGAATTGCATCCAAGATCGAGAGACTTTTGTTTCGGCCTTGCCGATCATACTCGGAATAAATCTTCGCCAGTCGATGATGGTGCAGTTTGTAGTCGTCGATTAAGGCCCGAGCCTTGTCGAGTTGATTGAAGGTGATCTTTCCGTCGATCTCATATGGAATTGTCTCCGGCGCGCCACCGGGCGCTTGCCAATCCTGCTCGCTTATCGACTTAACTATCGTGGCGAGATTCGACTCAACTTTCGCAGGATCGGCCTCGTTCTTCAATTCGGCGCGGAGGAAGTTGCGGATGGCCTCCATTTTATCCGTGTCCAGCGCCTTGATCGCTGCGATGAGCGACGGGCAATCATGGATGTCCGTCGCGGGCACGAACACCAGCGCGTAGGGATTTTCGTAAGTCTGGGTGCGCAGTTGTGGCGCCGCCTTTGTGATGCAAATGAATTTGAACCTATGCCCGGAGTAGGCCTTCAGGTCTTTCGCCAAGGCCGAATTGATTTTCTGCTTGGTGCCCGTCGCGCTTACTTGCGCGACTAGGCGTTGCCCGCTGTCCACCAAGTCAATGCCGGCCGCGTTCTGGTCCGTCGCGTTAAGGTTTTTCAGATTCCATCCAAAGACTAAGTTGAGCAACCGCGGGTAGAAGTCTTCGGAATGGATATGCAAATCCAAGACGTTCAAGCCGCCGCGAAGCTCCAAACGTGTGGCGAGACAAGAGAGGCGGAATTCAATGAAATTGAAGTACTCTTGCCGGATCATGGGAGGTAGGACAAACAACCTGCCTGCGCGAAGAAACGCGCGGGATTAAACGTTCGTGAAGGCGAACGGCCGGAGTCATTTACGCCGCGACTACCCATTAAGGTGTATTGAGGAAACTCAATGTGGACGGCGAGGAGATTTCACGGTGACCAGACGTCAGTACCTCGGGATTCTGACGAACAGATCGCGGCCGCAGGGCTGTCGAGTCCTTTCCGGTCTCGCCCTTAAACGTGTCTCGGTCTCACTGGCAGTCAGCAACCAAAATGCCGGCACCACAAACAATCTTCATCGACACTGGAATCTTGGATCAGGAGTGCTACGACTTCTCTTCCGCGCGCCTCGCGGCATTCGTGGCGTCAGCGTCTGCTCAGAACAAGCGGCTCCTACTGCCGTTGCCCACCAAGCTCGAGATTGAAAAACACATCCAAGATCAGACGCGCGACGCTATCACTGCACTGAGGAAAGTGCGTGAAAAAAATCCTTTATTGCGATCTATCGAAGGGGTCCCTCAGAGCCGAGCCGAGCGCGATAATATGGCCGAAAATCTCCTAGCGCATTGCATGGAGCAGTGGCAACGCTTTCGCGACAGGTTGGAATGCGAAGACATCGATTGTTCCATGGTCTCGGTTCCGGAAGTCATCGGTTGGTATTCCCAAGTGCAGCCGCCCTTTAGTCCTCAGAAAAGAAAGGAGTTTCCGGATGCGTTTGCGTTGGCCGCCCTTAGAGACCACGCGGCGGCCTCCCGCAGGCCGATCGCGGTCGTTTCGACAGACGCGGACTTTAAGGCTTTCTGCTCCGCTGTATCATCGCTGCGGTTCTATCCGGACTTGGATCAGCTGACGAGTGAAATGGTGGAGGATGCAGTGCCGGAGCGGCGGTTCGCGCGTGCCGTCGTCCTGGCCGAACACGCGATTCCTGCCCTAGTTTCCCGCATCCTGGCAGTGTTTCCAGATCGAGGATTTGCTAATGAGCAGGCGCCGGGTGATGAAGATGACACCGTGGAAAACGTCGTGGCCACCGGTTGTGAGCTGACAGCCGAGGACATTAGGGTTGTTGCCATTACCTCCGCGGGCTTTGAGGTGTCGTTCCGAGCTGAAGTTACCTTCACCGCCGATGTGGCTTATTCAGATCCGGATTCGTGGGTGAACATGGGTGAGGGCGACATCATGTATCTTCACAAATGTGCGGGAAATGTGACCGATACGGTCGCAGTCCGCGGCTCCGCCCATGTTGAAACGGATTGGGAGGTGGTGGAGGAAGTCTTCGATGTGAAGATCGAAGACGACTACATCTTGATCCGGGAGCGGGCGCCCCAAGTGGACGACCACGAGTACGACGACGACCCCAGCTGACGCGCGCCGGCGCCGCATTTCCAGGTGCTATTTCGCGCTCCCGAACGTCAGTGAACAGCCATGATTGTGGGTGGCCACGTTGCCAGTTTCGTCGCCATTTGAGCGAATTTTTAGAACAGAAAACACGCTATCCATTAAGGATTAGCAGGTTTAAAAACTGGCGGGATGGACGGGACTCGAACCCGCGACCTTCTGCGTGACAGGCAGACGCTCTAACCAACTGAGCTACCACCCCGAAATCGGGAAAGAGGCGGAACGTAGGTTTCACAAAACCTAAGTCAACGCTCTTTTACGGACATTTTTTCCGCTCGCCCTGCACCTCAGATAAAGATCCTTCCGACTCGACGTAACCTTCATCCCAGACGGTAGATTGCGATGTCAGCGGTCACGCCCAGCTTCTCAATGAATTCGCTCGGTCTAAATCCATCTAGAGCTTGTCGCTGAGCGATCGTTTTCTTGGCCGCTTCCAGCGCCTCCAAGTTCTGCCACCCCACGACCGTCACAATGTTGAATTTTCCGGGTCCTGCGATCTGTTCGTAGAGGTTTTCTGCCACGCAGCCCGGCACCTCACGGACGAATCGCTGCATCTCGCGCACCTTGGCGACAAATTCCGCATGCGATTTCTCTGGCACGATAAATTTGTCGATCCGAAAAACCGAGGCGGGGGCGCTTTGATTCGAGTCCATGCCCCGACCGTAACAGGCCTCGCTGACAACGTTATGTCAGCAGGCAAAATATGTTAAACGAAGTTCTTGGCGCGAAGCCGAACAGGCGGTTTCTTTTAGAGCAGCAATGAAGGCTTTGCCGACCAGTTTGTTGGGTCTTTTAGCGGCCACGTCGCTTTACGCAGGCGCACCTTTTTTGACGGACGATCCGGAACCCGTGGACTTTCACCACTGGGAAATCACCGCTAGCTCCACGATCGAGCACGACGCAGAGGGGACCGGCGGCACGTTGGGCAGCGTAGAAGTCGATTACGGCCCCGTTAAAAACGTTCAACTTCACATCATCGCTCCGCTCGCATTTTCCGAGCCTGGCGGCGCAGCCCACACCGCTGGCTACGGCGACACAGAAGTGGGCGTGAAATATCGCTTCCTCGAGGAAACCGACAGTCATCCAGAAGCCGCCATCTTTCCAACGGTCGAATTGCCCACCGGAAGCAGTGCTCGCGGGCTGGGCAACGGCAAGGCGCAGTTTTTCCTGCCATTATGGCTGCAAAAAAGTTTCGGTCACTGGACGACGTATGGAGGAGGCGGATACTGGTTTCATCCGGGTAATGGAAACCGGAATTTTTGGGACGAAGGGCTGTTGCTGCAAAACCAAGTGACCAAGACAGTCGCCATCGGCGGTGAGATTTTTCACCAAGGCGCGCAGACGAAAGACGGCCACCCGACCACACGTCTTAATTTCGGCGTCGTGTGGGATCTCAACGAGCGCTACCACCTGCTCGCCTCCGCCGGCCCTGTCGTCCAAGGTCCGCGAGGCTATCAGGCGTACCTCGGCTGGTTGATCACGCTCGGCCCGCCAGAGCATTGAGCGCAGGCACATGAAGCGAGCTTGATTCGCGGTGAACGCCATGGTGTCGAAATGCAAAACACGTCGCGTTACGGCGAAATCGAGAAACGGTTTCCCGCGTTGATCCCGGCGATTATTCACGCGATGGCCATTCAGTCGATACACCGGATCCCTCCCAACGAGACCGGCAAGCGCAACGGTGGCAAAGCGTCCGTGAAAAATAGCGGAAGGAATTCACTTCCTGTGTAACCAAGACCCGAATACCAGGTCGCTGCCCCGAATTGCGCCATGCCTGAGCCAGTCTCAACAATCGACGCCCCGCCCTCCTGTGCCGTCCTGGTCTCGTCCTGCGATGCGTATTCCGATCTCTGGATACCCTTCTTCACGTTACTGAAGCGTTATTGGCCGGACTGCCCTTATCGCGTCTATCTCGGCACGGGAGAGAACTCGTTCAACGATCCGAAGGTTACGGTGCTCCATTCGGATGGCGGCCGCGACTGGTCGAAGTGCATGGACGACTATCTCGCTGCAATTCCAGAGGACTATGTCATCGTGGTGCTCGATGACTTTTTTCTGCGAAAGTCCGTCGATCAGCGCGCAGTCGAGGATTGCTTGCGGTTTGCGCAAAGACGACGGGCCACGCAGGTGCGTCTGATGCCGCGCCCCGGACCGACCGATCGCCTTTCCGGCGAGACCCAAATCGGCGCCGCCAAAGCCGGCTCGCCGTTTCGCGTTTCCACCCAGGGCGCGATTTGGGATCGCCAGAAACTGCGAGCCTTGATCAAGCCCGGCGAATCGATTTGGGAATTCGAACTGCACGGCAACACCCGCGCCAACGCCATGCCCGAGGGGTTCTATTCGACGTGGAAAGCCGTGCTCCCTTACCAAGGTGTCTTCGCTCATCACGTGGTGGAAAAAGGCAAGTGGCTCCTCCACGAACGCTGGTTGTGGGAGCGCCGCAACATCGGCTGCGATTTTAGCAAACGTCGCACGATGAACTGGGCTGAAACACTCGATTACCAGTCAGTGATGATCATTTACCACGGCCTGAAATTTCTTCCGTGGTCGCTGAAGCGCGGATTGCTCAGCGCGATTCGCTTTTCGCTCCGTCCGTTCATGCCCGCGTCAGCGAAGAAAACGACGGCCACCTCCGCCGCGCCCTGACTCATCTGTGACGTTAGGGAAACTCGATTTTCGGGAGCACCGAGCGGTGGCGGCCAAAACCGTTCGGTCAAATACGTTGTGCATCACCGGATTTTACGAATTATTATCACAGCACCGGGCGGTAGCCTGATGCATTTTCCCTAGTCCGTTTTCGCGATTAGCCATCGCTTCACGAACAAATCGCAACAGTGTTAACGAGCGTTGCGATCTACCCCTCATTGGATCGCAAGGTTACCTTATGATGAACGCCACCGTGGTCCCGGATTGGACAGTCGCAATCGTCGATGATCAGCCTGAAGCGCGCGAGTTGCTGACCTATGCGTTGAAGACGACTTTCCCCCGGATTAAAGTTCTTGAACCGAGTTCACCGGGATGGCTGCTCGACCATTTGACGACCCACCCCTTGTCCGCCGTCGTGACGCGATATAAGCTTTTCGGCGGCATGGATGGATTGCTCTTTTCCGCTCTCCTTCGCTCCGCCGGCTTTGCCGGACCCATTATTATGGTGAGCAATTCCGAGGAGGTCGCGAGCCAGACCCGAGCGGCAGGGATCAACGAATTCCTATCTTTCGAACGCTGGTCGGAATTACCCGCGCGACTCGCGCTGCAGCTACAGACCTTTGCCGCGAACTCCACCAACGACGCGCTGCAGGAGTCAGCCTAGTGTAGGGCTTTTCGCACTCCTGTACGCTCAAAGGATCTAATCCCGATGCTCAGGTAAATGACGTGGAGGCCGCGCCAAGGCGCAGCTACGGAGTTGAGCGAGACATAGCGTCTGCAACCCGCCGGGCCCCGACTCGCGAGATTGCGGTTGAACGTTCAGCGCAACAGAATGACGTCCTTCGCGTCGCAGGCGCAGAAGATAGCCGCGCCGACTTTTGCTTCGCCCAGAAACGAGAGGGCGGGTTGAAAAACCGTTAGACGCAAAGGCTCGCTTGGAGGATTCTGGGAAATTTCCACCGTGGCGCGCACGGTCGAACCGAGGAATATTTTCTCGACGAGCCGCGCGGGAAATTCGTTTTCCGAATGAGTCGCTTCAGCGCTCACCCGAATACTCTCCGGCCGCAGCGAAACGCGGCAGGCTTCCCCATCTCGCCACGCTATGTCATTAGCAACCACGGTGAGGTTGAATCCTTGGGCCAGGCTCAACTGAACCCGTTGTCCACTGCCATCCGAGTGGGTCGCTCCGGCTACTCGCGCCGGCAGCACATTTGACTCCCCAATAAACTCGGCGACAAACGCGTTCCTCGGCGCCCGATAGATCTTCTCCGGGGTATCCCATTGTTCGATACGCCCACCATTCATCACCGCGATGCGATCGCTCAGGGCCAGCGCTTCGTCCTGGTCGTGCGTGACCAAAATCGTCGTCAACCCCAGTTGCTTCTGCAGGCGTTTGATCTCGAGCTGCATCGAACGCCGCAACTTCGCGTCGAGAGCGGAAAGCGGTTCGTCGAGAAGCAGTATTCGCGGATTGGGTACAATCGCGCGGGCCAGCGCGACCCGTTGGCGTTGCCCACCGGAAAGCTCGTGTGGATGCCGACTTTCCAAACCATCGAGCCCAACCATCGCCAGCACCTCCCGAACCTTCAGCTCAATTTCCGCACGTTCACGACGCTGCATTTTTAAGCCGAACGCGACGTTCTCCTGCACCGTCAAATGCGGAAACAGCGCGTAGCTTTGGAAAACTTGATTAACATCCCGGCGATTGGGCGGAAGACCAGTCACGTCAACTCCATCGATCCGAATTGTTCCGCTCGTCGGTTGTTCAAAACCCGAAAGCAAACGGAGCAACGTGGTCTTGCCGCAACCGGAAGGCCCGAGAAGCGTAAGCAGCTCGCCCGGCTGCACCGTGAAGCTAACCTCATCGACCGCAGTCACGTTGGCAAACCGCTTCGTCACCGTGGAGACTTCGATCATCGCGGTCATGCCGTTGCACTCCTTTCCCAACGACGACGGCGCAGGAGAAGTGCGTACGATAGCGCGAAGAGCACCGTAAAAACCACGCCGAGCGCGGCGCCGAACGGCCAGTTTCTGGCCTGGAGAAATTGATTTTGAATGACATTTCCGATGAGCGGAACCTGGGCGCCACCGAGCAAATCGGTCACCGCGAACATGCCGATCGCCGGAATGAAAACGAGGACGATACCCGCCGCGACGCCTGGCCAGGTCAGTGGTAAAATCACCCTCGTGAAGACACTGACCTGCCCTGCCCCTAGATCTTGAGCTGCTTCGAGCAGGTTCACGTCCAACTTTTCTGCGCTGGCGAAAATCGGCAAAATCATAAAAGGCAGAAACGTGTAGACGAGGCCGATCAAAACAGCGGTCGGTGTATAGAGCCAATCGATCGGGGTGGTGATGAGATGCATCGATTGCAACGTCGCGTTGAGCAACCCGGAGCCTTTCAAAATCTGAACCCAGGCATAGGTCCGAATCAAAAAACTGGTCCAAAACGGGATCATCACCAGCAAGAGCCAACGCTCGCGGCGCTGCGGGGACCGCCGGGCCATGTAGTACGCCGCTGGATACCCAATGATCGCACAGAGCAACGTGGTGACCGATGCATAGCCAATGGACCGGCCGAGAATGTAAAGATAACGGGGCTCAAAAACGCGGGCGTAGTTTTCCCATGAAAAGGCAAAGACGATTCGGCCAAGATCGTCGCGCTGACAAAAACTATAGACGGCCAGAATGCCGAGCGGCACCACGGCGAAAAGCACCAGCCATATCACCATCGGGAGCAGGAGAGCCCACGCGCGCCAGCTCGGCGCACGATGGCCTGCGGAGGATGCGTTGAGGGTAAGCGCTGCTTGCACGCGACGCCGCGATCAGCGGTTGTTCTTCAAATCGGTCACGAGCTCGTCGATTTCCTGACTCGTTTTTCCGATCGCGCGGAAGGTCTCGAGTTTGCCGACTTTCGGATAGCTCGCGGGATTGGCGAGCTGCGCGGGGCTGAGCAGTTTGCGCGCGGCGCCATTGGGATTGGTGTAAGGAAATGCGTCGGAGATCTTTTTGCTCACGTCAGGGCGCAGAATATAGTTAATAAACTGCAGGGCTGCGTCCGGGTGCGGCGCGTTCGCGGGCACGGCCACGACGTCGACGAATTGATGCGCGCCTTCACTGGGAATCACGTATTCAAATTTCTGATCTTCCTTGTAGAGAATAGCCGCTTCACCGCTCCAGACCACCCCGAGATCCACATCCCCGTTGAGCAACGGAGTCTTCGGGCTATCGGAGTCGAAGACTTTGATCCACTTGATCCATTGCGCGAGGACGGGCTTAGCCTTCGCGATATTTTCCGAGGTCAAGTCATTCGCCTTCAGCCCCAGCGTGTACATCGCCCAGGTGAGCATTTCACGGTTGTCGTTCACAACCACGATGCGACCGGCGTGGCTTGGTTGAAAAACATCTTTGAAGCCATGAATCGGCTCCTTCACTTTCTTCGTGTTCACCACGATGCCGACCGTCCCCGTCATGTACGGCACAGTGTAGTTTTGCGTTGGATCGTGCGGCATGTGCAAATATTCGGGTAGAATATTGCGCAGATTGGGAAGTTTCTGCAGATCCAGTTTCTTGAGCAACTGCGCTTTGATTAGGGCCTCCGCAATATAGTCCGGCGGCTGGACCACGTCATAGGCGGTGTTGCCTGGGAGGAGCTTCGCCATCATTTCCTCGCCGGACGCGAAGGTCTCGTAATTCACTTTGACGCCCGTCTCCTGCGTGAAGCCGTCGATGACTTCTTGCGGGACATATTCAGACCAGGCGAAGAGATTGAGCTCTTTGTCGGCAGCGCTCGCGCGTCCAAGGGCGAACGCGGTTAATAAAGAGACCGCGAGAATTTTCCGAATCGATTTCATGAACGGGCGGAGGGAGAGCGAGTGAGTTGGCGAACGTGAGAGGAGAAAAGCAAAGCGATCAGGGTCACGCCGATAAGGAGTGCGGAAAGCGCGTTGAGCATCGGATTGAGGCCGATCTTCGCGAGGCCATAGATTTTCAAAGGCAACGTAACCGAACGCGCGGATGCGGTGAAATAGGTCACGACCAATTCATCCAACGACAAGGTGAATGCCATCAATCCCCCAGCAACCCAAGCCGGCCGGAGCAGCGGAACGATAATATAACGAAATGCCTGCAAGGGCGTCGCACCGAGATCGAGCGCCGCTTCTTCCAAGGCAGGATCGAGACCCGCAAGGCGGGCCTGCACCGCGATGAGCACGAACGGAAAGCTAAACGTGACATGCGCGATCACAACCGTCGTGAAGCCGAGCGGCAGCGCGATCGCGGCAAAAAATGTGAGCAAGCTGATGCCAATAATAATTTCTGGCATGATGATCGGCAACGAGACCAGCGCGTGAATCATGCGGTGCCCCCAGAAGCGATAACGGTAGAGGAGCCAGGCGCCCGTCGTCCCAAGCACGAGCGAAACGGCTGTAACGATCGCGGCGATCACGAGACTGTTTTGGAGCGCTTCGAGCAAGGGACGATTGTGCCAAAGTTCGGCGTACCAGCGCAGCGTGAATCCTTCCCACAGCACGTTGAGGCGGGAGCGGTTGAAAGAATATACGACCAACACGCCGATCGGCAGATAGAGAAACGCCAGCACCAGAGCGGTCCAAACCGCGCCGAGTCGTTCAAAAGAAAAAAATTTGCCGGTCCACATCGCGCTGAGCGCGGATCTGAAACGAACAAACCTATTTCTGCAAGAAAGGCGCTTTCGACAAAGCATCGAAAGCGAATTGCACGGCCACCGCGGCGAGAAGCAGGCCCATCAATCGCGTGACTAACTTAACCGCGAGTGGATTCAACCGATGCGCTCCATGCACGCCGAGACGCAAGATAAGGTAGCTGCAAAAACCCACCGTGGCGATGCAGGCAAAAAGCGTCGCGACCTGCGCCGGCCCGCGAGCTTGATTGAGCAAAATCAGGGCGGTCGAAATCGATCCCGGTCCGGCCAGCATCGGAACACCGAGAGGGGCGATCGCAATATCATCCTTCGCCGTGCCTTCGCGCACCTCCTCGTCGGTCTGCTGCGCCGCGGGTCGTTTGGCGTAGAGCATGTCGAGCGCGATGCGCACGAGCAGGATACTGCCTGCGAGTTGGAAGGCCGGCAGCGTGATCCCGAGCAAACGGAAAATCCATGGCCCGGTCGCGGCAAACAACATCAAAACCCCAGCGGCGACACAACAAGCGAGGCGCGCCATACGCAGCCGTTGCGCTTGCGGATCGTTCGGCGTCATCGCGATAAATGCCGGCACAACCGCAAGCGGATCGACGATCACGAAGAGCGAGCTGAACGCGAGTCCCGCGTATTCGACAATGTTCATGTCCGGCACCGGCATGAAATGACATTAACTAATGCCACGCATTTGTCGCGCAGAAGATGCGGCGTCTGAGTGAAGTCGTTTATGCGATGAAATCCTCGGGCAGAACCATGCAACCAGCATTGGCATAATCGAAATTGAGTGAGCCGATGCAGCCACATTGATCATCGGTTGAAAATATTCTACCCGCTCGGAAACTCAGGATGGAACGGCGTCCAAATCCCCGATCTCATCGGCCGCAAAAAAAAACCGCTGCCCGAGAAAGGGCAGCGGCCTTTTGTAAACGGAAACAGCTTAGTTCGCGTCAAAGACTTCGACGAGAGCAACACCGGTGGTGCTATTCACGCCGGAGACGACCGCCGTATAACCGCCGGGGGCGAGGTCGGTGATGATCGCAGCGTCTTTTGATCCGACCGCCCAATTATCAAGTCCCAACGCTTGAAACGCGGAGCGCTGAGTCGGCGCATCCCAATTATCATCCGTTCCGAGCACCGGTTGCCCCGTGGCAGAGCTGTGCAAGGTGACCTGCGGATCAGCAAGCGCATTGGTCACCTGATACTGCGTCAGAGCCGGCCCACTCGCGCGAATGACCACATGCTTAGTCGAGGAAGCGGAACCGCTGATGATGAAGCCAGCGATTTGGACATTGTCCCCTGTGCCGACCGAAGAACGCGCTGAAATGTTCTTCAAGACGGAAGCGGTGTTGTTCTTATCGACGACAAAGATTTCCACGAGAGCTACCCCGCTCGCACTCGCGTCAGCGCTCGAAACGACCGCGGTATAACCGCCCGGAGGCAGTGTCGCCACGATCGCGGCGTCCTTGCTCCCATCACTCCAGGCCACCGCACCTGCGGCCGTGACTGCGGCTTGAATATTCGCTTTCTCCGCCGGCACATCGCCCCAGTTGTCGTTGGACGCGATGAGAGACTGAGTGGAATCCGTGTTGTGCAAAGCCAGCGTAGGATTGGCCAAGTACCCCGAAGCCAGACCCTGGGTTTGCAAAGCTGGCCCATTCGCACGAATCAGCACCGTCTTGGTGCCCGTGCCACCGATGATAAATCCGGCGATTTCCACATTCGTACCGGCGCTCACATTCGCGCGGGCCGAAAGATTCGAGAGATGGGGATTGGTATCGGCGACTGCGCCGGAAACATCGGAGACCGACAATGTCACTGCATTTGAAGTCGTTTGGACTTGGCTGCCGTCGCTAATGACCACGCGGAATTGCTCGCCATTGGAACCAACGCCCGGATTCAGAACGGAGAGTGCATTACTGGTCGTGCCACTGAAACCCGCGCCATCGGCGAGATTCGTAAAGTTCGAAGAACCAGCGGGAGCGGACTGCCATTGATAGGTTAACCCGAACTGACCGATCGCGGCGACATTGAACACGACATTGTATCCGGTGATCGCATACCGACTCACGGGCTGGGATTGAACGACAACCGTGTTCGATTTTGAGAGTCCGACGCGGATGTCGTTGTTAACCGTGTCGGAAATATAGAGCTTTCCATTCGTGTCATCCACGACGACCGCGGTGGGATAGTTGAAATGGGCATTCGTGCCAACGCCGTCGAGGTCTTCTGGCGTCGTGCCGGTCAAGGTCGTGACGACGCCGGCTGGCAAAGTGATTTTGCGAATGGCATTCGATCCTGCATCAGCGATGAACAGATTTCCGTCCTTATCAACGGCGAGGCTTTGCGGACTATTAAACTGAGCCGCTAGGCCAACACCATCCACCGTGCCGGCTGTGCCGGCGGTCCCGGCGATGGTGGTTACAGTTCCGTCAGACGTAATTTTCCGAATGGTCGAGTTGCCCGAATCGCAGACGTAAAGGTTATTGGTCGAGTCGATCGCCAGACCCGTGGGAGATTTAAATCGCGCGTTCGATCCCACGCCATCCCCCGTTTCGCCCGAGGTAGGCGTCAAACCAGGGGATCCGGCCAACGTGGTCACGGTCCAGATGGTCTTCGTGGGGTCAGTCTTGTCCGCCCCAGGCGACACTTTGCGGATCGTATCGTTGAGCGTATCAGCGACGAAAAGATTACCTGCGGAGTCGACCGCGATGCCTTCGGGGCCGTCGAAATAAGCGAAAGAGCCCACGCCGTCGCGAGAGCCTGGAAACTTGGCCGCTCCTGCGATCGTGGTGACAACACCAGTCGGATCGATCTTGCGGATCGTGTGGGCGAGCTGATCGGTCACAAACAAATTGCCCGTGGAATCGAGAGCCATTCCAACGACCCCTCCAAACGTCGCGGCGGTCCCTTTGCCATCGGCGTACCCTTGGGTTCCTGCAGTGCCGACAAAGGTGGACACGGAGCCATCCGGAGTGATTTTGCGGATCGTGTAGTTTCCGTAATCGGCAACGTAAAGGTTCCCACCGGAATCACGAACAAGCCCGACAGGGCTGTGAAAACGTGCCGCGGAGCCGACGCCGTCGACACTCGCCGCAGGTGTTGGGACCGCACCGGCAAAGGTGGAGACCGAGAAATCGGGCGCCACTTTTCGAATCACGTCATTGGACGAATCGGCGACATAGATGTTACCCGAGGAATCCATGCAGATGCCGAGGGGAATATCAAAGGTTGCGGCATTTCCCGCACCATCATGGCTGCCGACGGTGTAGATGTTACCCGCGACCGTCGTCACGTCGCCGGTGGAAGCGATTTTGCGAATCGTTTGGGCACTGGCGTCGCTGACGTAAACGTTGTTGTTCGCATCGACCGCAATGCCATAGGGATTTAGAAATTCGGCGATAGCCGCTTTGCCATCCAGAGTACCTTGAAGGCCACTGCCGGCAAACAGCGTCACGGCAGCGCCGGTGTCGATTTTTCGAATTTCAAAGTTACCGCTATCGGCGACATACAGGTTATTCGACTTGTCGATCGCAATGTTCGTAGGGCTACTAAATGTCGCCGTCGGGCCGGAGTTGTTCGAAGCGCCTGCGACCCCTGCCTGCCCTGCGAATAACGTTACCTCGCCAGCAGGCGTAATTTTTCGGATCAGGTCATTCCCTGTATCGGCCACAAAAAGATTGTCGGAGCTATCGCAGACGAGACCATGCGGCGCGGTGAACGTGGCTGCGGCACCTGTGCCCGCAGCAGATCCCGAGGTGTTCGCTTTGCCGGCGAACGTGGTGACCACCCCATCCGGCGTGATCTTGCGAATCGTATCATCTGATGAGTCCGCGACGAAAAGATTACCGTGGCTGTCCAACGCAAGTCCCGCCGGCGTGACAAATCGAGCCGCCGAGCCAGTGCCATCCACTGATCCGGCCACTCCAGCCGTACCCGCAAATGTCGTGACGACGCCCGCCGGCGTGATCTTGCGGATCGTGTGGTTCGCGCTGTCCGCGACATAAATATTTCCGGCGGAATCGGAGGCCACTGCGAGCGGGGTTGTAAACCGTGCCGCTGCGCCCACTCCATCCGTGCTACCCGGCCCGACGGTGGTACCCGCAAAATGGACAAACGTGTACGTGGTCGCGTCCGCGCTCGCGGTGAACGGGAGCGCGACAAACGCGCATGCGGTGAGCGCACAGAGTTTCTGGGTCAAGCCAAAGGACTTAAAAAGCACGGCAGATATATTTGAGGGCTTTCGGAAAGATGGAAGCGAAGCTTCCTGAGACGGACTGGCAAGAGACCGCTCAGAACGGAAAATAGTTCATAATTTCTGCAGCGGGTCACGTCCGAATTACAAAACGCGCCTTTCCGACGCCGCTAGGCGAGTCGGCATGCTCAGGCCGCACCTTGTGGTTCAACGCACTCCGTGGACGCGCATCTTCACCACGTACACGGCCGTGCTGGCGGCGATAAAGAGGTGGTCACGATCTGGCCCACAAAACGTCAGATTGGCCGTCCAGGGCTCATCGATTGCGATATGATCGATCTTTTGCCCGCTCCGATCAAAAACCGTTACCCCTTTGCCCGTTAAATAAATATCGCCTTGGTCGTCCGTCGTCATGCCATCAGACCCAAGCTGGCAGAAAAGTTGGCGATGAGTAAGACTGCCGTCGCTCTCGATCTGGTAAACATAAGTCCGGCCCGCTCCGATGTCTGACACGTAAAGTGTTTTGTCATCCGGTGCGCCGACGATGCCATTGGGCTGCTTGAAGTTGCGATCGACCACGCGCACCGCTCCCGTGCGGTGGTCGCGGAAGTAGACGAAATGACCGGGTTGCTCGCTCGCCGAGCTGCGTTTCCAATAATCTCTCACGTACAGGGGATCGGTGAAATAAATGTCGCCGTTGGCCAAAACCCAGACGTCGTTCGGTCCGTTCAGGAGATGACCGGCAAAGTCGGAAACCAGAACCGTGATCTTTTTATCGGGGGAAATGGACCACAGTTGATTATGCTCGTCTGCGCAGGCGATGAGGTTGCCGGCGCGATCGAAGCGGGTGCCGTTCGCGCGGCCGGCAGGCTTCAGCCATTCTGATATTTTCCCGTCGACGCTGTACTCCATGATCCGATCGTTGGGTTGATCGGTAAAGAAAACGTTGCCCGCGCGATCCGCCGACGGTCCCTCGGTAAAGATGAATTCATTAGAAATCTTCAACGGTTTTGCTCCGGGCGCCACGACCCCTTCCGCCGGCGCATTCGCGGCCAGTGCGATCCAAACCAAAGCCACGCCTAAAACTTTGCGGAAAGAGGTAATCATCGCATCATCGTTGGCCTGAAGCGGAGATCCTTCAATCGAGAAGATCCTGCGCTCATTAGGGCGCGGATAGACGCGGAAAATCTGATTGCTCGTCCGAATAATTATCGGCGGGCTGGATCGCATGGTTCCCGCACCCATCGATTCCGCTCACCGCCATGGAATTCTCGGTGGAGGCGTCTGGTTGATCGATTCGACCAAGCACATCGACCACTATCCCGAACCGAGCCGGCTGGCCACGGTCTCGGAAATCGCGCGCTCCAACGGAGGCGGAGCCTTCAACGTTTTGGTCAACTTGGCCAAGCTGGCTGCGGATTTTCCGCTGACGGGTGTGGGCTCGATTGGCACTGATGCTGCCGGCGATTGGATTCTGGACCAGTGCCGTCTCCACGGAATCGATACAAAGCATTTTCACCGGCACGTGGATGCGCCGACCTCCGGCACGGATGTGATGACCGAACGTGATTCGGGTCGTCGGACCTTCTTCTATTTGCCCGGTGCGAACGCTCGCCTCGCGCTGCAGGATTTTCCGCTCACGACCGCGATGGCACGCATTCTTTATCTCGGCTATCCGGGCCTCGTGCCAGCCCTCGACGCAACGTCTTCAAGCACGAATCGTACGGGCGTCGTCGAACTTTTCACGGAGGCCCATCGCCAGGGTTTTGTCGTCGCCGCCGACTTGGTCAGCGCGGAAAGAACAGACTGGGCAGCAATCGCCACCGCCCTGCCCTACGTCGATTTGCTTTTCGTCAACGAATGGGAAGCGGCCAAGCTGCTGAGTCTATCGCCCATTCCGGAGAACGAGGTCAGCGCCGAAATGCTGATCAATCTCGGGCGCGCCCTACTCGGCCGAGGCGTGCGTCGCGCTGTCATTCTTCATTCGCATCGGGGCGCGGTCTGCGTGCCGACTGGAGCCCATTCTGTGCAGCTTGGTGCCGTGCGGGTAGCTCCAGAGGAGTTGAAAGGGACGTGTGGCGCGGGCGACGCTCTCGCCGCCGGTTTCCTGCTCGGTTTTCATCGAGGCGAGGCATGGAGCGATTGTTTAGAACTAGCCGTCGGCGCGGCGGCCACCTGCCTCCACGATCTCAGCGCCTCGAACGGCATTCGCCCATGGCGGGATTGCCTCGCGTACGCGCGGGCGCGGGGATTCGGCGATTTCTGAGCACCGTCTCCAAAAAGCCGATACAACGAGTGCGAACAGTGCACCGTGAGAGAGTGACGCGCGAGCTTGCGAGCGTCGATAATCGTGCCCTTATGTTGCGGCTATGAAATTCCGAAGCTGGTTGCTGGCCGCGGTTTCTGTGAGCTCCGCTTGCCTGACGCTCCGAGGGATCGATCCGAAGAACTTCGATCTATCGGTCGCCGCAAAAGACAATTTCTACCGACACGTTAACGGCACATGGATGAAGGAGCATCCCATCCCGCCCGCCTACACGTCGTGGGACAACATCCAGGAGATCAACGAACGCGTTCAGAACCAACTGCGGGTCGTGATGGAAAAAGCCGCGAAGCCCGATGAAAAGCGCGATGCACTCACGCAAAAGGTCGGCGACTTTTATGCGAGTGGTCTTGATTTGGCGGCCATCGAGAAGTCCGGCCTTTCCCCACTCGAGCCGCAGCTTCGCGAGATCAACGCGTTGAAAACCAGCGATGACTTGCCATCGCTCGTCGCTCATCTTCATGCGCGAGCTGGCTCGGCGCTGTTTACTTTCGGATCGGGGCAGGATGAAAAGAATTCGCAGCAAGTCATCGCGACCGCCGGGCAGGGCGGTCTCAGTTTGCCCGACCGAGACTATTACACCCGCGACGACGCCGACTCGGTCAAATTGCGAAGCACGTTCGAACAGCATCTCGCTCGAGCTTTCATTCTGCTCGGCGACGACGCAAAAATCGCCCCGAGTGAAGCCACGACCTTACTCGAACTAGAAACGAAAATGGCCCGCGCCTCGAAGACGGCGGTCGAGCTGCGAGATCCTGAGAGCAACTACCATAAGACCTCGCTCGCGGACCTCCAGAAGCTCACGCCGCACTTCGCCTGGAATCGTTATTTGGCCGAACAGCACGTGGCCATCGACTCGCTCGACGTCGGTCAACCGGAATATCTGCAAGCGCTCGATGGATTGATCACGCAAACGCCGATCGAAACGTGGAAACTTTATTTCCGTTACCACGTGCTGACAGACAGCGCCTCGTTCTTGGCCAAGCAGTACGACGACGAATTTTTCTCGTTCTACGGCAAGACGCTTTCCGGCGCGCAAGAGCATCACGAGCGCTGGAAGCGCGTGCTGAGTGTGGTCAGCGCCTCGGTTGATCAGCTCGTCGGTCAGCTCTACGTACGCGACAACTTCTCGACCGCATCGAAGCAGCGCATGCTCGTCTTGATCGGTAATCTGAGAGCCACGCTGCGCGAGCGGATCGAGCACGTCACTTGGATGGACGAGGAAACGCGTCGCGCGGCGCTGGTGAAACTCGATCACCTCGGCGTCAAAGTGGGTTATCCCGACAAATGGATTAACTATGATTCGCTGCACATCGACCCGCGCAGCTACATCGAAAACATTTTTCGCGCCAACGCTTTTAACGTGCGTCGCGATCTCGCCAAGATCGGCCACCCCGTCGACCGAACGGAGTGGGACATGTCTCCGCAAACGGTGAATGCTTACTATAACCAAACGATGAACGAGATCGTTTTTCCCGCGGCCATTCTGACACCGCCGGTCTTCGATCCCAAGGCTTCCGATGCGGAAAACTATGGGGCGATCGGGGCCATCATCGGACACGAGATGACTCACGGCTTCGACGACAACGGGCGTCAATACGACGCGGAAGGTAACCTCAGCAACTGGTGGACGGAAGCCAGCGCGGCGAAGTTCAAAGAACGGTCCGCAGCGATCGTGAAACAATTCGATGGATACAAAGTCCTCGGTGATTTGAAGCTAAATGGCGCACTGACGCAGGGCGAAAACATTGCGGATCTCGGCGGCGTGAAGATCGCTCTCGGCGCTTTGGAAAAGACCCCGGGTTTCGCTCAGACGCCTCTCGATCATGGCTTCAACGCGACCCAGATTTTCTTCCTCTCCTACGCGACGGTTTGGCGGGCCAATCAGCGTCCTGAGGCTCTCCGGATGGATGTGAACACCGATCCCCACTCACCGCCCGAATTTCGGACCAACGGCCCCTTGTCCAACTTGGAGGCTTTCTACAAGGCCTTCGACATTCCAGCGGGCTCCCCCATGCGCCGCGCGCCGGCCGATCGCGTCGAAATCTGGTAGGATTTTATGATACCCCGATTGCTCATTCCCTCTGCCCCGACGTTCTCCTCTATCGCACGCGCCTGCCTCTCGGCAACCGCTCTGATCATCGTCCTCGGCTTTGCCGTCGCGCCGGCTGCGGCCGACGACCCGGTGGTCGCGGTTTCGGGCGGAAAAGTGCAAGGCAAGGCTCTGCCTGATCAAAAGGGATTCGCCTTTCGTGGCGTTCCGTTCGCCGCCCCGCCCGTCGGCGCTCTTCGCTGGCGCGAACCGCAGCCCGTGGCGGCGTGGGCGGGCGTACGCGAGGCCTTTCACTCCGGCGCACCCGCAGCGCAGCTCTCTGCCGGCTGGAATGCGGATGCTGCCGCCGCAAGCAGTGAAGACTGTCTCTATCTCGATGTATGGACTCCCGCACTACATCCGAAAAAACCGAAGGCGGTTATGGTCTGGATTCACGGTGGCGCCAATGTCGCGGGCACCGGCGGCGCCGATCCGCTTTATAATGGCACGGCGCTGATCGGCCACGACGTGATTCTCGTGGTCATTGAATACCGCCTCGGGATTTTCGGTTTCTTGGCCCACCCCGAACTCAGCGCGGAATCGCCGCATCACGTTTCGGGAAATTATGCACTGCTCGATCAAATCTCGGCGCTGCATTGGGTGCATGACAACATCCGCCAATTCGGCGGCGACCCGGCAAACGTCACCGTCTTCGGCCAGTCCGCTGGATCGATGGACATTTCTGCGCTTCTCACCTCGCCGCTTGCCCGTCGCTTTTTTGCGCGAGCGATCTGTGAAAGCGGCGCGGCCTTGACACCTTCCGCACAGACGCTCAGCCAAGCCGAAAACGCGGGCGTCGCGTTCGCAGCAAAGTTAAAAATATCCGGAGACAACGCCCTCTCATCGCTGCGCGCTCTCTCAACCTCCGATCTGCTGAAAGCGGGCCGTCCGCCCGCGGCGATCAATGTCGACGGCTACGTCTTTCCCCAAGCGCCGACGGCTGCCTACGCACACGGCCAGGAAATTCCTGTGCCGTTTTTGATCGGGAGCAATGCGATCGAATTTCCGGTCAGCGGCACCGGGGAAGGATTGAAAGCCATGCTGGAAAAAACCTTTGGCTCCCGTGCGCCCGAGGCACTCCGGCTTTACGGCCTGGACACCACGCCTGCCCGCGCCTTTGCGGAAGACCCCGTTTATGGAGATCGCAGCGACCAAATCGGCAGCGACCTTTTTCGCTGCCCGAGCATCGTCGAGGGCGAGTGGCACGCGGCCAACGGGTATCCAACCTGGCAATACGAACTCGCGCGCGCGATTCCGCCGCATAAGAAGATTTCTCACGCGGGCGACCTCGCCTACGTTTTCGGCAATCTCTATCCGACGGGCGGTCAGCCCGGGGAGTTCACGGCGGTCGATCGGCGTCTCTCCGAGACGATGCAGCGCTACTGGACCAATTTTGCGAAAACCGGAAATCCGAACGGTCCTGGTCTGCCCGAGTGGCCCGCTTATGACGCTCACGGGCGCGCTTACATGCAATTTACCTCGAACGGGGAAGAACACCTCGACCATGATCCGCGGGGTCCTTTTACCCAGCTCTATCGCGAGCAATATCAGAGCGAGCGGATTGAATCGCGGTGAATTGTCGCGGCTTTAGTTCGCCAAAACGCGGGCCGGCGGGAGCGTCTCTCTCCGTCGCATTTTGGAAACTTCGGCCGCTTCGCGGCGGGAAGGCGAGTCATGCCTCGCCCGAGAAAGCGGTGTCGTGCCACCGCACTCCCAACGCGCAACTTGTATGATTTAAGCCTCCTGAGCCGCCGCATAGATCGTTACAGCGGACCCTCAGCCCGTACAGAAAGTCGAAATACCTAACTGGCCCCGATGAGCCATCCCGCGGCGAAGACCAATGCGCCGCCAAGTCCTACTTGCGTGACCGCGGAGAGCGGCGAGGTTTCCATGTAGCGCCAACGAATCCACGAAATCACGGCGAGTTCCACCACCACCACGCCAATCGCGAAAAGCGTTGCGGTGTGAAAATCGTGAATCAAATACGGCAACGTGTGACCGATGCCTCCGAGCGCGGTCATCAATCCGCAGATCGTACCTCGTAAAAGCGGCGCGCCTCTCCCGCTGATCTTCCCATCGTCGGAAAGCGCTTCGGCAAAGCCCATACTGATGCCGGCGCCCGTCGATGCCGCTAAACCGACTCTGAAAGTATCTGTCGTGCTACCCGTCGCAAAGGCGGCGGCGAACAACGGCGCCAACGTAGAAACAGAACCGTCCATCAATCCGGCAAGGCCCGGTTGAACAATCCTCAAAATAAAGGAGCGACGCGCGGAATCGTGCTCTTCCGTGATCTTGCCCTCCTGAGCATGCTTTTCGTTCACGTGTTCGGCGAGTTGCTCGTGCCGGCTTTCTTCGGCGGCGAGATCGCCGAGTAGTTGGCGGATCGAAGCATCCTTGGTGTATGTCCGCGCGGTCTCGTAGAAGCGCCGCGACACCAATTCCATCGCCAGCGCTTCCGCGCGCGCGCCGTCGGGTCGCAGGGTCGCCAAGAGCCAATGCGGCTTGCGGCGGAAAAAACCTTTCACGTCTTCCCGCCGGATCAAAGGAAGATGCTCGCCGAACTTCTCTTTATATAAATCGAAGAGACGGTGCCGATGCTCGGACTCTTCCGCAGCCATCAACGTGAACAATTCCGCCGTCGCGGGAAATTCCCCGCGCAGTGCATAGGCAAAATCAGCGTAGATGTGACCGTCTTCTTCCTCGGCCGAAATCGCCAGAGCCAGAATCTGTTGTTCGGATAAATCGCGAAAGTTCACGAGGTGTTTTTCAACAAACGCTGCAGGGAACGCACGAACGTTTTTGCGCCGCCTTCCATATATCCCAAGCGGCCGAGTTCCTTGCCGTGTGCGTCCACGAGGACGATCGTGGGATAGCCTTCGATGTGGAATTCACTTTGCAGGGAGAAGTTTTGCTTGATCAGCGCCTTGGGCAATTTCTTGCGCTGGGGAAAATCGACTTCCACCAAAATGAGCGACTGCTCCGCATAGTCGCGAAAGGCGGGTTGATCGAACACTTCCGCGCTCAAGCGGTGACACCAGATGCACCAGTCCGAACCGGTGAAATCCAGCAAAACCGGTTTGCCGTCCTTGGCCGATTGCTTGAGCGCTCCGTCATAGTCGGTACGCCAGGCGAGCGGTGCGGTTTCGGCGGGGTGCGTTTGGACGTCGTTGGCGCGAAGGGTAAGGCCGGCCGTGAGTGCGATGGTGAGGAGAATGACGCGGAGGTGATGCATGATGAATCGACGTGGTTTCAGGGGTTATCCGATGATGAAAAATCGTTGAGCGAAAAACTGATTGGCAAGCTCACTTTAGCGGCAACACACGCGCCGCTTTTGATCGCGGGAGTGAATCTCCATTCACGGACCGAGGCGACCGCCGCAGCGCCAAACAAGGGGTGGGAACTCTGGCGTATTTTGACATCGGATACACGGCCATCGGTCGTTACCGTGAATTCCAAGAGCACGTTGCCTTCGAGCTGGGAAAGCCGCAATTCCTCGGGATAGAAGGGTTTGGTCCGAAGCATCGGGGAGGGAAACTGATCCTTACCTTTCTTTTTCGCCAGCTCCACGGCGGTCGCAAGTTTTGCTTCGTCGACTTCAGGGTGCTTGACGAGAAATGCCTTTTCCAAATCGCTTTCCAAATAAACTTCAGGGTGGCCCGTTTCGACGGCCCACAAATTGTAATACCGCATGCCTTGCTGCTCGTCCACGTCTTCGCCGAGTCCACGAGCGTAGCGGCTCGCGAGCACGAAATCCGCCTGCGGATCTTTTTCGTCGGCTAAATTTCGGAGCGTTTTTTCCGCCTTGATTCGTTCCTCCTCGGTTTCACCCGCAATACTGAAAATCGTCGCCTGGAGATACTCGCGATCTTTGGCATCGGCGACTTGCGCGAGGTACTCCCGCACTTTTTGTAAATCAAAGGGAACGAATTGCCCCGTGTAGAAGTGCCAGGCCAGGGCATCAACCGAGCTGGGGCGGCGAGCCGCGACCAGGGCCTGCGCGAACGCTTCGCACTGCGCTTTCTCCTTGTCGTTATGAGCGACCAACATGCCGAAAAAATCTTCCGGCATCGTGCTGGCGGTGTGAAAAAAGCCTTCTTGTTTCGATGCAGCCAATACCGCCTGGCAAAACGGGCGATGTCCTTCGGCTCGCAGGACGTTCAACGTATCCCGTAAAATCTTTTTCAACCAAGGATCGTCGACGATAATATTGGCGCGGACGATTCTTTGCAGCGCATCGGAGGCGCTCTTATATACACCGCAATCCCCGTTCAGCGAACAGAGCGCCAGGTTTCCCATGGCGGTCGGATTTCCTTTTTTCTCGGCTAGTAGATACCACTGGACCGCTTCTTCGCCATCGACCTCGACACCGACGCCGGTTTGGAGCATCCAGCCAAGGTGGTTTTGGGCATCGGCGTCGCCTTGTTGCGCGGCCAACTCCGTCAATTCGAAGGCCTTTTCCGGATCGCGCTCCACGCCTTGGCCGTTTTCGTAAAGAGAACCGAGGACTCGCGCGGCCAGTGGAATACGATGGGCCAGCGCTCGCGTGTACCATCGAGCCGCTTCCGGCAAATTGGGCCGACCATCGACGCCTCGCTGTTCAAACCAGCCCAGCATCATCTCCGCCGTTCCATTATCGAGAGCCGCAGCTTCTTTATATAATTCGACAGCGCGCCGAGTTCCTTCGGTGGATCCGCCGTAAAGGGTATTGGCTTCTCGCACCAGCCAGTCGCCCTGGGCCGTCGTCGAAGTCGCAAGCTGCGGCGAATCGGGACGGGCCGAAAAGAAGGGACTCGAGAACGGCGATTCCTGCGCTTCAGCAGTGATGAAGGCCGACAAAAAAGCCGCAAGAAGAAGACCGAGCCGGAAAAGCCTCACTCGGTCTTGATGGCGCGAGACTGGGGCCTTGGCAAGCGCCGCGGAGCATCGCCTCAGGCCCCCGTGCGTTGCGCGACCGGCTTCCGGAAGCTGATCGAGAAGCGATTCCAAGCATTCATCGCCGCGATGATTCCGGTCAACTGCACCAACTCTGCCTCTGAAAACGCTTTCTTGGCACGTTCGTAAACATCATCGGGTACTCGGCTTTCGGATACAAGCGTGACCGCTTCGGCCCAATCCAACGCAGCCTGCTCTCGCTCCGTGAAAAATGTGACCTCGCGCCAAACCGACAGGGTATCCAACCGCTGCTGCTTCTCGCCTTGTTCCCGCGCTTGATGAGAGTGCAAATCCACGCAGAACGCACAGCCATTGATCTGTGAGACCCGCAGCTCGACCAAGACCTTCAACTTATGGTCACTAAACGACGACTGCAGCAAATCGCTGAAAGCCGACAGGCCATCGACTGTTTTAGGAGACGCTTGGTAATAGTTGAGTCGAGTTTCCATAGAGCATGAATGGTTATCGCAATAAGCACCAGTTTCCCATTCCCGCGAGAATGCACAGAAGATTTCCGGAAAGCCGGCCAAGAACTCGCTCCACAAAGACCGAACATTCGCCCAGGCACCAACGCATTTAAAAGCACATCGGATCTGCGCGGAAAGATGCAATGCGGCCGAAAAGACGCGGCGCGCAACATCGATCGCGATGGCTGTTAGAAGGCGGTTCGACAATATATAATTGTGACGCGCTCGGAGATACGCTTGTCTCCACCTCTCCGCACTATGAGCAAACAACGGGCCTGGCTATTGAGCGAAATCGAGCGTTGGACCCGCGGCGGAATTATCACCGCATATCAGGCGAGAAAAATTGAGGCGCTCTACCCGGCAGAAATGCAGGCTCCGTGGGCCCTGATTCTTTTTTCCTCGTTCGGCGCTGCGGTCATCGGGCTCGGTGTGATTTTGTTGATCGCGCACAACTGGCAGGACATCCCGCGACTCGGTAAATTAACCATCATAACCAGTGCGACGGGGATCGCGCATCTCGCGGGCCTTTTTCTTTGGCAACAAGAGGGCTGGAAAACGCGCATTGGCGAAGCGCTCTTTCTGCTCGGCACGCTCTTTTATGGAGCGGGTATTTGGCTCGTGGCTCAGGCTTACAACATCGATGAGCACTTCCCGAATGGATTTCTGCTTTGGGCACTGGGGGCGCTCGCGCTCTCATGGGTCATTCGATCGACCCCGCAGATCATCGCGGCGATCCTCTTGCTCACGATCTGGGGTGCGAGCGAAGGCATAGAATTTCACCAACCGCAGGCCTGGGCGCTCGGCTTGCTCGTCGTAGGGGTCGGGCCACTGCTTCTGAGCAAACGCTCCGCCTTGCTGACCGGCGTCGGATTAACCGCTCTCTACACCCTGCTCTTCTCCAATGCGGTAATCTATGGCGGGGCCGCATTGGGATTCACCGCGCAACTGGCTCTTAGCGTCGCCCTGATCGCGCTGGGACACCAGCTCGAACATAGCCCCCGTACAGGTAAGACCGGCATCGTGACGTTGTTTTTTGGATACACGGGATTTTTCATCAGTGCGAATTTGCTTTCATTCAAAGGGCTGGTGCGCGAGCTGCTTAATTGGCGATTGGAAGGCGAAACACCTACCGCGATGTATGTCTATGCGTGGGGATTCTTCGCGGCCGCGCTGATTGCGTGGATCACGCTTTGGTTGCGAAAGCGAAAAACGCGCGAGCCTCTTTTCAGCTTCGAAGAATGGCTTTGTCCCATCGCTCTGATCTACGGTCAAATTTTGGCGATGAAGAACTTCGTTTCGAATGAGGTCTTCGTCGCGGGCGTCTTCAAAACCATTTTTGCCGCCCTGGCGGTGATGTGGATGCTGCGCGGCTGTCAGTCCGGGTCGCTCCGAAAAACAATCGTGGGTTCAATCCTCTTTTCCGTTTGGATCTTCGCACGCTACTTTGATCTTTTCGACAGCCTCGCTTCTCGCGGCGTCGCGTTCCTGTTCCTCGGCGCCGCGCTGTTCGCCGAGGGCTTTTACTACCGTCGGATGCGCCAGGATGAGGTGAAAGGAAACGCATGAAACGGCTCTTGATCCTTCTCGTGGTCCTCGCGCAGTTGGCCGTGCTGTTCGGGATGGCTGGACAGCGAGAATGGATTTCGCGACACGGCCAGCACATCCTGCTGCGCACCGCACCCTATGATCCGCTGGACTATATGCGCGGGAGATACGCGCGGTTGAATTACGAAATCTCGAACGTTCCAGCCAGTCTTTGCCGCGACGCGGTCAAGACCTGGTTCGCGCCCAGCCAATCTTTCTACCGTGCTCATCGAGACGAGCGCGTGTATGCCTTGCTCGCGGTGGATGAAAACGGTGACGCTCGGTTGACTGCTCTGACCGATCGCGAACCAGCGAGCGGGCTCTACCTACGAGGCCGAGTGGACTCTGTCTCGACGAAGTGGATACGTGTCCGCTATGGAATCGAAGCGCTGTTCCTGCAAGAAAACGAAGCCGCCAAAATGGATCCGACAGGCGCGGATCGCGCGAACAACATCATGCTCGATGCTGTAGTCGCCGTTTCGAAAAACGGAACCGCTGTCCTCCAAAAAACCCAGCGCGAACCCCTCGCGCTCACGCTCAAACTTCAACGAGTTGAGGATAAAAACTCGTCGACCAAAACAGGGATCAAACCGCATCGATTGATCGGCGTGACCGCCATACTCACCAACCACGGCAAAAATCCAATTGCGGTGATTCTGCGACCGGAAGGGAAATCTTTCCGCTTAGTTCCGGCCCCGTTGGACTACGAAACACCCTACCCGTGGGTCAACGAAAACACCGCGCTCCCGCCGCCAACGCAGCAAGACGTCAAAACCCTCGCGCCCGGTGAGAGCACATCGCAGTACATCGATTTGAACGATCCGTACTGGGCCTTGCTTCGGCCCGAAGACCCGGCCTCCAAGTCCGCCGCCGAGCGGGTTCCGTCGAGCTCCTTGGAAACCCAATGGGGATTCTCCTATCGATTAGAATACACTCCTCATATTCAAGCTTCAGATCCCCTCCATGGCACGCGAGATTTGTCCTCCCGAGTGGTTCCAAGCCCTTCTTTCAAGCCGGTTGGATCAAGCTGATCCTGTCTGGTTTTTGGTCAGTTGACGTAAAGCAGAATTAGCCTTGCCGCGCCTTCTGCGGCCCCTCCGATTTTCTCACCATGTCACCCCTCAAGTTATCTCTGCGCCAGTCTTTCTTCGCTCTCGTCGCGCTTGCCGCCTCCGCGCGCGCGGCGACGCGCGATGTTGCGATCGATCCCGCAAAAACTGGCGAACCGATCAACCCTTACGTTTACGGCCAGTTCATCGAGCATCTCGGACGCTGCATTTATGGCGGTATCTGGGCTGAAATGCTGGAAGATCGAAAATTTTATTTTCCCGTCACCGGCGACTACGCTCCTTATAAAGAACTGACCGACACCGCTTACCCCGTCGTCGGCGCCTCTCCTTGGCAGATCGTCGGGCCCGCGACTAGCGTCACGATGGTCACCGAGCACGTTTTCGTCGGCGATCACACGCCGCGTCTTGCCGCTGACACTGCGATTCAACAGCACGACCTCGGGGTGATCGCGAATAAAGACTATAGCGGTTACATTTGGGTCGAGCCGGTGGATAATACGGCCGCGGATGTTGATGTTTCCCTCATTTGGGGCACCGGCCCGCAAGATCGCGCCACCTCTCATCTGCATTTTTTCAAAGGCCACGACTACGCGAAACAGGCTTTCTCCTTTCACACGGCGGCCAGCACAGACCATGCAACGTTAGAGATCAAAACGCTGCACGCGCCCGTTTTGCTTGGGACGGCCTCGCTGATGCCTGCCGATAATGTACATGGCATGCGCGCAGACACGCTTGCCCTCTTGAAACGCCTCGGCGGCACCATCTATCGCTGGCCGGGCGGCAACTTCAGCAGCGGCTACGACTGGCGCGACGGCATCGGCGATCGCGATCGGCGCCCGCCCCGCAAGAATCCGGCGTGGACCGGCGTCGAGCACAATGACTTCGGCACCGATGAGTTCATCGATTTCTGCCATCTCATCGGGACCGAGCCGCTCATCGCTGCCAACACGGGTTTCGGGGACGCACACTCCGCCGCAGAATGGGTCGAATACTGCAACAGTAGCGCTTCCACCTATAATGGCAGCAAGCGCGCCGAGTTGGGCCATCGCGATCCCTACAACGTCACTCACTGGTGCGTCGGCAATGAAATGTTTGGGCCGTGGCAACTCGGCTTCATGCAGCTCAGCCAATATACGGAAAAGCACAACCGCGTCGCCACCGCGATGCGCAAAGTCGATCCGAAGTTGATCCTGATCGGAGTCGGCGACCTCGAGCAAATCAACGCCGCTTACGACCCAGATCAGGCCAAGCGCAATATCGGATGGTCCCAAGGCATGCTCGAAGCCTGCGCCGACAATATGAATTTTATTTCCGAACATTTTTATCGCGGGCGCCTCCCTTGGCAGAAAAACGAACGGAACGGGATTCTCGAACACGTCGTCGAATTGAAGGAAACGATCCGGCACAAGGCGGAAGGCCATCTCAAGTTACAGCCAACGCTGCCACAACTCCACGGTCGCACAGTCAAGGTTTCGATGGACGAATGGAACTATTGGCACCGCGAGTATATTTACGGCGAGCTCGGCTGCCGCTACGATCTTGCGGACGGACTTGGCGTCGCGGAGGGGTTAAACGAGTTTTATCGCCAAACCAAAATCATCGAAATGGCGTTCTACGCCCAAACGGTGAACGTCATCGGCGCGATCAAAACGAGCAAGACCGCCGCACAGATGGAGACGACCGGTCTCACGCTGGAAATGTATAAGCATCACTATGGTTCCATTCCGCTCGTGCTCGCCGATGATGGAAGCCCGGTGGATGTGGCCGCCGCGCTTACTTCGGATCATCGTCATCTCACGGTCAGCGTGGTGAACCCGACGAGCACCGTGGCTTCGGTTCACGTTGCGCTCGCCGGCCATCCGACGCTTGCCGCCGGCACACGCTGGTCTATTTCGGGCGCCGATGAACATGTTTATAACGCCCCTGGTGAGCCAGTTCGCGTTGCGATCGCGGAAACAGATCACGTCGATGGCAACACACTCGAAGTCCCCGCGCTGGGATGCGCGGTCTTCGATATCCCCATTTACTAAAACAACGTAAACCGGCGACCTGCGCAGGAATTGGTCTGACAGGGCGAGGACTTTATTCAAGAGAAGGGTACCCCCGCTTCTCGATGAAAGTCCTCGCCCTTCTTGTTTTTGGCACTGTGGTCAGCACCGGCTTCTCTGCGACCGTCGGTGAAACCTTCGATCAACTAGTCGCCGAGAAAGGGAAGCCCAAGAGCCAGATGACTGCGGGGGACCTGCGCGTGGTCACTTATCCGGACGCGTTGATCAAATTGCGGGATAACGTGATTGTCTCCGTCAAGCCAATCGCCGCACCCACGCCGACTCCGGTTCCACCAACGCCTCTGCCGGGTGCAATGGACCCAGCCGCAGTTGCGAAAGATCCTCAAGTCGTGGAAGCGCGAGCCGCGCTGCAAAAGGCGATCGACGCGGTGCAGAAGATCGCGAATCAGCCTGTATCGTCCATTACCATGACGGCCGCGATGCGAGTCGGACGCTTTGCCCCAGGCTGGTTTCATGAAGGCGCGGTGACGCCGGACTTCGAAACCGTCGACGTACGCAAGTCCCAAGAATTTATCTACGACAAGTACGACTACGTCACTTCGGACGTTACACCGGGGGTCGCTTTCGAAGGCAAAGATCTGGAATTCAATTCCATGATCAAACTCTTCTACACGGATCGGAATCTGCCGAAGAAACGGCTCACCGAGAGAGAGATGGTTGAGATCAATCGTCAGTACCGGTTGATCGCCAAATATCGCAAGCTGTTGCAGCAGCGGTTGCCGTCCGTTGCACCCGCCGAACAACCGCCCGTTCAATAATCGCAGCGTGCGTGGCGGGCGCAATAGCGACGCTCGCCGCAAAAATGTGAGCTGAGACACTGCCCTCGCTCGTCTAGTGTTCATTTGAACACTTTTGACTTTCGAACGCGGGGAAAGCGCGTACGGTTTCGGAACGGTATCATGGAGCTTGCGCAAAAACTTTCGATCCTCGCCGACGCGGCCAAGTACGACGCTTCTTGCGCCAGCTCGGGCACGGAAAACCGCGATTCGCGGAAAGGCGGCCTGGGTTCAACGGACGGGCACGGCATTTGCCACAGCTTCACCCCGGATGGACGATGCGTGTCGCTGCTCAAGGTGCTGCTGACGAATTATTGTATATATGACTGTCTTTATTGCGTGAACCGCGTTTCGAGTGCGGTGCAGCGCGCCCGCTTTACCCCGGAAGAGGTGGTGAACCTCACGCTCGATTTTTATCGGCGCAATTATATCGAAGGGCTTTTTCTGAGTTCGGGCATTATCCGCAATGCCGACTATACGATGGAGCAGGTGGTGTCCGTCGCGCGCTCGCTGCGCCAGGTTCACGGCTTCAAAGGCTATATTCATCTCAAAACCATCCCTGAAGCAAATCAGGCCTTAATCGACGAAGCCGGAAAATGGGCCGATCGGATTAGCATCAATATCGAGTTGCCCCGTGCCGAAGACTTGGAGCGTCTCGCACCGAAAAAAATGAAGCGCGGATTCGACAATCGATGCGCGCCATTCGCGAGCGCATTGACGGAGCGAAGGACGAAGCAAAATCAATTGTCCATGCACCGCGCTTTGCCCCCGGAGGCCAAGCACACAAATGATCGTCGGCGCGACGGATGCCTCGGATGACGTGATTTTAAATAAGGCGTCGACGTTCTACAAAGAAGCAAAATTGCGACGCGTGTACTATTCCGCGTTCAGCCCCATTCCCGATTCATCGAAAGCCCTGCCTCTGATCGCGCCGCCGCTCGTGCGCGAGCACCGGCTCTACCAAGCCGACTGGCTTATGCGATACTACGGTTTCAATGCAACGGAACTGACGGACGCGTCTCAGCCCAACCTCGATCTCCGCGTAGACCCCAAGGTTTCTTGGGCATTGCGCCACCGCGCGTTTTTCCCCGTCGACCTGAACAAGGCCCCGCGCGAAGCTTTGCTCCGTATTCCCGGTCTAGGCGTGAAAACCGTGGATTGCCTCCTGCAAGCCCGGCACTGGCGAGCGATTCGTGTTCCGGATCTTGCGCGGCTGCGCGTCTCACTGAAAAAAGTTTTGCCGTTTATCCAAACGACGGACCACCGGCCAAAGATGTTGGAAAGCGATCGTCTTGCTCGTTCTTTTCTGCAGGAAACAACGCAGCTCGATTTGTTCAGCCCACCTGCGCAGCTGGGACTTTCTCCGGAATTTTAATGCAGACAGTCGAGGTCAACGGGAACTGGGACGACTGGGTTCAACTCGCTCGAGCGGCGTTGCGGGACGGCAGAGGCCCGAGCGAACTCGAGTGGCGTGACATGCGTGCGAACGAGAGCACGGTGAGCCAAGAAGGACTCGCATTGAATCTGGGCTTAAGCAGCTCGAGTGCAGCTGGCGCCGTCGCGGAAAGCACAACCGGGCTTGCACCGCCCGGTGTATTCAAAGTTCCCCGACGCTTTTTAGAAATGGGCCGCTACGTCGGCTTTCATCGCGATCCCCAACGTTGGGATTTGATTTATCGCGTCCTATGGCGACTGACGCATGGCGAAGCGCATGTGTTGGAAATCCCGTTTGATGCCGACGTGGACGCTTTGCGGAAACGCGAAAAATCGGTTCACCACGACGTTCATAAGATGCGCGCCTTCGTGCGTTTTCGCGAAGTTAACGAGGAGAACGGCGTTTGGTTCGTCGCCTGGTATCAGCCGGACCATTACACATTGTCGCTTAACGCGGATTTCTTCCGCGATCGATTTGCCCAGATGCGGTGGTCGATTCTGACCCCTGACGAATGTCTGCATTGGGACGGGGCAGGGCTGCGATTCACCCCCGGTGTACCGCAGTCGCTCGCGCCCACCGAAGATCAGGCGGAAGGACTTTGGCGCACCTACTATCGACACACCTTTAATCCGGCGCGGTTGAAAGTAAAAACCATGACGCAACACATGCCGCGCCGCTTTTGGCAAAACATGCCGGAGACACGCGACCTCGTTGCGATGATCGCAGAATCCGCGCCCTTGGTCGAAACGATGTTGGCCAAAGCGGAAAACAAAATCCCTCCCGCCCAATTCGTTCCGGCCGACATTCCTCGTACTGGCGACTTGGATACGCTGCGACGCGCCGCTCAAGCCTGTCGCGCTTGTCCTCTCTGGAAAGACGCGAGCTGCGCTGTTTTCGGTGAAGGGCCTTCCCGCGCCTCGGTGCTGATCGTCGGTGAACAGCCGGGCGACCAGGAAGATCGGGCTGGGCACCCTTTTGTCGGTCCCGCGGGTCAGTTGCTCAATCGCGCCTTTGCCGCCGCGGGCATCGCACGCTCCGAACTCTACGTTACCAACGCGGTCAAACATTTCAAGTGGACGCCGCGCGGCAAGCGCCGACTGCACGCAAAGCCTAACGCTCGTGAGACGGCTGCGTGCCGCCCTTGGTTAGCCGCGGAAATCGATTCTGTTAAACCGGACTTGATCGTCTGCCTGGGCGCAACGGCGGCGCTCAGCGTAACCGGCACCGATTTGCGCGTGACCGAAATGCGCGGCCAGACCGTCGCCACGGAATTCGGTACTCCTGCCTTGATCACGCTCCACCCATCCGCGCTCCTGCGTCTGCCCGAAGGCGCCGATCCCGAACGGGAGTTTCGTCTCTTCGTCGCCGACCTTCGAAAAATCCTCGAGTTCGCGCCGTCGTCAAAAGCCGTTGACCCCCTCGCCTAGCGTCGCTTTCTCACTGATCGATGGCCGATGCTCCCGCCGAATCCGTGTCAGTGCCAAAGCGCGCCTGCGGACGGCTCGTCGTGCGAGCGCAAGCAGGTCTGGGGAATCGAATCAGCGCGCTGCTCTCGTCGCTCGTCATCGCGGAACTCCTGCAGGCGGAGTTGACGATCGTGTGGCCGTCGCGCGATCAAGCATGTTTCGGCACTTTCACGGCCTTGTTCGAACCACTTGAGCTGCCCCATGTGACCTTTCAGGACGAAACGCCAGAGATGGTCTGGACCGACGCGCGTCTTTTCAACGCGGACCGACTTCGCGCTGCAATGGCCGCCGGAGAAACGGTCCATATCGCCGCGTATACGATTTACGGATACGATTTGAAACCGGGCTGGGAATTTTTCGAGGCTTGCCGTGAAAAACTTCGACTCCTTCGCCCCGTCGCTGAAGTTCGCGCACTCATCGATCAAGCGAAAGCTGCCAGCATTGGTCTTCATGTCAGATTGAGTGATCACTTTCCCTGTCACTACCTCACGCCCCGCTGGTGTTATCGGGCTGCGCTTGAGGTGATCACGACCCGCTATCCAGATCGCAAAGTCTTCGTTTGTTCGGACACGAAGGAGTTCGTCGACGAAATCGAATCACGCTATCCGGGCAAGATTTTGACCTCCCCTGCACGCCATCTGGCCTCGTTGAAATTGCGCGGCACCCTGGACGGCTCGCGCGCGGCTGTCGCTGATTTGTGGATACTCGCCCATTGCCCGGTGGTCATCAGCACAGCGCTAAGCTCCTTTGCCGTGATGGCACAAAACCTCGGTGGCGGCCTGACGTTTTTTATTTCGCGTGTGGCACACCCTTCCAAATTCCGACGGACGCAACTGGCCTGGAAGGTGCAGTCCTTTCTCCGCCGTGACCTCGATTGCGATCGCTGGGCCGTGTCTTACGATCTGCGAAGATTCGCTCAGCGCATCTTCGCACGATTCGTCGTCGCTTTCGCTAACTTCGTCAGTTCGGCAGGTTTTCAAGACCGGCCCCGCCCTTCAACACGAAGGGAGTTCGAAGGTCGTCTCATGGCCTTTCTCGATTCGCCCGAGTGCCAAAAAGCGCTGCAAAAGGGAGCAACTGAATTCTAAGCGGCGACCATCTGCGTCCCCGCGGTGACTCGTCACCGTCCTGGACAGAGAAACTTATTCGCTCGCAATGTCGTTTGCAGAGCAAGCTCCCTGGAAGACGAAACGAATTTCGCTAAGACCGCGCCGAGTGGCCGCACCCATGCCGAAGGTATTCGCGCAAATGAACGGGAGCCGGTGTCACTCCACCTCAGAGCCGGTGGCTCTCCAAGTACGGCACGACCAGTTGCTTCACGACTCGGCCGAGTGCTGCAAGTTGGCCTCGGCGGTAAAACGGCAGGTGCTCCGCCCAGATCGCCGCAAACTCGACATGTGACTCAGCGCCGCGGTTAAACTTGAAAAGCCCCGCTCCTGCGCTGCAATGCAACATCGTCTTTCGCCGCTCGCACTCTTGGAAGGCGCGCAGCATCAGCAATCGGTACAAGCCTCGCTCGACCGGCGCGGTGGTGTCGTAGCCGAGCACAGGGGTGCACGAAACGGCTTCGCGATGCGCCATTCCAACCAAACCGCAAAGCTCGCGGGCCCCTGTTTCCCGGAAACCGTTGAGATCGAGAAAACCCGTTTTTACCCCGACGCGAAAGAAATCCTCAGTGTAATCCGGATTATACTCGGGATAACGTTCACGGTATAATTGACCATAAAGTCGGACGGTCTGGACGAAGTCATCATCAGTAAACTCCTCGCCACGGACCCACGTCCAACGATCCCGAGACGAGGTGGAGAGAGCCAGGTCTCGCTTCGCGTCTCGGCGCAGTCGCCATTCTCCAGATCCGGGATCAGGTACGATCCAAACCTGGCGAGAGGGCAAAAGCAGGAAGCCCGCATCCGCCAACCGCGCGATCAGTTCAGCGTGCAAAGGCGCCGTCAATGATCGCAACACCACTGGCAACTTCGGATCTTCTTTTGCAATCCGCTGAGCCGTCGCCACGATGTCGTCGGCACGCAACGTCGATGCGTAAAGGTTTGTGGCGAGATTCCAGTTGTTGAGAAAGTTCCCGCCGCCCAATCCGCCTGAAACCAGCACCGCTTCCGCTAGTCGTGAACCGGCTAAATACAGCGGCTGCAGCCAGCGGTTCATATGCACAATGTCGGTTTCCGCGCGAGCGTAGGGGCCATAGGCATTGCGCAAGCTCGTGACCCAACTGCAAGTGGATCGACCAGAAACGTTCCGCACGAGCGGCACGTTTTCGCGTCCAAGCTGTATCCGGGAAATGGTGACATCGGCATTCCGAATCAACGGCCGCGGGCCCAACATACCCGCTTCGAGAAACGCTGCCCAGGGATTCTCCGTCGCCGCGATGGAACTCGTCTCAATCATTCATCCGTTCTCCATTCCACTCGATATCCGCGGTCGAAACCACGGCAACGCTTGTCCGGGCCCGTAATGCCAGCCAGCTCATCTCCGCCATCGCGGCGAGCTGTTGTGTCCAACCGATTTTCGCGGAACACAACGCATCGCGTGCTCGCGCCCACAATGCGCGATCGCGCGCGCGAAAAATCATTCCCGGCGATTGGAGCAACCAAGGACCGAGCAACATCCGCGGCTCGGTTGAAAGAGTTTGCAGCGCTGTCCCCTGCCCGAGCAACGCAGCGGCCAGAACGGCCGGACTTTGAGCAGCCAGATGAACCCCGCTCGTCCCGCGCGGATTACATTCGATCGCCACCAAACCGTTTTCACCGGCGATTACATCGAAGCTGATTTGCCCGGTGAATTGCGTGTGTTCGACAAAGTCTGCCGCCATCCGGCGTAAGGCCTCATCGTCTGTCTCCGAAAAGTAAATACTGGCGCCTTTGCCAAATCGTACGGCGGGCTCATACGCAACGTGCAGCAGCAGTCGCCCGCGATCCGCAACATTATACAAGCAAACCTCTCGTCCGACGATACGGGTCTGCGCGAGCCAAGGCCGCTCCAAGGTCGGCGCGATCGCTTGGAGTTCCTCGACCTTGGGACCGATCAGGGTCTGCGTGGCGAACCGGGAATACACCGGCTTGAAAACCCAATTCTGCGGATCACGCATCTGCACGAGCTCTGCGCGCGAATGAAGGACGTGGTTTTCCGGCGCGCCATAACCCAGTTTCGTAGCCAGAGAGGCAAACGCCGCTTTGTCGTGAAATTGTTTCAGCAACTCCAATTGGCTCGTGCGCAGATTGACCGATTGCGGCAACCGGGGCCGAACCGCAGCCAACCAGAAAACCTCTTCCGACGTCGGCACAATCGCGTCGATCGCATGCCGCGTGCATTCGCGGATGAGTGTCGCCACAAAACCGTCCCAGTCGCGACGCGGAGCGGGAAGATGCAGATAACTCTCCGCGTAAGGACTGCCCGAGGCAACGGCCCAGCGCAAACTATCGGCCAGCCAGACGCGATGTCCAGCGACGCGAAATGCCTTGGCGAGATCAGCGGCAATCGGAGCGCGCGCTCCTGTCACCAAAATGTTCATACGTTCGCCAGACTTCGACCGATTGCCGCCTCGGCGGAGAGCGAATGGCACGCGATCAGTGTGATCTCTCCACGTCGCTGCCACGTCCTGAGCCTCTCTAACGTTTGCCGATAGGCTGCAGGATTCCACTGCAGCGTACGCGCCGGCCCCCACAACTCCTGCTCGGACTCCAGTTGGCTTTCCCGCCAAAAAGCATCCGCCGCGTAACAAAACCGATGCTCCGGCCACCAGACCCCAATTTGCCCAGGCGCATGGCCGGCCAAATCGACGAGCAAGACCGAGCCGTCTCCAAAAAGATCATACGTCAAAAGGTCGCTGCGGTTATCCCGTTGAAACAGCAACCCCGCTATCGGCCGCCCCCTCTCAACCAACCAAGGCGGAATCAGCCCAGGCAAAAAGGCCGAGCGTAGCTGCCGCCACGGCGACAGCGAGGTCAACTCCGCCAACGCGTCGGCGCGATAGTGGACCTGCGCGTGAGGAAACTCCGCCAAGCCTCCAACGTGGTCGGCGTGAAAATGCGTGATGATGACATGGGCGATCTCTTGCGGATCGATCCCTCCGGCCCTGAGCGCATCGCTCGCCGTTCCGTTCTGAGTGGCAGGGGTCACGTATCGGTAAACTCGATACGGCCAACCGCTCGTGGCCTCACCGAAGCGCCCGCCGTAGCCCGAATCGATCAGCACCCAACCTTCCGTCGGATGGCGAAAGGCCCAAAATACCGCGTGAAAACGCACCCACCGCCAGCTTCGCCGATCGACGAAGCCCAGGCATTGCCGGCAATACCCTCCATCAAATGCGCGCAGGTCGAACATTTCAGAGCGTGAAAATCGCCACGGCTTGCGAGTATCCCGCGGCCGTGCCCACCAACATGACCCGCACGCCCTCTGCCAGCTCGGCGCGAGCTCCATGCAAAACAAAAGGGATTCCGGCCGCGACCATGTTGCCGTGGTGCTCGACCGAAGAATGAACGCGGCTCCGGCCAATTCCGAGCCGCCGAGTGAGCAACTCGATCGAAGGGCCGGACGCTTGATGAGGAACGACGTGGAGGTCGCTCAACGGCGTGCCACTCGCCGCGACAGCTTCCGCCACCATCGCGGGCAAATGCTGGCTTGCGAAGCGGTGCACGCCCTTGCCGTCCATGTGGAATTCGTAACGGGCGCGGTTACTCGATGCGTAGGCCGCGGGCGGGAGTCGGTGGCAACCGCCTTCGACGCGGCAAAGCTGTGCGCCTTCCGCGAAGGTCTGAAAACGAAATGCACAACCGTCCCGGGGCGAGCAACGTTCCAGCACGATAGCGGCGGCGCCATCTCCCATCAGATGCGCGCTTTCCGGTTCATCCCAGTTCACGCCCCGCAAAGGGGTTTCTCCGCATACGATCACGGCGCGATCGTAGCCCTCCGCCGCAAAAAGCCCATTCACCGTCTGCAGGGCTGCGACGAAACCGAGGCAGCTCGAATGCACATCCATGGTCGCACAGCCCGCCGCCTCGCGTCCAAGCGACTCCAGAATCAAGGCAGAATTCGAGGGAATCGGCTGCTGCAGGCAAAGACTCGCATCGATGAGCAAATCCAAATCCCGCAGCCCGAACCCTGCCGACTTTAATGCGTCCATCACGACTCGTCGCGCCATTTCGGTGCCGCTTTCGTCCGGGCCAGCCTCGTGGCGCACGCGCACTCCCGTGTGCTTCAGGGTCCAACCGGCTTCGAGCCCGCTTCGCCGATCCAGCTCCTCTGCGTGGATACACTTTCGCGGCAAGTAACGTGCTGAGCCGACGATTTTGAAATACTGCTTCATGAAAATCAGCGCGAGTGTTGGGTTTGTTGCCACGCGACAAAACGGCGAACGCCCTCTTCAAGCCCAACCAAGGGTTCGCCGAATTCGCGCCGGGTTTTCTCCATCGAAAACGTTTTCGACCACGCAAAGACGCTCACCCCAAACTGTGTGATCGGCGGCTCACCCAGAAACGGCAGACAGCGATAGAAACGCTCGATCCATTTCGCCGCCGCCAAAGCACGCTGCACCGGAACACGCCGCGTCGGGCATGGCAGTCCAAGCGCGTCGCAGATTTTCCCGAGGAGTTGATAAATTTCGATCGGTTCGCCATTGGTCACATGATAAATTCCCGTAGCTCGCCGCTCGATTGCGCGAATGATATAATCCGTCAAGGTCTCGCTATAAACCAAATCACCGATCACCGGTCGATCCGCCTCGAGCAAGGGCAGCTTGCCTCGACGCAGTGCCTTGATGATACGAGGAAACACCACCGTGTCGCCGGGGCCGAAGACCGCTCGCGGGCGAAGAATGCAGGCAGGCCCGGAATAGGTTTGTATCAACTGCTCCGCGAGGATCTTGCTCCGTGCGTATTCGTTAATTGGATTCGCGGGATACGGCGTTTGCTCGTCGAGATTCAATTGGTGCTGCTGCCGATAGAGCACCGCGCCTGTAGATATATAGATAAGATGCGGACGTCCGCGCTGCGCGCAAAAATCCAAGATCCGCCGGGTGGCTAAAACGTTTTGCCGTTCAAATTCTCGACGCGCACCCCACGGCGACGAGCGCGCCGCCGCATGCACCACCACATCTGGGGTAAAGTCGATTGCCAGCGGCTGAGTTAAATCTGCCGATAAGTATCCCGGCTCTGTTCCTGAGCGACGTCCGATCCCGCGCACATCCCAGCCTAGCTCTCTCGCGCGGCGAAAGACACCTCCACCGACGAAGCCTGATGCTCCGGTTACGAGAAGCTTCATGAGGCTGCGGTCAAACTCGGTTGGATTCTTCGATCAGGCGGAGCAAAACCTTTTCCAGCGACGCACGCTC
>Ga0207702_10000410_pt1 | contig 48992 bp, 46 predicted proteins | sample KBSCornC62_FD_184302 | JGI IMG/M metagenome (GOLD analysis project Ga0207702, IMG submission 184302) | Corn rhizosphere microbial communities from Kellogg Biological Station, Michigan, USA - KBS Corn C6-2 (SPAdes) (version 2) | ecosystem: Host-associated > Plants > Roots > Rhizosphere > Soil ... | reverse complement strand
GTTTCGGATGAATCGGCCTTTTGGAGTGTGAGAGCGACGTATCCGTCAACCAAGGACAACCACCGCCAGGTCTCTTCGCGCGCGCAAGAGCATCGCAGGCGATTGGAGGCGCAGCACCTCGCGAAAATGGCGGGCATTTTTGGAGCGTTGCGCGTCGCCGATGCGCTGCGGGGATTGCGCGAGCTCTTCGTTCTCGGGCTTTTTCTCGCGTTGGGTGACTTCGTGCGGCGTGGTTTTGTCGAAACGCTCGGAGCGGCGCGTTGGCTGGGTGTTTTCGGCGTGGGCGTGCTGGCTTTAGCCTACTACATCCTGGCTGCGTTTCAGGATTAGAGTTTGCGCCTCGGCTCGGGCCGCGCCACGGTTGCCGGTTCCATGAGTGACATTCCGACCGAGATTACGCACGATCAATACGCGGTACGGCTGAAGAAGCTGCAGGATTTGCGCGCTGCCGGCCAGGACCCGTTTCGCGCCAATGTCTCCACGACGCATTTTTCCGCCGACGCGATCCGCGCGTATGTCGATGGCCAGGACAACGCCGTGACCGTGACGGTGGCGGGCCGCCTCGTCGTGATTCGCGACATGGGCAAAAGCCAGTTCGTCAAGATTCTCGATCAGCAGGGGCAGATTCAACTTTATCTGAAGAAGGACGTTGTCGGCGACGACGCTTATGTCGCGTTCAAGAAGCTGGATATCGGCGACATCATTGGCGCCACCGGTACGCTCTTCAAAACCAAGAGCGGCGAAATAACGGTACGCGTCGAGCGCTTTACGCTGGTCTCGAAGTCGCTTCATCCACTCCCGGAAAAGTGGCACGGCCTAACCGATCCAGAGCAAGTTTATCGTCAACGTTATCTCGATCTGATCGTCAACACGGAGTCGCGCCAACGTCTTCAACTCCGCTCTCGCATCGTATCTCATATCCGGCGCTTTTTGGAAGATCGCCAATTTCTCGAAGTGGAAACGCCGGTGCTGCAAAACGTGGCCGGCGGAGCTGCGGCGAAGCCGTTTACGACTCATCACAATGCGTTAGGGATGGATTTTGTTTTGCGCATCTCGCTCGAGCTTTATCTCAAGCGCATGCTCGTCGCGGGTTTCGACCGCGTCTTTGAAATTGGCCGCAACTTCCGCAACGAGGGGATCTCGCGCCGTCACAATCCCGAATTCACCATGCTCGAGGTCTATCAGGCCTATAGCGACTATCGCGGCATGATGACCCTGGTGCGCGATCTCTTGACTTCGCTTTGCCGGGACATCCTCGGCACGAGTGAGATCAAGCACGCCGCCAGCGGCCAAGTGATCAACTTCGCCGGCGAATGGCGGGAAGTGAAGTACAAGGATCTCATCCGCGAAACCACCGGCGATGCGCAGTGGTTCGAACGTTCGAAGGCTGAAAAAATCGCGAAGGCGGAAGCGCTCGGTCTCTCCATCAATCCCGCGTGGGAAGACTATGAGGTGACCAACGAAGTCTTCTCGAAGAAGATCGAACCGAATCTGATACAACCGACCTTCGTCACACACCTGCCGAAGGAGCTGTGCCCGTTGGCAAAGATTACGGTGGGAGACGAATCGACGATCGATGTTTTCGAACTTTGCATCGGCGGCATGGAAGTGGCGCCGGCCTATTCGGAGCAGAACGATCCGTTCGTGCAGCGCGAGATGTTCGAAGCGCAGGCCGGCGAAGAGAAGCAGAACATCGACGAAGATTTTCTGCGCGCCCTCGAGCACGGCATGCCTCCCGCGGGCGGCATGGGCATCGGCATCGATCGACTCGTGATTCTGCTGACCGGAGCGGAGAGCATCCGCGACGTGATTTTGTATCCGCAGTTACGGCGGCAAGGTGCCTAATGAAGAGTGTAGAGTGAAGAATGCAGAATGATGAATCCTGCCGCGAAGGCTACGGCCCTAAGCAGACGCAATCGTTTCAAATTTAGCGTTCCGCATCTCTTCTTTCAGCCTTCTCATTCATCCTTCTTCATTCATCACTCTGCACTAGCCCGCGTCGCGCGGGCGCATCATGTGGCCTCTGTACCTTGCGCTGAAACACCTTTTCCCGACGGGGAAACGGATTTCGTTTTTTACGCTCATTTCGATTACGGGCGTGGCGTTGGGCGTGGCAGTGTTGTTGATCGTGATGAGCGTGATGACGGGCTTTCACACCGACATCCGTCGCATGGTCACGGATACGGAAGGTGAAGTTCAGATCAAAAGCCCGCAGTTGATCTCGCGTTACGAAGACGTTGTCGCCCAGGTCAAAAAAGTCCGCGGAGTAATCGCGGCGACTCCTTACGCGGCCGGGGTCGTTGGCGTCGAAGCGGAGAATCGCCCCGCCTATCCCGAGATGCGTGGGCTGGATCTGTCGACGGTCGAAGACGTGGTCAACCTGCGCCGCTATATTCGCATCGGCTCGTTGGACGATCTGGATGACGACAGCGTGATTCTCAGTTCGGAGTTGGCGCGCTCGCTGCAGGCGGGGGTGGGAACGACGCTGCAAATTTACTCGCCGCTGTTGTTCGAGAAACTGAAGAGCGACGAACTGTTTCTGCCGCGCGAAGTGAAGGTCGTCGGCATTTTGGAAATTGGCCATCAACAGCTCGATAGCAGCACGGTCTATTGCACCCTGCGGCTGGCCCAAGATCTTTATGGGCTCGGGCACGCGGCCCACGGGATCAATGTCCGGATTCAGCCTGGCTTGGACGAAGACGAGGCGGCGGAACGAATTAACGCCGTACTTACGCCACCGTTACAGGCGTTTTCCTGGATGGATACGTTTTCCGATTTCCTCTGGGTGTTGCAGTTGGAGAAGAACATGATTTTTTTCCTGCTCCTGTTCATCGTCATCGTCGCCGGATTTTCGGTGGCGAGTTCGCTGTTGATCTCGGTGGTCCGGAAAACTCGGGAGATTGGCATCCTCAGTGCGCTCGGCGGACGCACACGACAGATTGCGGCCTGTTTCTGTTTTCAAGGCCTGCTCATCGGCACGGTCGGAACGATCGTGGGCTTGGTTTTTGGTTTTGTGATGCTCGCGTTTCGCAACGATATTGTCCTCGGCATCGCGCGCGCGAGTCAGCGTGAGGAGGTCCTGCGGCGGTTTTACCAGTTTAGTCGTTTGCCGTCACACACGGACGCGTCGGATGTGGTCAAGATCGTGGTGGCGTCGATTTTGGTTTCGACGCTCGCCGGCTTGCTGCCGGCGTGGCGCGCCGCGAAACTCAAACCGGTGGAGGCGCTTCGCAGTGAGTAACGCTCCCATTCTTTCCGCTCGGCAACTGAGCAAGACTTATCCGAGCGGCGATCGGAAAATCGGAGTGCTCAAGGGCATCGATTTTACCGTCGCGGCGGGCGAAAGCGTCAGCATTCGCGGCGAATCGGGCTCGGGTAAATCGACTTTGCTCAACTTGCTCGCGGGACTCGATCAGCCCGACACGGGCGAGATCTTCTGGGGCGACTCCAAGGATACGAGCGCGACCCGACGGGCCACGTACCTCGGAATCGTTTTCCAATCGTTTTATCTCATCCCGGAATTGGATGCCCTGCAAAACGTGCTGATGGCGCGGCGGATGATCGGCCGTATTGGTGCAGTGGAGACAACGCGCGCTCGGATGCTTTTAGATCAGGTTGGCCTGAGGGAACGCGGTCACCATTTGCCCAGCCAACTTTCTGGCGGTGAACGGCAACGCGTCGCGCTTGCCCGCGCGTTGATGAATCAGCCTCCACTCGTACTGGCCGACGAGCCGACGGGGAATCTCGATGAGCACACCGGCGATGCCGTGATCGATTTGTTGCTCAAGCTCTGTGCTGAAACCAGCACCGCGCTGGTCCTGGTCACCCACAACCTCGGGCACGCCCGCAAGACCGCGCGGCATTGGCTGCTGCACGATGGGCAGTTGCGAGAGGACGATCAGGCGGTGCGCTGAAACCGCGAAATTTTTTATGTCGAATCCCAAAATAAAATGCGGCGTCGCTGGCGTCGGTTCGCTCGGGCAACATCATGCGCGCATTTACGCGTCGCTTCCCACGGCCGAGCTCACGGGGATTTTCGAAATGAACGATGCGCGAGCCGCGGAAATCTGCGCGCGCTTTAACTGCCGCCGGTTCGCCACGCTCGAAGAACTCGGAGAAGCTTGCGATGCGATTTCGGTCGTGGTGCCGACAGACCGACATGCCGAAGTCGCTCTGCCTTTGCTGGCCAAGGGTTGTCATCTTTTGATTGAGAAACCGCTTTGCGCGTCGATGGCGGAAGCCGAACAGGTTCTCGCCGCTGCGCAAGCGGCCGGGACCTTGGTTCAAGTTGGCCACATCGAGCACTTCAATCCGGTGATGGGCTTTTTGGAAAAAGAAGTGCGCGAGCCGAAATTTATCTCGGCCGAACGGCTGGCTCCGTTTACGCCGCGCGGCACCGAAGTCGGTGTCGTATTGGATCTGATGATCCATGACATCGGCATCGTCCTTGAACTCGTGAAGTCGCCGATCGTCCGGATCGACAGCGTGGGCGTGAACTTGCTTTCGAAGACCGAGGACATCGCCAACTCGCGTCTCGAGTTCGCCAACGGCTGCGTCGCGAACCTGAGCACGAGCCGGATGAGCATGAAGAAGGTGCGTGAAATTCGGGTCTTTCAACCTTCTGGCTACTTCTCCTTCGATTTCATGAACCAAAGCGGCCATCTCGTGCGCAAGACCGGGATGTTGGAGTACGCCGGAAAGTTGATGGCCGGTGCGATCAAGCCGGGAGATCTGACCGCGGTGCCGATCGAGCCGGTGCCTCTGGAAAAAGGCGAGCCGCTCGCCTTGGAGTTGGCGCACTTTCTCGACAGCGTGGCGCAAGCGAAACAACCCAAGGTCGGTGCCGCGCTCGGCAAGACGGCGCTCGAAGTCGCGATCACGATTACCGAGCAGATTCGCCAAGCGAACAAACGCTGATTCTCCGCGCCGCGTCTTTGTTTAACTTCACCCAGCCAACGCTTCGACGGTGACCACGGCCGCCACAGTTCAACTTCTGCCACCGGCCACGGGTCGGGTTGATTTGTTGATCATCGCCGGTGAGCACTCCGGCGATCAGCATGCGGCCAAGTTGGTGCGGCGCCTCCGTGACTCACAACCAGCGTTAGGGATTGCCGCGCTTGGCGGCCCTGAGCTGGCGGCGGCGGGGGCGCAGTTGCTTTTCGATCTGACGCATTCGTCGGTCGTCGGTTTTGTCGAAGTCGTTCGAAACCTTTCTTTTTTCACTCGGTTGCTCGATCAGACTGTGGCGTGGATTCGCGAGTACAGACCGAGGGCGGTCTGCTTTGTAGACTATCCCGGGTTCAATTTGCGTCTTGCGAAAATGCTTTTCGAAAAAGGCATTTCGCAACGTGGAGGCGGTGCGGTGAAAACATTGTTTTATATTAGTCCGCAGATTTGGGCTTGGAAAGGCGGACGGCGTTTCACGATGGCGAAGCACCTCGATGCGCTTGCGGTTATATTCCCATTTGAGGTCCAGTCTTACGCGGACACCTCGTTGGAGGCTTCATTCGTCGGGCATCCGTTTGTCGCGGACGACTACCGCTCGCCCGTGGAGTATGACCCGGCGGGGCCCGTGCTCTTATTGCCTGGAAGCCGCAAGCAGGCGGTGAGCCGGATCTTTCCCGTCATGCTCGCGGGCTACCGTGAGTTCCAGGAACGTCCCTCCATCGTGCTTTATCCGAGCGAAACAGTGGCGCAGGTCTTGCGCGCGGCGCGCCCGCCCGCGGCCGTGGAGCTCAGACCGATGCCGCGGGAAAATGGCGACGCGGCGCCGATCCGCGCTTCGGCCGTGCTGACGAGTTCCGGCACGATGTCGATGCATTGTGCGCTTGCGGGAATTCCCGGGGCCATTGTCTATCGAGCCCATCCTTTCACGTATTTCATCGGTCGGCGTTTGGTCAAAGTACCCTTCATCGGCATCGCTAATTTACTGCTGAATCGAGCGATGTACCCCGAGTACATTCAAGGCGCCGCGACGCCGGCGGTTTTGGCAAAGGAATTGAGGGCGTGTATTCAGAATCTGGATCGGCGAACGCGGACCAAGGCCGACGCGGTCGAGTTGCGAAGCATCTTGCGGCAGCCAGCGGAAGCCGATGCGGCAGCCTGGGTGGCCAAGCAGTTGGGGTAGGCGGGGGATGTTTTAACCCGGCCCAGTTGATGCGACGTGTCGAGTGGCTTGGACGCACTCCCGTAGCTGCGCGTCTTGACGCGCGGATGCGACGTCGCAATCCGCGAAGCGTCGCGAGTTATTATTCTGGCGCCAGGTCCGCGCGTTAAGACGCGCAGCTACGAGTCGGCGGAGGGGCAAGATGTTGTAGACTAAGATCCGACGTTCCGCAAAAAAAGCCGCGGCTAACGATTGCGCGATGATCGAGGAGTGGAGTCGTTTCTACGCCTCCACCATCTCCGACTTGCGCCGCGCGGCGGCTTCCTGCAGGCTAACCGTTCTAATTCATGCTTCCGTTTGTCGATCGCACCTGGATTTGGTTCGCAGCCGCTTTTTACCTGGCGGGCTTCGCTCTCGGCACGTTCGGCGCGCTGACCCAAAAGCGTCAATCGCGAGCATTGATGTACGCGGTTGTCGCGATTGGCTACGTTCTGCAAACGATCGGACTGTATATTCGCGGTGCCGCTGTGCATGGCTGCCCGATTGGAAACACGTTCGAGATTTTTCAATTCACCGCTTGGTCTGCGATCACCCTCTACTTAGTCATCGGGGCGACATTTCGCCTGAGTCTGCTCGGGTACTTCACGTCCTGCCTCGCGGCGACACTCACGGTGATTTCGTTATCCGTCGGAAAATGGGACAATGTCCATCGCGTGGATGTGTTTCACGGAAACCACTGGATAGAGTTGCACGCAGCGCTGGCCCTTTTTAGCTATGGTGTCTTCGCGTTGCTCGCGCTGACCTCGATTATGTACCTGCTGCAGGTCTTCAGCCTGAAGCATCAACACCTGAGCGGATTCTTTTCGTTTCTGCCGTCGATCATCGAACTCGACCACATCGGGTTTCGACTGTTGGGCGCGGGCGTCCTCTTAATGGGCACCTCCGTCGTGATGGGCAGTGTGTATTGGATTCAGGATACGGCGACGGTTGATTCGGCGAAAATTCTGACGACGGTTGCCGTGTTCGTGGCGTATCTGGTGACGTTAACTTTGCGCTGGCGCAGCGTACTGGTGGCCAAGCGCATGGCTTGGGTCTGCGTCTGGTTGTTTGCTGCAGCTCTGGTCTCGCTGGGGCCGGTCAATTCTAGCCGCCGTCCTCTGCCGCGGCCTGCGACGGTGCAAACGCCATGAGCGAGATCTCCGGCCCCACGCTCTTTTTCCTTGGCGTCAGCCACCATCGCACGCCGCTTGAGTTGCGCGAAAAATTGGCGCTGACCGCTAATAAGATGGAGCAGTTTTGCGAGAAACTCGGTGCGTTGCCAGGCTTGCGCGAATTTGCGGTGCTGAACACCTGCAATCGGGTCGAGTTTTATGGTGTAGCCGAAGGCGGAGTGACCGCGGAAACGCTGGAAAACGAGTTCTGCGCCTTCCAAAGTTTTCCGGTGGCGGAGTTTCGCGCGATCCGTGAATACGCGACAGGCGTCCCGGTGGTGGAACATTTGCTCGAGGTTTCTTCGGGCTTGGACTCGCAGATGCTTGGGGAAACGGAAATCCTCGGCCAAGTGAAGACCGCCTATGCCGATGCGCAAAAGCGTCGGAGCGCGGGGCCTCTTTTGAACCGGCTCTTCCAGAAAAACTTTCAGCATGCGAAGTACATTCGCACCAACACCGCGATCACCGAAGGCCAGATCAGTGTGGCCAACGTGGCCGTGGATCTCGCGCAGAAGATTTTCGGTAAACTCACCGACACGAAAATCCTTCTGCTCGGCGCGGGGGAAATCGGCGAAAAAACCGCCAAGGCATTCCAGAGCCGAGGCGCCGCGAGCCTGACCGTTGCCAGCCGCCACATCGAACGGGCGATGGATTTGGCGCAGACCTTCGATGCCCGTGCGCTTCCCTTCGAGCACGTGCCGCATCACCTTTTCGAATACGACATCGTCGTGTGTTCAACGGCCGCTCCGACGGCGGTGGTGCGGGCGCAAGACACCTCGGCGGCGATGAAGAAGCGTCGCGCGCAGCCTCTCTTTTTTATCGATTTGGCCATGCCCCGCGATGTTGAGCCAGCGGTGGGCGCGCTCGAAAACGTTTTCGTTTACAACCTCGACGACTTGGCGCGGATCGCGGAAGCAAACCGTCTCGCGCGCGAAGCCGAGGTGGAGAAAGCCAAAGTGCTTTTGCGCGATCGATCAGCCGCGTTGTGGCGTCAAGTTGCTGGGGCAAATCAGGGACCGGGTGGTTCGATGGCTAGCGCGGGTGCGTTGTAAGAAGGTTTGCTCGCCGAGAGGATCGCGCGTTTGCATGCAGGGCCTTCGACCGAGTTAGAACAGGTGGACAAGCATGTCCGCGCTCCCAGGGCGGCGGACGCAGCGCGCATCGTTTCTGGATCGCGCTCTATTTACTTCCTTCGTCCATGGAGCACCTGAAATTTCTGGCCGAGATTTGCCGGGTGCAGCAGTTGCATGAGGCTCAATTTACGAGGGCTCGTGCGCGTTGCTTCGGCGGCCATCGTTTGACCCATAAAATCTCCCGCGTGGTGGACGAAGAACGCTTCCTGGGATTGGACTTGGACGTTCTCGAACTGATGTCGCCGCAGCCCTTCGGCCAGCCAGTCCCAGACGACATGGCAGGTGAGATCTTGCAGCCCCGGGCGGGCGAGCAGGTCGTTGTGCTGCTCGTGGCGGAAGTAGGCGCGAGCGGTGCCCGCTGGAGTTTCATGAGCGATCTGCGCCCAGGTTTTCCCGTAGTCGAAGGCCACGAAAAGGCCTTGCCAGGGCTGGTTGACAATCGAAGTCAGCAGCGCGCTCGCCGCGACTGGCAGATCCAGAATGTAGCCTTCCGGTGCTGTATCCGGAAACTGAATATCGTTTTCGGCCGGAAGAATGGTTTCCGAAAGCGGCACTAACGCTTCGTGAAGCTGTTGACCCTCCGCGGTGGATTCGGCCACCACGCCGATTTCGCGCCATTCGTCTCCTCGACGAATCCAGCGGCGAAACGGTTGGGCATCGAAAAGCTCATTGGAGAAAACCACGCAGCGGCCGCTGAGTTCGATGGCATCGCCGATTGCCACGACGCGATTCGCGCGGAAAGGCGCGGCGACCTGCCCCAAGATTCCGTCCGGGGATTCTGCGCCGATTTCCACGAACGTGTAGGAGGAGGGATCTTCGCCTCCCAGCAAAGTCCGACAGGCGGCGCTGACCAGTTCACCGAACAGCGGCCCCGACGTGCTGGCCGTGTAGAAATCCGTTCCGGAGCCGTAGCCCACACGCGCGCGATTTTGCCGATAGTAGCCAATTACCGGGTCATACAGCGCAAGATCCACAAAGGCATCGAAGCGCAAAACGCCATTCGCCGCGGCCGCCGCTCGCGCATGAAAACGCTCGAGGAATACGGCACTTGGTTGGGCGATGGGCGGCGATGATTCCGGCATGCCTACGCGTCATGCGGAAGTTTGGTGAAAACGCCAGCGATTCTGCGCGGGAGGGTTGGCCAAAGAATGGTGAGAACCGGTTTACAAGCGTCGCACGATCCGCAAAGTGCTCCTCGTATGGTCAAACGAATCCTCAGCGTCGCTCTCGGTGTGGCTCTCGGTAGCCTTCTCGCTATGGGCGGGGCGCGCTTTGCGCTCGCACGGGGATGGTTTGGCAATCGCGACCTCGATCACTCGGCCGCTTACGTTCGCCAAGTGCTTGAGCTGGTGAACGACAACTATGTTGATGGAAATGCGGTCGCTTACCCGAAGCTAACGAATTCCGCGCTGCACGGAGTCGTCGAATCGCTCGATCCGCATTCAGAATTTCTCGAAGCGAAGGACTATCAAGATCTCGAGGAGGAGGTGACGAGTGAGTTCGTGGGGATCGGTATTCAAATCGAGTATCACAACGGCCATGTCGTCGTGATCGATCCGATCAAAGACAGTCCGAGCGACCACGCGGGCGTGAAACGCGGTGACCAACTGATGAAAATCGACGGCGTGGCGGTGGAGAAAACCGCGACGATCGATTCGATTGTCGAGAGATTGCGGGGAAAACCGAAATCACACGTCAATGTCGTGTTTTATCGTCCCACCACGAAGTCGGAGTTTCCGGTCAACCTCGTGCGCGAGGTGATCAAGTTCGACAGCGTGAAGCCGCCGCAGATGTTGTCCGAAGGAATTGGATACATCCAGATCTCCGAATTCACCGAGCGCACGGGCGAAGAATTTATCAACGCTTTGAATAAACTCGCGCCGAAGGGGCTGGCGGGTCTGGTTCTCGATTTGCGCAATAATCCGGGCGGGTTGCTCGATTCCGCCGTCGCGGTGGCCGAGCCCTTTTTCAAGAAAGGCGATCTGATTGTCTACACCCAGGGACGCAAGCCGAAGGACCGCGACGAATACCGAGCCGAAGCTTCCGAGCCCCCGCTCGGCATTCCCACGGTGGTTTTGATCAATGAAAACAGCGCGAGCGCCGCCGAAATCGTCGCCGGTGCGATGCGGGATGCAGGCAAAGCGATCATCGTGGGCGAGCGGTCCTTCGGCAAAGGCTCGGTTCAGTCGATTTTCAAATTGAACGATGGGCAGGGCATGCGACTCACCACCGCACGTTATTATACTCCGAGCGGCGTGACAATCCATGAGAGGGGCGTCGAGCCGCACGTCAACGTGGTGATGTCGAACGAGGACGACCAAAACATCCGCCTGCAATTGACGCGGGACGACGTGAAGGAAGACGCGGATTTCAAGGAACGGTTTGGCGTTAGCCGAGTGGAAGATCGTCAACTTGAAGCGGGGGAGGCGGTGTTGCGCGCGATTATTTTACTCGAAGGTCGCGAGCCCGATGCTTCGAAAGCTGTTAACCCCAATGCCGGGGTCAAAGCACCCGCGGCATGATTCTCGCGATCGAGACGTCATGCGACGAGACCGCGTTGGCTCTGTTCGATCCGGCGCGCGGGCTGACGGCGGAGTGGGTCCATAGTCAGATCGCGCTGCATGAACGCTACGGCGGCGTCGTTCCGGATCTGGCGACGCGCGAGCACCTGCGCACGCTCGCGCCCCTGCTCGCGCGAGCGCGGGAGGAGAGCGACCAGTTTGCCACGGTCAACCAGGTCGCGGTGACTCAGGGACCAGGCCTCGCCGGGTGTTTGGCCATCGGTACAGCGGCGGCGAAGGCGTTGGCGTTGGCGCTCGGCAAACCTCTAATCGGTGTCAATCACCTGCGCGGGCACGCTTTTTCGCCCTTCGTCAGCGTGCATGCGGAGCATCCCGCTGTATTCAACGCAGCCTTACAAACGTTGCTCCCGCACCTCGGGCTGATCGTTTCGGGCGGCAACACCCTGCTATTTTCGCTCGATGAGAATCTTCGACTTCGCGTGTTGTCGACCACGCGGGACGATGCCGCGGGCGAGGCGCTCGACAAAGGTGCCAAGCTTCTCGGGCTGGGCTATCCCGGAGGGCCGTTGATCGAGAAACGCGGCGCGGCTGGGCGAGTTGATGCCTATGATTTTCCTCGCGGCATTGGCCAACGCAGCGAGCTGGACTTTAGTTTTTCGGGGTTGAAGACGAGCCTCCGTTATCAAATCGAGAAAATGGAAGCGCGGGCCGTGGAAAACGAGTTGGCTAACCTCTGTGCGAGCTATCAACAGGCCGTGGTGGATGCGTTGGTTCGCAAAGCCACCTTTGCGCTCCGAGGCGGCGAGTCCCGTTTTCGGAGCCTGGGCCTTTCCGGGGGCGTAGCGAATAATCGAATACTGCGAGAAGCATTTGGGACGCTGGCGAGGAAGCAGGGAATTCCATTTCTGCCGGCGCAATCTCAGCATACGGGGGACAACGCCGGCATGATTGCATTCGCCGCCTGGATCGACCCGACGCTCGAGGAGCTTTGGGGAACTGCCCGCGCCTCCCTCGAGATCGAACCGAGTTTGCCGCTTTGTTAGCCGAATGAGTTCCAGCCCTGGGAGCGTGGACATTCGTCCGCCAACTTAAAAACGCGAGCGAAGCTCGCTGCTCAATAGGTGCCGTCAGCTTCGCTGACCCTTGATGGAATTAGCGGACAGAATGTCCGCGCTCCCAGGGAGGGCAGGTGTTGAGTCGAGTCCTTTTGTACTTACGCCGCGGCTGCAGCCGCGAAGATCTCGGCGCGTTGGCCGGAGAAACGGGCGGCGAGGGGACCGGTGAACCAGTCGGGACGAACTTCGTCCGCAGGGACCACCACATCTTCACCCAGATCTGTGAAATGGAAGCCGGTCTCGTCTTCCACGCCCGGACGCGCGTGCTGCATCTGCCACATCAGGTACGCGCCACCAGCATAGATCAAACCGGCAATTGCGACGAGGGACAGGAGAACAGGGTGGGAAGCCATGGAGGATTGGGTGTGGCCAAACACTGCCGCTTTCGTTCTGCAAATGAAAGGCCTTAGTGAAAGGTTGATGCCTCAGGAGTCCTGGGGTGTTTTCCTTTTTTGCCCGTAAGTGTCTAATGCAACGGCGCTTCCATTTATCCACCGAGATGGGCGGCGGGTCTCAGTCGGGCCCCCCGGAGCTAAATGCGTGTATTGGCGGGTGAGGAACTTGCTTTGTTCCCACGGGCCATGCGAGCAGCGTACACTGGGCGTCGCACTGAAAGAGGTGTCCCTCTGCGCAACGACGTCCTTTTGGCAGATGGGAACGTGCCGCCGCATCCGCCAAACGTGACGAACGGTTATTAGAGTGGAATCTCGGGGTCGGTGAGCTGAGCGAGCTGGATCAATGATTCCTGCCAGCCGAGATAACACATTTCGGCTGGGATGACCTCGGGAACGCCTTCCTGCACGACATTCAGCTCGGTGCCGCAGGCGACTTTCTTCAACGTAACGGTGACGTGGATTTCGCCGGGCAGATTGGGATCGTCGAACGTATTGTTGTAGCGAATACGCTCGTGTGGGACGAGTTCGATATACTTGCCAGAAAACGCGTGCGATTGGCTGGTCGTGAAGTTCGTGAAGGACATCTTGAACGTCCCGCCAACCTTCCCGTCGAAGGCGTGCATGGTGCCGGTGAAACCGAAGGGAGGGAGCCAACGGCACATGGCGGTGGCGTCGAGGAACGCGCGGTAAACTTTTTCAGGAGATGCGCGGAGGACGCGGTGGAGGCGGATGGTGTGTGACATGGCTCTATTTATTTTTTTGAAGTTTGTGTTTTCAATCTTTCAACGAACGAAGGTCCTCCGTTCGGACACCCGAATCCGCAGTCACGTGCGTTACACGTTTGTTTCGTCCTTCCGCTCGCTTTCTGGTGCGAGAGTGGCGCAAACTGACAACAAGACCCAAAGGAGAAGGAGTGAAGCGGAGGGGACTTGTTGAATTAATACGAATGCATACCGCAGTAAAAAATCGAGGCGACGTGATCCATCAGACTCGCGAGCCGGGACATCGAAGCTCGATAGATGATAATAAAACCGATCGTTTGAATCATCGGCGAGCGCAGTGCATCGAAGCATTGAACCGCAAGGCGGTGCGGAAGGATAAGAGGAAGACTGCTTCCGTCTAGCGGCGGGATGGGTAGTGGGTTAAAAATACAGAGCAGGAGATTCAGCGAGAAACCGATGCCTAACATCTCGGAGATGCCTGAACGACGAAATCGTCTATCGTCTTACTAAAATGCTCCAAACCGCACGGTCATTGCGGTGTGCTGAAATAGACCGTGTAGTTTTCGTCGACCACTTCGTAGAGCGGAATGAGGGTCTGCGTGCCGTGCGTCGTGCGCGCGTAGAAGTGACTCGATTGCCAGGCGCGGCCGCTGTCGTAGACATGTTCATACTGCGGCATTAATGGCGTCTTTGGCGACATTTGCGGCTCAGTCGTGGTCAATGCGGCCAGCACGATCGGACCGTCGAGTAGGGCGAAGTGCTGTTCATCGCCGGGCAGCGGTTCCGCCGTGACGCGCTTTGTGAACGTGATGTTGACCACGGCATTTTTCCAATCGCGGTTGATTTCGATGAAACCGGATTTGCTCACCGTAACGGAGACAGGTTTTCCATCGATCGTGACACTGCCCGTTTCCAGCGCCCAGCTCGGCTGGCGCACGCGCAGGGTCCACGGGCCGGTGGCATCGTCCGAACTGATTTCCAGTTTAACGACGAACCGGGTGATATCGCCCGGGGCGGAGAGATTGGTGCGATCTCCGCTCGTGTCGGTCGTCTGAGTCAGATGGATTTTGTGTCCGTTGAGATCGAAGCTGCCTTTCGACGGAATATATTGGCTGACACTCACCCCACCGTTGGCGCGATAGTAAACGAGGTCCTCGTACATCGCTTGCGCTTGGAGGAGCGTGCCCATGCAGCACCAGAAATCGTGCGTTTCCGTCGCCCAAATCTTTTTTGCGCCCGGATTCAACGGAAGGAAGTACGTGACCAATCCGGTGTGAGGATTTTGCTGCGCAAGAATGCCGTTATAGAGAGCCCGCTCAATATAGTCGGCGTAACGCGAGTCTCCGGTCCAGCGCAGCAAGGATTGGGCGACACGAATCATATTATAGACGGTGCAATGCTCCTGCGTGCGCGCGCTGAGGAACCGACCAAACTGCTTGGGTGGAATCCAGAACTCACCTGCGTTGTTGCCAGTGGTCGCGAACATGCCGCGATTTTCGACTCCTTGCTTCCAGAAGTTTTCGACGATTTGCCGGTAGCGGGTGTCGCCGGTGATTTCGTAAACGCGAGCGGCGCCCTCGATCCAGGGGATGCTGGCGTTGGCGTGATCGTTCGTCAGCGGATCGCCACCGGCGAGGAGACCGCGAAACAGGTCGGGCATATCATAGCGCGAGGCGAGCTCCAGGTAGCGTGGGTCCTTAGTCACACTATAGAGATCGGCCCAGAGTTCGAGCATGCCGGCGGCTTCGCCGTTGTAGATGACGTCGCTGCGGTTGTCGTAAATGAGTTTGTCGGTCCAGTTGAGAAACCAATCGGCCGAGCCTTTGAGCACGGTCAGTGCTTCTTGATCGTGGGTGTAGTGGTAATCGTCATACAGTCCCATCATCGTCTTGTGCAGCGTGTACTGCGGAGACCAGATCCAGTGTTTTCCTTCTTCCAGAATCGCGAAGTATTTTTCGGGAATGGACCCGACCCAGTTGTCGCCGTTGAGGTCCTGGCATTCTTTTAGGATTTGCACGACGTTTTCGGCGCGCGTTCCTGAAATGGCGTCGTGATCAGTGGCCGAAAAGTGGGCCGCCGCCGAGAGCCAGTGACCGGTGAAATGGCCGCGAAGTTGCCCGGTGGGAGATTCCCAGCCTTGGTGCATTTGGTCGAGCGGCCGATTGATAGGAATTCCCGCCTCCAGTTGAAAGTTTTGAGTGAGATTTTCCGTTTTCAGTGAGAGGAGGTACGCTTTCGTCGCTTCGCGACGATCTTTGATCAGGCCGGGCAAGATCGTGACATCCCCTGGCGTTGCGATGGTCAAGGTTGGCTCCGGAAGCTGGGCGGCAATCTGGAGCGGTTCGATAGGATGCGAAACGCGCGCACCACTGTTTTGGATATCAGCGGCGAGAGGCGATGCGGTCAAAAGGAGGGCGAGGCTGGCGGCAGCCGCAGTGGGACGAGGTGAGGAAGACATTGGCTTGGAGGTGGGAGCTAACGATCGATAAAGCAGCCGGGCGGCAGGGGTGACTCAGGCGTGCCGGCGTAAGTGGATGAGGTAATAGGCCCGCGAAAACGAGTCGTGAGTCTGTTTACTTGACCGTCATGAGCGCGCACACGATTCCGCGGTTTCTGGAAAATACAGAGTAATCTATCGGTGAGAATGCGAGCCTTTCGCATCGGGTGCACAAGGCAGGCGTTCTCACGAAGGCGGCCACGTCAGAAAAGGGGAGCGGCGTTAGCAATGTCTTACTTCGCGAGTTCGATCACGGCGTCGATGATTGCTTTCGCGATTTGCTGACCTGTCTCGGGGCGATAGGTGGCGCGCGAAAGCGTTACGCCTCCTGAGAGGAGAGTGAGAATCGCCCAAGCCGTTTGCCGACGAGCATGCAGAGTTCCCTTTGACAGGTGAGTCGCGACGGCGTCGACCAGCAAGAGTAATTCGGCTTCATAGGCGGCCTTGGTTTTGTCGTCGGTGCGGGCGACTTCGCCGGTGAGCGTTTGCAGGGCGCAGCTTTCCTCGAGGACGCAGGTGCGTTTAAAACCCATGTAGAATTCCGCAAATTTGCGCAGCCAGTGCATGGGGTCTTTTTCCTGCAAATCGCGGACGGCTTCGCGCAATTCGATCAAACCAGTCGTGGCCGCGGACCGAAAAGCGTCCGCTTTGGAGGCGAAGTGAGTATAGAACGCGCCCGAAGTGACCCCGGCTTCTTTGGCCAACCCATCGACGCCGATGCCGGCGAACCCCTGCGCGCGAAAACCGCGGCCGGCGCCTTTCAAGATTTTAAGACATGATTCTCGCTTCTGGTCTGCTGAATAGCGCATTTTGAATAACGATCGTTATTTTAAGCTTGTAAGATAACGATCGTGATCCATTGATGAAATCACGATCGTTATTGTTACGGTCAGGCTCACTCGCTTTGGCGAGCGGGGCAACTCTAACCGCAGCGTTTTATTCTTATGCCTCTTACACTCACACTCACCGAAGGTGTTATTCCCGCAGGTCAGGAAAAGGAACTTTTTCGTCGTTTATCTGAAGCCATGCTTCGATGGACTGGCCTGACGGGAAATCCGTTTATGACCGAGGCGGTGATTGGTTCCATTCACCTGCTGCCCCGCGAGCGAACACTCGCAGGACTCAAGGAAGCCGCGGTTGCTTTCGTCGAATGGAAGGTGCCACCGATCGCTTTTGTCGATCGTGACGTGCAAATCGGTTATATTCGGGAAGCGACGGACCTCGTGCATGCCGGGTCGGGCGGCCGCCTGCCGAAAAGTCGCATTTGGGTGAACGTGGTGCATGCGGTCGAGGGCACATGGGGCATCGAAGGCGTGGCGATGACGAGTGATCAGTTGGTTGAAGCGATTTCCCAGGCTGCGCCAAAATAGTTCTAGCTAAACGGGGATGGTCGTCGACCGACCGCGCTCGCGCAGCTTCGGGCGTTTTAGTCACGATTCGGGTCGGTCGGCGATTTTAGTGGTAACGTTTTGCGCGCTATCTTGGTGGTCTCGTCGGCAGCGGCTTCAAAAATGGAGGCGCTAAGACGGATGAATCGACACTTCGGGCTATGTCGGGCGAACAATATGTAGAATAAGGTTCGGGTTGTTTCTATTCGCTCGACAGTCGTGGATCGCGGGGGATCAGTGAGCACGATCCCACGCCCCCGTGATCCCGCCGCCGCCCGAACAATCCCGCTGGTTTGCCGAAGAGGTGCAACCGCATGAATCGGCGCTTCGGTCATATCTGCGGGCGATGTTTCCATCTCTGCTCGACGTCGACGATCTCGTGCAGGAATCTTATGCGCGGTTGATCAAGGCGAAACGGATCGGCCCCATCGCGTACGCCCGCGCTTTTCTTTTTGCCACTGCCCGAAATGCGGCGCTCGACCTGTTCCGGCGCCGTCGGATCGTTTCCATCGAACCGATGCCCGATCTGAGCGAGTTGAACGTGGTGGAGGATGCGCCTGATGCAGCCGAAGCTGCGTGCAAACAGCAAGAGCTCGACCTGTTAGCGGAAGCCGTGCGTCGGTTGCCTGAGCGGTGCCGCCAAGTGATGACGCTCCGATTGCTTTACTCGCTCTCGCAGAAGGAAATTGCGGAGCGTTTGTCGATCTCCGAGCACACCGTGAAAGCGCAGTTGGCGAAAGGCGTGCGACGTTGCGCGGATTTTTTTGAAGAGCATGGGCTCGCTTCCCCTGAGAAGGAGAGACGTCTGTAACATGAAAGCGAATACATCGAGTTTTTCCGACGATGAGACGATCGAAGCTCGGGCCGCCGCGTGGCTCGCGCAACGCGACTCCTCCTGGACGGAGGCGGACGAAAAAGCGTTCAGCGATTGGCTCGCGCAGGATCCGAGGCATCCGGAGGCGTTCAACCGACTCCAATCGGTCTGGAGCGAACTCGCCGTTCTTAAGCACTATCGCCCGACCACCAGTATTCATCCCGACCCGGACTTACTCGTGCGTTCGCAGCGGAAAACGCGAGATCGTTCGGCACGTCGTTTCAACTGGATCAGTCCGCTCGGCGCGCTAGCGGCTCTCTTCGCGATTGCTCTGGTGGCGCTGGCCGCTCGATCGAAATTTCACTGGCGCCCGGCGGGAGAGCGTTTTGAGACTCCCGTCGGCGGCTTTTCGCGGATCACTCTGGCGGACGGTTCCGTGATGGAAATGAACGCCGATTCGTTGGCGCGAGTCGTGTTCGGGCCGACGGAACGGCGTGTTTTTTTGGATCGCGGCGAAGCTCATTTTACCGTGGCGCGAGACGTCTCCAGACCATTTTGGGTGGCAAGCAACGGCTTCGGCGTGCGGGCCGTGGGCACGGCCTTCGATGTGCACTGCGCGGCGCAAGGTATTGAGGTTCTGGTGACAGCGGGGCGAGTGAAGCTGACGGCGTTGAACCAAACGGAGGCCGCATCGTCTCCGGTGGTCGCAGCAGGATGGCGCGCCGTCCTGCAGACGTCTCAAAAAGGTGCGCCGCAACTCGAGAAGATTTCCGGCGCGCAGATGCGCAGCATGCTCGCGTGGCAGAGTTCGCGACTCTCCTTCGTGGAAATGCCACTGAGCGAAGTGGTCGAGGAATTTAACGAACGGAACGACCTCCAGATCCGTTTGGGCAGTCCGGACTTGGATAATCTCAGTGTGGGCGGAAGCTTTGCGGCGGACAACGTCGAGAGTTTTATTCGTCTCTTCACCAGCGCGGGAGAGATCGTGGCGGATCGATCGACGCCAGGCGTGATCGTCCTTCGCAAGGCGCACTGAAAATTTCTCGAGAAAGTTTCTCTGGCATCCCCCATCGCGCAGCCTGCTTCGTCAATGTAGATGCCGTCCTTTCGGAGCGGTTCACTCAACGATTACCCTGCGAGGTTCTTATTATGCGATCTCGATTTCTCGCGTTTCTAGCCCTCTTCTTCGTCTTTAACTTCACGCTTTACGGTGCGGATATAGCGACGAAGAGATTCAATATACCACGAGGCGACGCCGCGAAAACGCTGCGTCTCTTTGTCGAACAATCCGGGGAGCAAGTGATCTTCCTCGTCGACCGAGTTCGAGGCATAACGACGCACGCGGTGGTGGGAGATTATACACCCAGGGCAGCACTTGATCGCATGCTCGCCGAAACAGAGCTTTCTGTTTACCAGGACGAGAAGACCAGTGCATTGACTGTAAACCGCACCGTCACCACGCGGCGATCTGCGTCGGCTGTTTCGGCGCCCGTGGGAACCAGTCCCTCTGCCGACGAAGTAAATCGACCAAGCGCCGTCGCGCGTCATCCGACGGCGGCGCCCAACGCCAAGACTGATACGGACGCGGAGGATAGCGTGATCAAACTTCCGACCTTCTCCGTGAATTCGGAGAAGGATGTGAGTTATATTGGAAAGGAGTCGATGAGCACGACGCGGACCGGCGTGGAATTGGCCGACCTTCCACAATCGGTTGTCGTTTTGAACAAGGCCTTTCTCAATGACGTTAATCCGACCATTTTAGCAAAGGCGTTGAACTATCTTGGTGGCGCGCAGACGGGCACGATCAGTTGGTCGGTTGATCGCTATATCATCCGAGGTTTTGTCGGCGAAGGCGATTACGTGGATGGCTTTCGCACCCAAACAGACAAGAATACGGATTTGAATCTGATCGATCGCATCGAAATTATCAAAGGACCGTCGGCGATATTTATTGGCAACCAGGCCAACACCGTCGGCGGAGTGATCAATAAGATTTCCAAAAGTCCCACCGACTATAAGGTGGGCTCACTCACGCTCCAAGCTGGCTTGTTCGACGGTGACCGTGCGGACCTCGACCTCGGTGGCCCGATCACGGCGGACAAGAAATTGACCTACCGCCTCTTGTTGGCGACGCAGAATTCCGACGGCTATTACGACAACACCTATGAGCGGAGATATTCGATCATTCCGATGCTCGGATATAATTTCTCCTCCGATACTCAGGTTTGGCTGAAGTTCGAGAAATTCAGCAGCCATTATTCGTCTTATAATGGACTTTTTCTAGATGGCCGCACGCATGAAGAAATCAAAGTCCCGGCCCAGACAAATTTCGGGGAAGATTCTCCACTCAATTGGCGCACGGACAAATTCTGGCGGCTGTGGGGACAATTTGCGACGCGTTTGAACGATCATGTGGCGTTACGCGTGGCGGCCTTCGATTCCGCGGACACGCAAGCGCGTGTGGAATCGATCGTCGCACCCACGGGCGGCACGATCCTGAATGGTGTGCTCACGCCACAATATATTGTACCTCCCGACTACCAAGCGGGCCAGCTCTTGGCGCGCACGACGACTGCGATCAGTCCAGACAGTCAGCCGCGCCGTGAGCTGCAAAATGACTATGTTTTCAACTTCAATACGGGCTCAATCAGGCACAAGTTATTGATCGGTGGCGATCTGATCGACTATCCAGAAAAGACCAAGACTTACTCCAGTGGGAGCACGAGTACGGCGACGAGTAGCTCGATCGATCCCTTTTCGGTTCGCACGAACGGCACGGTGTTCGTCAACTTCAACCTGCCTCCAACCAACGCCGTCGACAAGAGTCAGAACTTCGCAAAGGGGTACGCGTTGGAGACGGCGTCCCTCTGGGAAGATCGAATCATTGCGTCGTTCGGCGGGTCTAGAAACCGCTTCGCATTTTCCCAGATCTCGCAAAATTTCAATCAAATCACCCAAGTTTACTCGCCCGTGACGTCGGTCCCGGAACAGGTTTTGTTCAAGAATCTGATCCAATACGGCGTCGTCGTGAAACCGATCAGGCATGTGTCGCTGTTTTACGGATACAATGAAAATTTTTCCAGCAACGGCCTGTCTCCGAGCAACACGCTTTTGCCACCGCAAGAAGGCCGTCAGCACGAGTTCGGAGTGAAATCGGAATGGCTCGATCAGCGGCTGAACATTTCGGTCAACTACTTCGACGTCACGCAGCATAACAACAGCGTGCTCGCGTATCCCCAGACATCACCTCCGTCGGTCGTGCTGGTTTCCGGCGAAATCTCCCGCGGATTTGACGGTGACTTCAATTTTCACGTGAGCAAAAACCTCGACCTGCTCGGTTCGTTTGCCTGGTTCGCCGCTCGTGTACCGCTTCCCGCACCTTATAATTCGGTGCTCCAACCTTATGACCACCAGATTCACATCGATCTGCCGGTGAACAACGTCTCCGAGCACAACCTGTCTGCATGGGTTCGCTACAAATTTGACGACTCTTTCTTGCGGGGGCTTTGGGTCGGTCTCGGCGTGAGTTACTTGGCCAGACGAGCGATTACGGATAATAACAACCAAGTTCTCTACGGATATCTTCCGGCGCGCACGCTTCTCGATGCGGTGTTTGGATACGAAACAAAGCACATGATTTATCAGCTCAACTTAGATAACGCGCTCAATCAAGATTACACCTTCGCGACCCGCAGCAATCAGATCTTGGTGCCGGGAACCCCCATCAATGTTCGCGGCTCGGTCACGTGGAAGTTCTAGAAGAAGAGCAATCCGTCGTCGCTGTCGGCGCTATATATTGACGCGCTTAGTTGGATTTTTCCAACCGCTTCTTTTTCTGCGCTTGAAATTCTTCGTCGGTTAAGATGCCGCGTTTGCGCAAATCGTCCAACTTCATCAGATCGGAATAGAGTGAGTCAGTGGGAGAGGCGGGCTGGGCTGAAATGGCCGCCGCTGGGGATGCCGCATCTGCGATGGGAGTGATGGACGCGTGCAACTCGGGATCGTCTGAGGCTAACGCTTTGAAAACAACTTTGGCGTAGGCGAAGCCCGTCAGTGGCACCTTGGGCCTTTTGAGGGTCGTACTAATAACCTTCAGCTCCTTGTGCTGCTTTGCACAATAATCAGCCGCGTCTTTAAGTGCCAAATCTTTCAATTTATCGGTATCGCGTTCGAAGCCGGTTTCCGCCCAGTGAGTGACTGAAACCGTGTTCTGACCGATTTCGGAAAACTGCGGATTATAATTATTGGCCCAGCAGGTGGGAGCCAGCAGCATCGACGAGAAGACGAACCATCGGACAAGGGGTATTCTCATGAAGCGAATACGCTAGAGTTCGCCTGACACGTCAATGTTTCAGAGTGCCCTACGTAGTGATTCCGACTCCTCGTTCGGATAAATAAAGGACCGAGGATTTTAAAAGATGCGGTCAATATAATAGCGTGGACAACTATAGCATCCTGGAGACGCAGGTCACCGTCGGTTCACCGCTTCTCCATGTAACGCCAATTCTGCGTTTTCCCCTCGCTCAGCCACTCAAGGGTTGTTTGCAGACGTTTCTCCCGTGTCTCGGGCCGTTTTGCGTCGGTGATCCACATGATGTATTCGCGTCGATGGGACGGAGCAAAGTTCTTGAAGGTGGTGGATGCCTTCGTGTTTTTCGACAGGGCTTTCTTTAAATCTTCCGGCACGGCGAGTTCTTTTCCCGGCTTCCGCTCACGCTTGGGTTTGGAGGCGGGCGAATTGCGCTGCTCGACCGCTGCGCGCACGCACGCGAGGAGCACGGCGTCTTTGGGCAGGTCGGCCTTCGATGCAATTTTTCCGAACTGGCCCATCCCGGCGCCGGCACCGTTTGTTTTCTCCAGCCATTGCGTGACATCGATATCCCGCCAGAAAAACAGCGAGCAATGTGCTTTGAAGGCGGCGAGTCCGCAAAGGAGTCCCTTGTAGTCAAAGAAAGGGCTGCCCCATTTGATCGTCTCAACAATTTCTGGACATCCTTGGTGAATGATTTTTCGCAAGTGCGTCAAAATCGGCCGTGCGAAATCAGCGGCTTCGGCAATATAGGCGTCAACGCGAGGATCTTTGGTGGGCATAGGCGCAAGGGGGGTGAGAAGGCGATCGAATCGAAAGGGCCGATCGCCGTTCTGAAATTGGATCATTCGTCGCGCGTGCGCAACGATGGAGAAATCGAAAAGGGCCTTCGATTGACGGCTCTGGTTTCGCGTTTTAAATCGGTCGCATGTGGTTCCGAACTTTGATTTTAATGACGACGATTTCCGCTGTGATACTCACTGCTCAAGCCAGTTCGCTGACTGTGCACCCGGTAACCGGAACACCCTCCGTGGTGGCTTCTCCCTTTCGAAGCGAGGGACGCGTTCAAATAACCACGAACGACGGGAAAGCCGTTTACCGTTCCCAGTGGCCGGGCGTCTATTTCAAAACGTCGTTCACCGGTTCCGCGGTCTATTTTGAAATCGGTCATGGCGACGCGATCTATCATGTCCTGGTGGACGATCGGGCGGTGAGTAAACTGGTGAAGCCGGCTCCGGGGCTGTATGTGATCGATGGTCTCGCGGCGGGCCGACACACCGCGAGAGTCGAGGTGGCTTCGGAAAATCAAGCAGGACCGATCGACTTCGGCGGGTTCTTTACCGGTGTCAATACACAGGGCGAGCAACCCAAGGCGTTGGAGCGAAAGATCGAATTTATCGGCGATTCTCACACGGTTGGCTATGGGAACACGTCCTCGACCCGCGAGTGTACGGATGCAGAGGTTTGGTTGAAAACAGACACGTCGCAAGCGTTCGGGCCGCTCACGGCCTCTCACTATCATGCGGACTATCGCATCAACGCGATCTCAGGCCGCGGGGTCGTGCGAAATTATAATGGATTTCTCGCGGACACGCTGCCGCAAGCTTACCCGTTCGTGTTATTCGATAAAAAGGAAACGGCGGTCGATTCGAACTGGCGGCCTCAGGTGGTGGTGATTTCGTTGGGCACAAACGACTTTTCGACCGCCCTGAATCCAGGTGAGAAATGGAAGACGCGCGACGACTTATATACCGACTACGAGAAAACCTACGTTGCCTTTGTTCGGCGGCTGCGGGTCAAATATCCTTCCACGTTTTTCGTTCTTGCCGCGACCGACATGTCAGACGGAGAGATTCAAAAAGAGGTCCGCAAGGTGATCGCTCAACTCAACGCGGCCGGAGCAAAACGCGTAGCTTTCGCCGCTTTTAACCATCTCGAATTCACCGCCTGTAATTTCCATCCATCGCTCGCCGACGACAAGAAGATGGCTCAGTCGATCATTGACGTCATCGATGCGCAACCCGGCGTGTGGACGCAAAAGTAGTTTCACGTCTCGCTGCGCGTTGCGTTCGTGATAATATGATCCGGTGGGCGCCATGGTCGAAAAACCCGACGCCTTCACCAAACCGGTCGAATCGATCGAATCCTGGATTCGCAATATTCCAAAGACGCGGTGACTCATCTCGGACGTTAGACACGCGGCTACGGCACGGGCGATTTCTTACTCGGTATCATCCTGATCGTCTCCAACCAAATCTTCATTGTCTCTGGCCAGTCCGTAATAGGAAAGGCCGTGTGACGCAGGCCGAACGCATGGCGGCCTTCAGCGTAGAGATGCATCTCGACGGGGACACCTGCCTTCTTCAGTGCAATATAATACACGAGCGAGTCGTTCACATTGTCGACGTTGTCGTTTTCGGCTTGGACGAGAAAAACCGGCGGCGTTTGACGAGTGATGTGGTTGGCAATATCGGGATTCAGATCGAAGTTCGGATTCTTGCCGGGCGTCCAGCCCCACAGATGGCCGGGATAAATCGAGACCGCGAAATCGGGACGACAACTTTCCTGGTCGGCGCTGTCGATTGCGGCATAAAGACGTTTCTCGAAATGGGTGCTGATCGCGGCGGCTAAGTGGCCACCGGCCGAAAATCCGAGCACGCCGATTTTATGCGGGTCGATTTGGAATTCGGCGGCGCGAGATCGGATCAAGCCGAGAGCGCGTTGTGCGTCTTCCAAGGCGAGTGGCGCTTGGGGCTCGACTTCATGTTTGAGCTGCGGATCCCAATACGGACCGGAATGCGGTACGCGATATTTCAGCAGGATACCCGTGATCCCTTGAGTATTTAACCATTCGCACACTTCTGTGCCTTCGAGATCGATCGCGAGTTCTTGATAGCCGCCTCCGGGCAACACGATGACTGCCACCCCCGTGTTTGCGCCGGAAGGGGAGTAGACAGTGATAGTCGGTTCCGAAACGTTTTCCACGGCAGTCCAAGGCTTCCCTGCGACGAGATGCTGGGTTTGGATGGTGGTCCGTTCGGCGCCAGTGGCTTGCGCGTCGGGCGCGCTCGTAGGCCAGATTGAGATTTGCCTGTGGCCCGGTGAAGGCTGCCACGTCGAAGAATTTGCCCTGACGTGAGGCGCGAGAAGGATCACGCCGATCGCGAGAAGGAAGCGTTTCATGGTTGAGGCGAATCGTCGATGTGCCGTTGAGGAGCGAAAACGCCGATAAGCGCGGCTGCGTCGGTTGAGTGAGCGGTTGACTGCAAAATCAGTCGCGGAAAATCCACGATAGGGTGAACAGGCTGAGATCCTTGCAAAAAGGGGAAACAAGTTTCCGCTGTGTGATTCAATCACAGAGTCTATGAAAAACCTCTTTCTCGCGATTCTCTTGGCTATTCCGAGCGCTCTCGCTCTCGCTCGCGGGGATGACCTCGTGGTCTCGTTTGCGCATGCTAGGCTCGACGCGACCTCCTCGATCACGGTCGACGTGTTGGTGGCGAACACGGGGAAAGAGCCGGCGCATTTCACGTTTGCCGCTTCGATCGACGGAAAAATCTCTGAAGTTAACCGGAGTTGGGTCATTCGGTTGACCCGTCCGCAGGCGGAACCAGTCTCGATTGAGCCAGGCGCCTTTGCGGTGCGAACCTACTCCGCCGTGGCGCCAAGCGGAACAACCGGCAGACTGGTGATGGAGGTGGACACGACTTGGCCTGAGGCGGTGGTGGCCGTGGTCGACCGCGCATCCACTTCCACCGGAGCGGCGACGGGCGCGACGGCGAGTTCCGGCACCAGCCCCTCTCCAGCCGCGATCACCGCAGCTTCGCGGATCGAACGCACGTTTGCGGGCCGAATCGCACCGCATGAGCCGATCTATTTTATCTACGGCTCGCACACCCCCAGCGCGAAATTCCAGTTTAGTTTCAAGTATGAACTCGCGCATTTCGGCACGAGTTCGCCGACGTACGTGCCGGACACCCTGCAGTTCGCCTACACCCAGCGGTCTCTTTGGGATATTCGGGGAAACTCCAGCCCGTTCTACGACACGAGCTATATGCCGGAGCTGATCTTCGAGTCGTTGACACCGGCTCCGCAGCACAGCCAATCGTCTTGGTTCAATTATCTCGGATATCAAACAGCGGTGCGCCACGAGTCGAATGGTCGGGAAGGGGATACCTCCCGCAGTTTGAACACGGCTTATATTCAACCCTTGATCGCGATCGGGCCGCTCGATACTTGGCATCTGATTTTGGCGCCAGAGGTTTTCGCGTACATTGGAGGGCTCAGCGACAATCCTGATCTGCCGGACTATCGCGGGTATGGGCAGCTCCGTGCGATCTTGGCTCGAAACAAAGGACCATCGCTCATGCTTACGGCCATTCCTGGCCGAGGATTTCATAAGCACACCTTACAGTGGGATCTGACCGTGCCGGTGCATGTGCCGGTGATCGATTGGCGAACGTATTTGCTCTTCCAATACTTCGACGGCTACGGGGAGAGCTTGCTGCACTACAATCAGAAATCGCGGATCTTTCGCGCGGGTGTTTCGTTCGTCCGATAACGGGTAAACTGATCAACCTATCAGAAGTGGGCGGGGATGGCCCCGCCCTTTGGACTGAATCTTAGAACCAATCGATTTCGATGAATGCGTAGGATGTGCCGGTCGCGGCAATGGAGTAATAGACCGTGCCCGCGTAGCTGGTGAATCCATCAACATCACCCGCTTGAGGATAGGTGTAGTTAAGGGAAATGAAGGGACAGCTTCCCCAAGCCGAGGCTGAAGCTGTTGCGCCAGGATAAGCACATGACCCTTCAAGGACGACGTACGCTCCGGATGGGATATTATCGAAGCTGCTGCTGCTGGAGTGGCTTCCACTGTCACCGTAGACGTTGTCGTTGACGTCGCCGTAGGCATGTGCGCTGAGCGCACAAAGCGGTAAGGCGGACAGAACCAAGGCTAGTTTTGTTACGCTTTTCATGTATGGGTGTGGGTTGTTTGTTATGGGCACGAGAACGGCCGCGGTCTGCGGAGTCGCCGTGCAAAGGGTATAGTGAACGCTCTCGGCCGAGATGCCGGGGTGACGAAGGCAAACGAGAAACGCGAAACTCTGGACGCGACTACGAACAAAGACGTCCGAAGTTCAGCATTTCTATATAACGGATTTTGATCTCCGTTGGACTAAAATAAAATGCAAGATGTCTATAGTATAGGTGGCGTTCGATTTATTAATATACGAACATGCGATTTGTATAGGAAGCATTCATGGCCCGATGCTCCTGCCGCCAAGCATGCAAATCCGAAGACGCAGAAGTCGGTGCGCTTCCCTCGCTTGCAAGCGAGCCCGTTCGGGGCCGGCTCGGACCAAACATTCGATCACTCTAGAGAGTAATCGAACGGCTTAGGGAAATCCCCGAAGCATTGGACCGTTCAGATCCTGATGCGCTGGTTTTTCGCAATAATGAAGGACGCTACTGAGCCGCCGGGGTCGGGACTGGCGCCTGGGCCCACGGCCGTTGTGGTGGAACGATCAGTCCGAAGTCGAAATACGGAATCTTGTCGGTCACTGTGAACGATCGAGCCCACTGTGGAACGAGTTCGCTCTCCCGATGGGCCAACCTTTCGTGCGCGACCATGGTGCGAACTTGGGTGGCGGCACGCTCGAAGGACGGGACAGCCCGCTCGTTGCGTGCGTGCTCGGCCTCATAGCGCTGCTGGACCTCGGCGTCGGAAACGGTGATTGCGGGCAGAAGCTTTTCTCGTTCGAAAAGGTCGACCGCCTGATTGTGGAGAAAAGCGAGGCGGCTTTCGGTAAATTGATCCGTTTGGTCCAGACCGAGTCGCCGTGCGTCTCGCAGATCAAACCGGCTCGTGACCAAATCTCGGATTGATTGATCGATTTCGCCTGGGGTCCGAGGAAGGCTGCGTAAGAGTTGATGGTTATAGAAGGTTCGCCATTGATCGACGGTCACTTCAATCGCCTGACTATCTTTATAGGAGGCGAGGCTTTCGTTCGAGATCGACTCAATCATCCCCCTCGAGACTTCCGCACTCGCGCTCGGAAGTTGGCGAAGAATCGAACTCAGTTGATCGATCACTGGTCGATGCGGCACGAAAGAAACCTGCGACAAGAAATGATCTTCCCGTTCTTTGCGAATGAGTCGCCGCTGCTGATGCTCCACGTAGGGGCGAAAGGACTTTTCTGCTTGTTCGAACGGAGCTTGGGGCGCGGTGTGGACTGAATAAATATAGGCCACGGTGGTGCATCCAAAGGTTTTTCTTTCGATCCAAGTATCGGGTTTCGGGCTGCGAAGCTGCGCTTCGAGTTCTAGAAATGGTTCATACGGCCATCCGAATTCGCCATCGCGAAGGAGAACCAGACTGTCCCGATCCGCGAGCTCGCGAAGCTGCTGAAGCTTGTGTTCGGTCGAGGCGTTGCGCCATTCGGGTGCCGCCAAGAATGTGGCTGTTTCGTCCGGCACTCTCGCCGCAGCGACATGGATAAGCCGGCCGTGTGTGTCGTACAATTCGCGAAGCGACTCTGCTGTGATGGGCCGTTCCGCCGAGAGCGATTTATATAGAGCGCCATCGGCTTGCGTGAGCATGTACTCCGACATGCCTTCGACCGCGGCGGTAACCTCGGGGCGTCGGTCATAACCATCCGAGATGGCTTTTGCGATCAGGACCTGGCGTTCGAGATAGGATTTAAACCATTCCTGCACAGCTCTCGTGTCCGGCGGCAACCCACGCGAGCTGGCCGAGCTGGAAAAGCGCTTGAAACTGAGATCGAGGGCCAACCGCGAAACGTCGTATCGCCCGATCTGCAATACGATGGTCGAACGCGCCTGACTCGCTGATTGCGGATCGAAAGCTGGGCCCGCGGCGGCAAAGCAGGGACCGAGCATGAAGCAGAGTAAAAGGTTCAGGGCCATTCGAGGAGTTCCGTTCATGGCAAAGGGTCGAATGCAACGGGTGAGATACGACATGAGCAAATGGGCTGAGCGGGTCGTGCGATCCGTCCGGCACCCGTTGTTCCGGGAGAGTGAAGCCGACAGAGCTGACGTCAAAGGAACGTCTTGGCTAACCTTAGATCAAAACAGGAAAACGGAATAAAACGACGCACCTGAGCTGCGGCAGGGGAAATCATGCATTGAGTAACTCCGGGTCCTGATCGGCCACGGGTACTCAAAAACCAAATACAAAAATGAAAATCGCAATGATTGGCGCCACGGGAAATGTCGGCTCGCGTATCCTTGCTGAAGCCTTGCGGCGAGGGCATACGGTGACCGCGATCGCTCGCAACGCAGGTGCCCTGACGCCGCGCGCCGGAGTCACTCCGGTCTCGGTCGACTTCGCCAACACACCTGCGTTGACCCAAGCCCTTCGCGGTCACGATGCCGTTGTTTCCGCAACTCGCTTTGTTTCCACGCCGGTCGATACGTTGAGGCAGGCGATCAAGGCGGCGGGAGTGAAACGCTGGTTCATCGTCGGCGGTGCCGGTAGTCTCGAGGTTGCGCCTGGGAAAGCCCTGGTGGACGCGCCCGGATTTCCTGACGCTTACCGTGCAGAAGCGTCAGCCGGTCGGGACTTTCTCAACAAGGTTCGCGGCGAGAAGGAACTCGATTGGACCTTTCTCTCGCCGTCGGCTCTTTTCGTCCCCGGTCAGCGTACGGGTAAATTCCGCACGGGCGGTGATCAGTTGCTGACGGGCGCGGATGGCAACAGCACCATCTCGTTCGAAGACTACGCCATTGCGGCGATCGACGAATTGGAAAACCCGCGACACATTCGCCAGAGGTTTACGGTCGGTTATTGATCTGTCGTTTGGCGGAATCGAACATGCCAATTTCGATGAAGAACCGCCGATTTCCGCGCGGGAAAGAACAATGATACGAAAAAAATAGGGAGTGAAACTTCCTAAGCCTGGAACGGGTTTTGTTCGGCGAACCGGCCATCGGGCGGCGTGTCACCGCCGCTGCCATGGCGTTTCCCAAAAGCAGGTTTGCGAGAATTCTCATTTGGACTGTGGTGGTCGTAGCGATCCTGTTGACGGCGGTGCGTTGGCTCGGGTCGCCACTGCTCACGCACGTCGTGAACAAAAAGTTGGAGACGCTCTCGGGCTACAAGGGACATGTCGGCGGTGTGTATCTCGCGCTCTGGCGCTCGGACGTGTCGGCGAGTGATTTCGAACTGACCCCGCGCCAGCACCCGCAAGATGGGCCGTTACTTAAAATTGACCACGCCGCTCTGAAATTTTCCTGGATGGCACTGATCAAAGGCAAACTGGGTGGTCGGGCGAATATCGATGGCGCCACCCTCAATGTGTTGACCCAGGAGGCAACCGCAGCAGCCCAGAAAGCGGGGCAAAAGGTCAAACAAGTCGAGGCCGAGCACGGTCATCCCAACGACAACAACGCGGAAATTCAGCAGTGGCAGGATGAATTTCGGGAAGCGTTTCCGATGGAAATCACGCGTTTCGAAATCAAAAACAGTCGTATCCGGTTTGTGGATAAGACGCATCAGCCCAATCCGGAAATCGCGTTGGATCAATTTCACCTCGTGGCGACGGAGCTGTCGAACCGATCGCGCGACAATACCGAGAACACGTCAAACGCCACGATCGACGCCGTGCTGACTGGGGAGGGGAAACTGCATATTGAAGCGAGTTTAAAACCGGTCGCTCCGCAGCCGAAGTTTGATGTCAAAATGGAGATCAAGGATCTGCATTTGCACGAGATGAACAACTTCATGATGGCCTATCTCAAGGTCGACGTGCAGAGCGGTGAGTTCGACGACTATATTGAAATCAATGCCGACAAAGGCAGTTACCAAGGTTATACCAAGCCGTTTTTACGGGATCTGAAATTCACCGATGTTCCGACCGACAAAAACGTTTTGAAACGCGTCGCGACCAAGGCGGCCAGTGCGGTGAGTGAAGTCTTGAAAAACAAACAGGGCCAAGTGGCGACCAAGGCGCCGTTCCAAGGAAATTTTAACGGCAACAAAGTCGAAGTTTGGACAACGGTCCAGTATCTTCTCCGCAACGCGTTTGTACAATCGCTGCGAGAAGGTCTGGAAGGATGGACCGGCGGCGGCAAAGGCGAGAAATCAGGCGATGGCTCCGCAAGTGGTAAATGAGTCGGTGGCCACTCTGAGCATTGCCGCGTCGTCGTTGTTTAATATCAAAGCGCGCTGGGCGGGGCAAACAGGGCCTGGAAGTTGAAGGCTTCGCTCGTCGGACCGTTGGTTGCCAATAATTCCAGTCGTCGGCGACCTTCCATTGCCGTGGGTACTTCGTGAGCCGCAACCCACCACAGAGCGAGGGTCGGGCCTTCGAGTTTTTCGAACCAATCCCGTCGGCGTTTGAGCGCGGCGATGTGCCCGCTTTTATAGGCGTAGGCTTTGAGTGTTTCGGCATCGCGCCACGTCGACAGGTTCACCATAATCAGAGGATCGTCGTAAACGCGGATCGACGTGGCATTGCCGGAGTCGGTTTTTAATCGCCAGACGAATCCGGGCGAGGCTTCGGCGAGGTGATTGAGCGCATCGAGTTGTTCGACGAATTCGCGCATCACGGGCGAGTCGAGCGGCGCTCGGCATCGAGCGATGTTGATTTGGGCGAGGTGCATGGTGGTCGCAGCGGTCACGGAGCGATCAATCGGATCAATTCGTGATCGTCTTGGCCCAGTAAATAAAATGCGGCGAACTTCGCCGGCTCTGCGTGATCATTGTCAAAATGCGTGATCCGCTGGTTGGCCGGCTCGTAGAAGGCGTCTCCCGTTTTCAGATGTTGCGCGGCTTCACCCTCAATTTGAAAAGTGATTTCACCTGCGGTGATCAGACCCACCACGGGACCAGGATGGAGATGAAGCGGAGCTTTTTGATTTGGACCCAGCGTTACCTCTTTGATTTCGACGCGCGAGACGGCTTTTTCCGGCGTAAGCGCGATGCTCAGCAGCGCTCGACGCGCGACGGGAATAGCTGCGTTTGCCGAAAGGAGTTCGGTGGCGATCGTCGAGGCGAATAAAATGCTTAACCAAAGCGTACCGGTTTGTTTCATCGGACCGACAATAACGCCTGTATATAATTTCGTATTGAACGAAATTGCAGGGTCAGGCTGGACGGTCGGCGTGGTGGCGGCCACGGACGGACCGGTGTATCAGGTTCCTCGATACTCGGCAGGAGTTGCCGCGACCCGGGTTTTGAACACGCGCTGAAAATGACTTTGGTCGGCGAAACCCAGAGAGTACGCTACCTCGGCTAGCGACGGTTTGGGCTGACGCAGCAACTCACGTGCGCGTTGGACGCGGCGGTCGAGTTGATAGGCATGAGGCGTCAATCCGCAGTCGCGTTTGAAGCGGCGGATCAGTTGAAAGGGCGTCAGACCCACCTCGCGAGCGAGGAAGGCGAGGTCGACGCGCTCATCCGCGTGAACCTCGAGGTAACGTTGTGCGCGTAAGGTTGCAGCGGATACGCGAGGAAGTCGCGAGGTTGCGGGCGCGTTCGCCAGTTGAAACAGTTCGCCGAGCACCCGCTTCACCGTCGTTGCGGTTTCTTTAGTCGATTTGCCATCGTCGACGACGCGCGTGATTTCGCCCAGGTGTGCCAGCGCCTGGTTGGACCGAAGGGTGAAGGCGGGACGTCCGAATACATTTCCCGCGGCGCGAATCGATTTTGCCCAGTCGGCGTCAAAGTAAAACATCCGATAGCTCCAGCGCGCGGAGGGCAAGGGATTGCAGGCATGGACTTCGCCGGGTTGGATCACGACGACATCTCCGACGCGTAATTCAACCTGTCGCGATCCAGCCGTGAGCAAGCTACTGCCGTGATCGATCACTCCGATTGAGAGAGTGGGATGAGTGTGCGCCCTATAGCATGCTGCCGAGTCGTAAGCGCGCCGGCCTTCGAAAGGCCAATCAGGGTGACGCCAAAATCGAGATGATTTTTCCACGGGGCGAGTCATGTCTCTGAGATTACGTGGAATGCTGGCGCACCGCAAGCGACTCGCGTCATGCGCCTGTCGCTTTGCCGAGAAGGTAGGCGCGCAGAGACGGATCATCGGTCAAGCTCGCGGCGCGTTCGAACGCGTGGTGAGCTTCGGGTTCTCGACCGAGGCGACGCAGCACATGCGCGCGCGCCGCCCACCAGGGTTGATAATTCGTCGTCGTAGCCACCGGGATTTTATCGAGCGCGGCCAGTCCCTCCGCCGCGTCACCGGCTTCTGCTAAAGCAATGGCTCGTCCCACCTGGGCGCCAGTGGTGGGGGAGCATTGCACGAGGCCTTCGTATAGCAGTGCGATTTCTCGCCAGTCGATTTTCCCGGTGTGTGCGCGGTGCGCGTGGATTGATTGAATCGCAGCTTCGAGTTGATAGCGACCGATCTGTTTGAAAGTGGATGCCGTTCGCAGATGGCTTTCGGCCTCGTCGATCATCGGTCGTGACCAGAGCGTGACGTCCTGCTGGTCGAGCGGTGCGAACTCGCCGTTTTCCCTCGAGCGAGCATCCCGGCGCGCTTCGCAGTGCAACATCAGCGCGAGCAAGCCGTGAGCTTCGGGTTCTTTCGGCAAGAGTTGCACGAGGGTGCGGCCCAAGGCGATGGCCTCGTGCGCGAGCCCGTGCGAGGTCGAACCGTCGTCGACCATCATGGCCCAACCGGCGGTGTAGGCCGAATAGATCGCGTCGAGCACGAAAGACGCCCGTTCATCCCACTCCGGCGGATCGGGCACGCGAAATGGAATCCTGGCCTCATTGATTTTGGTTTTCGCGCGCACCAGCCGCCGGTCCATCGCGGCGGGGGAGACCAGGAATGCCGATGCGATCCGCGCGGCCGACATCCCAAGAACGGTCTGTAACATCAGTGGCGTGCGCGCCGCCACGTCAATGGCGGGGTGGGCGCAGACAAAGAGCAGTTTCAATCGCTCGTCGGGAAAATTTGAATACATCGCCGCGATTCCCTCTGCCTCGCTCGCGAGCTGAAGCAGAGGTTCGACTCGACTGTGCACCTGCGCGTGACGCGCGGCGTCGATGAGCCGATTTCGCGCTGTATGCAGGAGCCAAGCTTCCGGTTTTTGCGGGACGCCTTCTGCCGGCCAATGCCGCAGCGCCGCGGCGAATGCATCGCTGAGCGCATCCTCTGCGCCAGCGATGTCGCGCGAACGCGCCGCCAGATAGGCCACGAGCCGGCCGTAGGAGTTGCGCGCAACGGCTTCGATTGCGATCTGCGCGGCGGCTTCAGACATTATTGCTTCGAGGGAAGAGAAGAACCGCCGACCGGAAGCACCTCAATCGAGCCCAGTGCGGCCGAGGGATTGCGCGCAGCCCACTCAAGAGCAGCATCGAGATCGGGCACATCGATGATGACGAAACCGCCCAGAAATTCCTTGCTCTCGGCATACGGGCCATCCTGGACCTGTCGTTTACCATCGCGCACGGAAACGATCGTGCCGTTATCGGGTGAACCCAGTCCGACCCCAGCCACAAAAACTCCCGCGGCCTGGAGTGCTTCGCCATAAGCTCTACCCGCAGCCGCCGCAGCGGGGTCTCGAGGTCCTTCTAGGGACGATTTGGGGATGTGCACCAAAAGAATATATTTCATAATGTTGAGAGATGTAGGACGGTTTAAGAAAGTGATTTTGCGCCCACTGGGCTTTTCGAAACTGATCTTCCGAAGCGATGGGCGATCCACATCGCAAGACCGGATAAGACGATGACGGGAACGAACACGAACCGAACTTTCGGTGCGTACTGAGGCAGATTTTCAAACGGACTATAAATATAGCCGATAATCGGGATGCTGAAAATCAGATGAATGGAACGGAGAATCAAACGCCGAGCGGATGGAGTCATAGCGAGCGAATTTGGTGGGTAGTGGAGACGGCAGGTGCCGTGTGTATTCACGTCGATGACGGGCCAGGAATCCTCATTCCGACAAAACCGACGGATTTTTTTAAAAAAATAGCGGAGCCTCCCAAAAGGCCAGTGCACCCAGGATCGCTTCCAGAACGGGAGATCTCTATTCAAAAGGTTCTCATGCCCTCAAAGGGCGAGAGCCCCGGGAGTCAGCAAGCGAAACGAATTTTGCCATCGCGGGTGCCGACGAGTCGCCGCATTCCGCAGCGGAGGCGCCTTCAGAAATCGATCGATTCGACTCGGCGAGCGCGTGTCCGACCCTGCGAATCGATTACGTGAAATGAAAGCCAAGCGCTTCCAATTCCTGCATCGTGAAGGGAGCGCAATCGATCACTTCGTGGACTTTTTCGACCGCGGCTTTTACGTCGTCCGTGTGGAAAAGGACCGCGCCGTCTTCCGAATCGTGGAGATGGACGGACCAGCCCGTGGGAGCAGCGCCGCGTCCACCTTGCGCCACGAAACCGTAGAGATAATTTCCGGGCAGACCTGCATGCGGTCCTGGGCCTGGGACAAGAAAGAGTGAATGCACCGGATCATGAGCCACGACCCCGTGCTTGGCGCGATGCAGGGCTGGACGGCCTGCGACCATCGCATGGAGGCTCTCCGCTTTGCTCTGCAACGCGGCGGGTAACGATTTAACGTATCGACTGAAAATGGATGCGTTTGTCTCGAGACTGTCCTCTTGGCCGGAAATCAGCGCGTCCAGGTTTTCGGCATGAAAAGAGGCAAGGTGCGACAAACTGCGAGCGGTGACGTGGCCGCCCTTATGATCGGCGCTGGGATAGACTTGATGCGCTGCATAGAGTCGAGCCAATGCGTCGCGATAGGCGGGCGTATAAGGGATCGCTCCGATCGGGCTGTGTTCGATGGCTTCGAGCGTCGTTTGATCAAACTGGGCGTTCGCGTCGTGGGGCATGTCGCGAACGTAGGCAATGCCGCTGCCAGATACAACTCCTCACGCTCCGTGCGAGAAGGTTGATAGATCGCCGAGCAATTTGCGCAACTGCGATGCCTCGGTGTCCAGCGCTGTGGCTGATTCCGCGACGGTCTGGGATTTCGACGCAGTCTCCTGCACTTCCGATTCCACTTGGTGCAGGGCGCGACTGATTTCCGAGACGCCCCGCGTTTGTTCGCTACACGAACTGGAGAGTGAGCCGGCTAACGCGTCCACCCTCATGGATTGATTCAAAAGTTCCGCGAGCCGTTTCTCCAACGATTCGGCCATTTCTGCGGTTTGCGTCGTCATGCCCACCGTGCGGTTGAGACGTTCCGTCGTGTCGCGGGCGGCTTCAGAGCTTCGTTTCGCGAGAGACCGAACCTCGTCGGCAACGACCGCGAACCCAGCTCCAGCAGAGCCCGCGCGGGCTGCTTCCACGGCCGCGTTGAGTGCGAGCAAATTGGTTTGAAACGCGATTTCGTCGATCGCCTTCACGATATTCGCGACCTCGGCGCCGTCTTTGCGCAAGGCGCTCAGGGCGTCGACAAGCTTTTTCAATTCGCTGCCGCCGCTGCGTCCCGAGGTATTGGATTCGGCTGCCGCGGTCTTCACGTTGTTGGCTGATTCCAAGTTGCCCTGTGCGAGGCTGGCCAACTCGTGCGACGACGAACTTGTTTCTTCAAGCGCCGCGGCCTGCGCGCTCGCGGAATCGCTTAACGCTGCGCTCACGGCGCGGACATTTTCGGAGTGATGAGCCACGCCTTCGACCACATGTTGCAGATCGGCGACCACGCGTTTGAGCGCGCGGGAAATGTTGCGCGCGATGAAAAACGCTAAAAGCGAAGCGAGAGCCAGAGCGAACGCGGTCCACCCCAAACTGTGCAGGCGCTGCACTTGGAAGTGTCGAATGCGAATCGAGAGCAGTTCGTCTAACTGATCCACTGACAGTTGCCAAAAGCGCTCGGTGAGTTCACGCGAGCTGGCTGCAGCCTCGTATAATTTTTCTGGTGCAACGGGTTCCTTGCTCTCGGTGAGCTGCATGAACGCATTGATCGATTGGCTTACTTTTTCCCAAGCCGGAGGAAGCTGGTCGTGGAGGGGCTGGTAAACACCATAGAAGTTGGCGTCCTCGGTCATAACCGTTTGCAGGTCTCCGCCAATGCGATCGATATCGGTTTCTCGGAGCATGGCCAAGCGCACGGCGAGCTTGGTGTGAAGTTCGACATCGGCTGGTTTTGCTTGGGCCGCGAGCGCATCGCGCAGGAGGAGGTTGAGGCGCTCTTGCAGTTCGGGAATCGCGAGCAGGGTCGCGTCCATCAAATAATAACTATCGAGATCGGGATCTAAAATCAGGTTCGACGTGTCGCCCGCGTGCGCAATGAGCCCGCGCAAATCCGCGACCATGCCATCATAAGCGGTGGCGTCGGCTGGGCCGGCGGATACCTGTTTCCAGTGCTCGTGAACCTTTGAAAGCAAAAGCTGGCTACGCTTGCGTGACTCCAGACCCGTCGGGGTAAACTGAAGCTGTTCGCCGACTTTCTCCTGCACTTCATCAAGCGCGGCAAAGGCGGTCGCGATTTGCGCATCGATTTTCTTAAGCTCCCCAGACCCGCGTTCGAGAACGTTGAAACGCTCAGGCACGAGGTGAAGCAGCCGATCGACGGGGCGCAGGTAGACATTTCCCATTTTCTCGAACTGGGCGAAGCCGATCGTCTCGTTGATCCCGCTGACGATGAGCCAAACGATAATCGCAGTTAGCGGCACCGCGAAGGCGATGCTCAAGAGCGAGAGACGCCGGTTGACGCCTGAGCGAGGGAAAAAGGACATAGCGAGCAACATCGGCTCAGCCAGCATACAATGGAGGTGTAATGCATGAATTTTATTCACGCGTTCACCAAGAAGCGCCTAGTCCCGCTGAGGTTAGGGTAGGGAGGTGCTTTTCTGCCCTTCGTTCTGTCTTCTCACTCCTCGCCGTCCAAATAATCGAGCGATTCCGAGCGAATGATCGTGCGAGAGGGGGAGCGGACCGACCACTTCTTACTGTCGGGATAGTAGCACGATTCGCCGGGCGGATTGTCCGCCACAATATATAAGATCAATTCTGAGTCCCCATCGCTCATGATTTGGTGCGCCTCGCCCGGCTTGAAAATAAAAGCGTCGCCCGTCGAGATTGGCGTCAAACCGCTTTCATCTCGAACCTGCCCCCGCCCGCTGATTACATGATAAAACTCCCATTGCGCACTGTGCGAATGGTAGGGACAGGTCGCTTTTCCGGGAGGCACGCGGCAAATTTCCACGTCGAACGGGTGGCGCTTGAGCGCATCGGTCGATTCCGGCTCTCGTCCGAGCGCGACGGATATTTCGCGGTCAGCCGACCCGAATTTTCCCTTTGGGGATTCCCACGCGTCTTCTTTGATTTCAGCGACGTTCAATTTGCGCATGAAACGGGCGTAACCTGTGCGTGGATACGGTCAAAAGCTTTCGCCTGCGACAGCGCCTCAACACGGCTGATAACGATCAAAACTTTTTAAGATTTTTTGTCCGAAGCTGCCTGTTTTGTTCGTCCTTGATCGAATCCATATGACAACCACGACAAAAACGTTTCCTCACGCTACGATCTCGGCGCACGCCGACATGATTACGCTCGTTTCGGTTTTTACCTGTGAGCCAGGAAAACAGGACGAGGTCATTGCCCGCCTCATTTCCGGGGGCGAGACGCTGATGGCGTCGCATCCGGGTTTCATTTCCTCAACCGTTCATCGAGTCGACGAGACCAATAAGGTGATTAATTACGCCCAATTTCGCGCGGCGAGCGATCTCGAAGCTTTTCGCGCGCGACCGGAGGCGCAGTTTTTTTTCCAAGAGCTGTTCGCGCTCGCTCGGGTCGAGTCTGACGTCTGCAGCGTCGAGTACGTCCAGCTTGGGGTCGACTCGTTCAGCACCCTTGTTCACGCTTAACTTCGAGCATCGATTTCAAACTCATGAATGCATCACAACCTTCCCAATTTCTTTTGTTGTATCGCGATCCCGTGGACCGGCCTGAAGTTTCGCCGGCGGAGATGCAGAAAATTTTTAGCGAGTGGATGGCTTGGCTCAATCAACAGCGCACCGAAGGTCGGCTGATTGCGAGTGACCGCCTGAACGACGCGGGCCACGTGCTACGAGGTTCTGCCTCGGTCACAGATCGTCCGTTCGCGGAGGCCAAGGAAGTTGTCGGCGGGTTTATGATTATCACCGCGGATAATATAGATCAGGCGTCGAAGATCGGCCGGTCGTGTCCGGGCCTCTTGTACGGCGGCTCTTTGGAGGTTCGTCCCATTGAACCCAAGCTCGCGCGCACCTGAGCGTGCGTCGCCCGCGCGCGAGCGCGAGACGACGGAAGCGATCGAAGGGCTGTTTCGACGTCAGTCCGGCCAACTGGTCGCGATGGTGACGCGCTATCTCGGCGCGCAACATCTCCAGTTGGCCGAGGACGTCGTGCAGGATGCGTTGATTCGCGCGATGGAAACCTGGCCGTTCACGGGAGTGCCGGAGGACCCGACCGCATGGGTTTTGCACACGGCGCGTCGACGCGCGCTCGACCACTTACGTCGACGTTCCCGGTGGACGTTGAAGCAAGAACAGCTTGCCGCTGAGATCGACGCGGGGCTTGGGGTGGCGGTATCTCAGCTCACGCCTGACATTGATGAAGTGATCACCGACAGCCAGCTCCGGATGATGTTGGTTTGTTGTCATCCTGCGCTCGCGGCGGATGTTCAGGTTGCGTTGATCTTGAAAGTGCTCTGCGGTTTCGGAACGGCGGAGATTGCGTCGGCGTTTTTCACGACGGAAACCGCGATCGGGAAACGTCTGTCTCGCGCGCGCCAGCTTCTCCGAGAGGTGCACGCGTCGATGGAGTTTCCGGCGCCGGAGGATTTTTCCCCGAGACTCGCGACGGTGCGGCAGGCGTTATATTTACTATTTAACGAGGGCTACAAAGCGTCCCGAGGCCGTTCACTCCTGCGCGAAGAATTTTGCGCGGAAGCGATCCGACTCGGCGAATTGCTGGCGCAGGCTTTCCCCACGGATACTTCCACGCGTGCTCTCCTGGCCCTGATGTGTCTCAACGCGGCTCGTTTGCCCGCGCGCACGGATGCCACAGGCGGCATATTGATTTTGGATAAACAGGATCGTTCGGTTTGGGACCGAGCTCGGTTGTCGCGCGGGTTCGAACACCTCGCTGCGTCGGCGGTTGGTTCGGACGTTACCCTTTATCATCTCGAAGCTGGTATCGCCGCGTGTCACGGCCTGGCCGCGAGCGCGGAGGAAACAGATTGGTCGAAAATTCTCGCGCTTTATAATGAACTGGTCGCGAGAGATTCCTCGCCCGTGGTGCAATTGAACCGGGCCGTTGCGCTCGCCCGCGTTCATGGCGCGAGCGCGGGACTGCGCGCCTTGCACGAAATCCTCGATCAAAGCGCGTTGCAGGAATATCCGTTCTTTCACGCGGTCGCCGGTCAGCTCTGGATGGAAGCCGGCGACGCGGAGAACGCCTCCCGCGCGCTCGCGCGAGCCACTGAACTCGCGATTCTCCCGGCTGAAAAAGCGTTGTTGGGGCAACGGTTGTCGCTTTCGTCGAAGAGAAGTAAACCAAAGTAGCGGGTAAAATCCGCGCGCGACTCTGCAAGTCGCAAAGCCCGCATCAGCGAGGACTCGTTGTCTTGCCGGAAAGGATTCCCGTGATCGTGGCGATCCGTGAGCGCCGTTTTAAGTACTCGCGCTCGTCGCCGTACCTCAGCCGAAGGCGAGAGAGGACCGCATCGGTGCAGGCAAAAAAAAGAGCGGCCTCGGTGGGTCGCTCTTTCGCTCGATTGAGTGGATTGCGAAATCAGGAACCGGTGCCGGGCTCGATCACGCCACCGGCTACGCGGGGGCCGGAATTTCCCGAGGGCTGAGACTTCAGATCATCGACGCCGCCGTGGATAATAATGCTATGCCCGACGATGGTGTTTGCACCCGTCAGCGAAAGGCCCGCGATGGCGATGTCGACGGTCGCGTCTCCCTTTTCGTCTGCGGTGATATTGCCAAAATCACCTGCGTGGTGATGTTCGCCGCCTGGGCCGCCGTGCTCCTCCTTTGTCGGATTGAAATGTCCGCCGGCCGAAGTCAGGTCGGGCGCCGAGAGATCCGCTTTTTCATGCACGTGGATTCCGTGCTTCCCTGGACTCAGGTGATGCACTTGGCCGACAATGTGCACGCCGTTCCCTTCTTGTGTAAACTCGAGTTTCCCCGAAACGTTTTGCCCCTTGGCCGATTTGAGGTCGGCGAAAGCGGAGACGGACTGATCCGCTGCGTGAAGCGAAACCGCGAGAGTGCCGGCGAAAAATAGAGCCGAGCTACTCGATAATACTGCAAAGGAAGAAAGCTTCATGATTTCCTCAGGTTGAGCAGGTTAACGACATCTGCAAGTGCGGAGCCCGGCTTAATAGGGAGCCAACCGTGTTGCTCGAATCTGGACCGCGTGAGCAACGCCTTCGCCGCTGCTGCGTTTCATGGAGGGCAGTGGTCAGCGATGGCGCGAATGGTGTGCCGGTGAATGGTAAACCGAAAGGAATACGTCGAAAGGACTTCGCCCTCTCATCAGGCGCGACGCGGTGAAAATATATTAACGGCTTCTTTGAGCTGTATCTGCCAATTGAAGCTCAATCCAAAATCTTGTCCCGCGGTCGACTTCCGATTCAAAGCCAATTTTGCCGCCCATGCGCTCCGCGGCTTTGCGGGCGATGGTCAAGCCGATGCCCGTGCCTTCGAATTCTTCAGCCGGGTGCAGTCGGTCAAACATGCGGAAGACGCGCTCGCGGTCTTTTTCCGGGATGCCGATGCCGTTGTCTTCGATCCAAATTCGAACGATCGCGGGTGTCGCTCGATTGGAATTATCTGCCCTGGGCTCAGACCAGATTTTGACCTTGGGCTTTACCCCGGGGCGCACGAACTTCACCGCGTTGCCGAGGAGATTCGACATGCACTGCGTGAGGAAGGCCTCATGTCCCATCACTCGCGGCAGCGTTCCTTCGATCTCAATTTCCGCGTTCGCCGGTTGAAGATGCGCATAGCTCGCGAGCATGTCTTGAACCAGACGTTGCAAATCCACTGGGCTGAGCGGCGTTTCGGCGCGCATCACCCGAGTATAGTTTAATACTTCCCGAATCAGCGAATCCATCCGACTGGCCGAACTGACAATTCGGTCTAGAAAGCCTTTGCCCGTTTCGTCCAGTTGGCTCGCGTGGTCTTCCAATAAAATTTGCGCGAAACCATGCATACCGCGCAAAGGCGCGCGCATGTCGTGTGCGATGCTATACGAAAACGCTTCCAGCTCCTGCACCGTTTCACGGAGTCGAGCGGTGCGCTCTGCGACGGTCGCTTCGAGATCGGCGGCATATCGAGCGAGTTTTTGCTGTGCGACGCGAAGTTCTTCTTTTTGGCGAGCCAAGTCGAAGAACACGTCCGCTTTGCTCCGCAGGATGTGCGGTTCGATCGGTTTGAAAAGGAAATCGACCGCTCCCAGTTCGTAGCCGCGAAAGCGCCGCTGAAGATCGATCGCGCCGGCAGTGAGAAATATAATCGGCACACGGCGGGTGCGTTCCGTGCCGCGCATGAATTCGGCGAGTTCGAAACCATCCATTCCCGGCATTTGCACATCGAGGATGGCTAATGCGACATCGTGCACGAGGAGCAGCTCGAGTGCCTCTGACCCAGAGCGAGCACAGAGCAATTCGAGTTCGGGTCGCTTTAACAATCCTGTTAACGCGAGGAGGTTCGGTTCCAAATCGTCGACTAATAAGAATTTCATGTTCGGTTGAGCGCCATGATTTCCCAGGCTCTAGCGCGATCCCGCCGCTGTTTGGATTTCGTGCGCCATATCGGCGAGGGCCAGCGGCCTAGCTTGGGGGCAAGTATCGAGCACGCTCTTCGGCATCATCGAAGCCTCCGCCTGTTCGGGATGTTGCACCCATACTTGACCGCCGCTCGCCGAAACGGTCTTCGCGCCCGCTGCTCCGTCGTTGTTTGCGCCGGTCAGCACAATCGCGAGCAACCCGCTGCCAAACACGTCGGCGGCCGATTCGAACAAGACATCGATTGAAGGGCGTGAATAGAGCACCGGTTCGTCGCTCGAAATTGCGACGGTGCGGTCCGCTTCAATAAGCAAGTGGTAGTTCGGCGCGGCGAAATAGACCACGCCGCCCCGAATCGGTTCTTTGTCTTCCGCTTCCTTCACGGCAAGGTGACAGCGCGGACCAAAAATTTCTGGCAGCAGACTTCTACCTTCGGGCGGCAAATGCACGACGACCAGAATCGGCAGGGGAAACTGCGGCGGGAGAGCGGGAAGGATCTTCAACAGCGCCTCAATCCCTCCGGCCGATCCGCCGATGACAATACATTCAAGCGGATCGGACTTGCGGTTGGCGTGAGCGCTGCCAGCCGGCTCGGGTGCCGCATTCAGTTTGGAAGGCGAGTGGTTCATCGGTCGCTCTTCCTTTGATAGATGCGCTGTTCCCGATCGAATTCGTCGAAGGCGGCGGCATGATCCGAAAAGCGCAAACTCTCCTTCAGGCCCACGCCGAGAAATCCGCGGCGGACGAGCGATGAGCCGAATAGGCCTATGGCGCGATCCTGCAACTCGCGGTTGAAGTAGATCATGACATTCCGGCAGGAAACTAGGTGCACTTCGGCGAACACGGAGTCGGAGACCAAGCTGTGGTCGGAAAACACGGCGCGCTCGCGTAGTGTCTTGTCGAATACAGCGCGACCATAGGCCGCCGTGTAGTAATCCGAGAGCGATGACTTCCCACCTGCTTTGCGATGGTTCTCGGTGAAAAGTGGGATGCGGTCGACTTCATAGATCCCGGCTTCGGCTTTTTTCAACGCGTCCGTATTGATGTCGGTCGCGTAGAAGATCGTCCGGCTTTCCAAGCCTTCTTCGCGGAAAAGAATTGCGAGTGAATAGAGCTCTTCGCCCGCGCTGCATCCCGCGACCCAGACTTTGAGCGAAGGGTAGGTCTTGAGGTGAGGAACCACTTTTTCGCGCAGAGCGAGAAAATAGGACGGGTCGCGAAACATCTCACTCACTTGGACCGTGAGATAACCGACCAGCTCGGACAAAATAGAGGGCTCGTGCAGCAATTTTTCCTGCAGGGCGGAGATGCTCGGGCATTTGAAGTGGACCAAGGCTTGGGTCAGCCGGCGTTTGACCGAGGCCATCGAGTATTCCCGGAAGTCGTAGTGATACCGTTGATACAGCGCTTGCAGCAGCAACTGCAGCTCGATCTCTTCCGTTTTTGCCGAAGGGCTTCTCATCGCGGCATCCAAACGCGAATGAGGGAAATCAGTTTTTCCACATCGAGCGGCTTCGCTAGGTAGTCATTCGCGCCGGCGTCGAGCGACTGCTCGCGATCGTGGCGCATCGCTTTGGCGGTGAGCGCGATAATCGGGAGCTTTTTCCATTCGGGCTTTTTCCGAATTTCGCGCATCGCAGTCATGCCGTCCATCTCCGGCATCATGATATCCATCAACACGAGATCGATCGCGAGCGACCCGTCTTGGGAGGCCTTTTCCAGTTCGGTCAGCGCTTCGCGGCCATTGCGTGCGATAGCGAGTTTGACCCCTTGCGGTTCGAGCAGGCTGGTCACCGCAAAGATATTTCGCACGTCGTCTTCCACCAGAAGGATGCGGCGGCCAGCCAACGCTTCGTCTCGGCCGCGCACGTCTGCGAGCATTTTCTGCTGCTCTGCGGGCAGCTCAGACACGATTTGATGCAAGAAGAGCGTGACTTCGTCGAGCAAGCGTTCGGGCGATTTTGCGCCTTTGATAATAATCGATTTCGAGTATTTGCGAAGCCGTTGTTCTTCGCCGGCGGTCAATTCGCGGCCGGTATAGACAATGACGGGTGGGAATGAATAATGGTCGTTGGCCGACAGCGTTTCCAGCAGTGAGAATCCCGACGAGTCCGGCAACGTCAGATCGAGCACCATGCAATCGAAGGTGGCGGATTTCAGTTTTTCCAGACAGTCCGCGGCGGTGTTAACCCCGACGGTTTCGACGTCGCTGGACCCAAGAAGTTGTTGGAGGCTTTCAAGTTGAACCGTGTCATCTTCCACGATGAGGACCCGGCGCAATTTTTGGGTGAGACGGAACTCTAACTTCTGGAAGGCTTGCGCGAGCTGCTCGCGTTGCACCGGCTTCAACATGTAACCGATCGCGCCCATGGAGAGTGCCTTATTGGCGTGGTCGCTGGCCGAGACCACATGCACGGGGATGTGACGCGTGCGACCGTCTTTTTTTAACCGTTCCAGGACGAACAAACCGGAATTGTCGGGGAGGCCGATATCGAGCACGACGGCGCCGGGTGTGTATTGTTGAGCCAGGGCGATGGCTTCATCGGCCGAGGTCGCGATCAAGCATTGAAACGACATCTCGTGAGCGAGATCGGCAACGATGCGCGCGAACGTCTCGTCATCCTCGACGATCAGAATGACACGTGCGTTGCCGGTCAGCGTGCCCCGATCATCGACGATTCGCGGCGAATGTATCCGCATTTTGGATCGCCCATTCGAACGTTCCTCGCTCGGCGGGGAAACGACGACCGGTGCAACGTTGATCATGCCTGCTTCGGCTTTATTTTTGGGGACTGCTTCTGTATATTTTTCGGGCAGAACCAACGTGAACGTGCTGCCGCGGCCAGCCTCGCTCGCGAGCGCGATTTCTCCTCCGAGAAGGCGGACCAATTCTCGAGAGATCGAGAGGCCGAGACCGGTGCCGCCGTATTTGCGATTCGTCGTGCCATCGCCCTGACGGAACGGTTCAAAGATGATCTGCTGTTTATCCGCGGCGATGCCGATACCGGTGTCGCGAACGACGAAGGCCAAATGTCTCTCAGGGGCACGGTTGACCTCCAACGAAACGGAACCGCGCTCGGTGAATTTCAGCGCGTTTGAGAGCAGGTTCTTCAAGATCTGTTCCAACCGCTGTGAATCAGTGATGAGACTCGCGGGGACGTCGGCGCCGATTCGCAGATTGAGCGACAATCCCTTTTGTTTGGCCGTAGCCTCGAACATTCCGCGCAGACTTTCGAGCAGGTGCGCCAGGTTCACCGTCTCTGGTTTAACTTCGAGATGCCCGGATTCTACTTTTGAAAGATCGAGGACATCATTGATCAACGTGAGCAGGTCGTTGCCCGCGGCCTGAATGGTTTGCGCGTACTTGATCTGTTCGGAATTCAGATTTCCCTCGCGATTATCGGCGAGAAGCTTGGCGAGAATGAGCGAGGAGTTGAGCGGGGTGCGCAGCTCATGAGACATGTTCGCCAAAAATTCCGATTTGTAGCGACTGGCTTGTTCGATCAACCGGGTCTGTTCTTCGAGCCTTGTTTTCGCCTTTTGAAGATCGTTTTTTTGTTCTTCGAGAAAACTCGTCTGTTCTTCGAGCTGAGCGTTCGTCTGTTCGAGCGTCGCTTGTTGGACCTCCAGGTTGGCCTGCGATTCTTTCAGGGCGCGGCTCTGTTCTTCCAGCTCTTCATTTGAGACGCGGAGTTCTTCGCTTTGAGCCTGCACTTCCTCGGACTGGCGCTGGGTTTCTTCCAGCAATTCCTGCACGCGAGCGCGATAGCGAGCGGAGCGCACAGCCACAGCGATAGGCTCGCGAACACGTTCCAATAATTCCAAGCTTTCCGATCCGATGCCATTGAAGAAACCAAATTCGAAAATGGCGTTGACCACGCCGTCCATCGAGGCTGGAGCGATCAGCAGATGGCGCGGACGTTGCTGACCGAGCGCGGAACCGATCGTGAGATAACCTTCTGGAACATCGTCCACCAACTGCATTTTGCCGTCTTTCGCGGCCTGTCCGAGCAGGCCTTCACCGAGCTTGATGTGTTCGGGCACGCTGGCGGTCGCAGGCAACGCGAAGGTTGCGGTTCGTTGAAAGACGCCTCCGCTTTCGACGAAGAGCACGCCAGCTTGTGCGCCAAGGTAGTCGCAGAGAAAGCGCAACGCGCCATCGGCGAGCTCTTTGATTTTTTGATCGCCGACCAATCGTTCGGCGAGAAGCAGATGGCCGGATTGAAGCCATTCTTGACGATGGGCCGTTTGAGCGGCGCGGCGCAGGATGGAGGTTATAACCGCGGCGAGAATAAGCCCGAGCAGCGTCACGGAAACACCGCTCCATACGGCGGTGTTGAAGGCCACATCCGCTTCATCTAAACGCCGGGCGCGCAAAGCGTCCTCGATTGTATCCATCGCGGCAATTTCCTGGCGTAGGGCCTCCATTTCCGATTTGCCGCGCCCGGAAAGCACGAGGGAACGAGCTGAGTCTGCGCCGCGGGTACGACGGAGTTCGATCGTTTGTGCGAGTTCGGATTGCTTGGCGGCGATATGATGCTTGAGCGCGGGGATGTGCGCTAATTGCTCCGGGTTATCTGCGACCAACTGCTCGAAATAGGCGACCCGTTCGTCAATCTGGTTGAGCGCGTTCGTGTAAGGCGCGAGGTATTGCTCGTCATTCGTGAGCAGGTAGCCCCGTTGACCAGTCTCGGCGTCTTTCATTAACGAAAGAATATCGTCGAGCGCGGCCATCACGTCGTGCGAGTGGGCGACTAGGCGCGAATTCTGGCGCAGTGTGCGCACCTTCGAGTAGGAGAGGAGGCCGCTGGCGATGAAAAACAGAATCACGACCGCAAAGCCGACGAGCAGCGGTGCGGTGGTACGGGGTTTTTTCGCGTAGGACCTCGCATGTCCGCGGATCTTGCCGATCGCGGCCTGAGGAGGAGCTGGATCTCTTTCGGTCATGGCTTCGGCTATTCACAAAAAAATTGTGGTAGCCCCGCAAGAGCGGTCGCCGGTGCAGCTACCGGTCGGGCGGTGGGGAATTTCCCGGGTCTGGCCGGATGCTATATTATTTTATCCGCAGGAATGTCTCCGGAAGAGCCGCACGTCCCCCGTCGTAGGTGCGCGTCTTAACCGCGGAGGAGAAGCATGTTTTTTGGTCGTGCGACGAGAATGTCGATTCCCGGCGTGAAGTCCGCGCGCTAAGGCGCGCAGCTACGATCGAGCAAGAGGGGGATTTTGCGAATGAAGGGCTGCCCGCGTTGACTCCGCGGGCGAGCACCAACGGACATGTTATTTCGCGGACTGACATCTGGTAGGTGTTGTTTCGCGGGCAAACATCTGGGGAGGTGTTGCTTCACGGACTAACATCTGGGAGCTGTTGCTTCGCGGGCTAAGATCCGGGGAGGTGTTGCTTCGCTAATGAAGGTCCGCGGACATATTGAAAGTAGCCGCGTTTGTGAGAACGCGGGCGTTTGGCATAGTATGCGTAAGGCCCGCGTTCTTACGAACGCGGCTACCATTGAAATATACACTCCTCCCCGTAGCTGCGCGTCTTAACGCGCGGAGGAGAAACGTGTTTTTGGTCGCGCGACGAAAATGTCGATTCCCGGCGTGAAGTCCGCGCGCTAAGGCGCGCAGCTACGATCGAGCAAGAGGGGGATTTCGCGAGCGAAGGGCTGTCCGCGTTGACTCTGCAGGCGAACACCAGCGGACGTGTTATTTCGCGGACTGACGGCCGAGGAGGCGTTGTTTCGCGGACTGACGTCCGGGGAGGTGTTGTTTCGCGGGCTAACATCCGGGGAGGGGGTGTTTCGCGAATGAAGGTCCGCGGACATATTGAAAGTAGCCGCGTTTGTGAGAACGCGGGCGTTTGGCATAATATGCGTAAGGCCCGCGTTCTTACGAACGCGGCTACCATTGAAATGTACACTCCGTCGTAAGTTAGTATAGAAGGGGGGGGAGCCCTCAGTTATTCCAAAAAGTGAACCACAGTTATTCCAAAAAGTGAACCACAGTTGCACAAATGGCGCACCTCCGTCATTCCAAAAGACGAACGGCGGTCGCAGCGACCACCGTT
>Ga0207702_10000409_pt1 | contig 49019 bp, 46 predicted proteins | sample KBSCornC62_FD_184302 | JGI IMG/M metagenome (GOLD analysis project Ga0207702, IMG submission 184302) | Corn rhizosphere microbial communities from Kellogg Biological Station, Michigan, USA - KBS Corn C6-2 (SPAdes) (version 2) | ecosystem: Host-associated > Plants > Roots > Rhizosphere > Soil ... | reverse complement strand
GTTACCCGCTGGGATCGCATGGACAAAAGTTTTTAATGTTGATCGATGAATACCAACTATTCGCTTCAACCATTTAAACTATTATTCCATAATTTTATGAGAATGGTATTAAAGCAGTTATTTTGGTGGTGCCGCATTTGGCTGCAAGCTGCTCCTGGGGCATGATTCGCTGTTCGCGCAGTTCCTGTGTAAAAACGCCCGGCTTAAAAGCTTCGAAACCCTGCTCATAATTTTCCCTGGTCTCGGTACCTCTTTTGCGGTACTGCTCATCCAGGTGATCGGCGAAGGATGTTAAATTATTTTCTGTTTGATCTTGCATCGAAATCTATTTTGTTTAATCAGAATACATTACATGAAGTTAGCTAATCAGATAACATGAAGCGAGTATTTTCAAAGCGGGTTCTATGGAAGTTCGTAAGCCATCAAATCGGCGAGGTTTTGGACCAAACGGGGCCGTCACCGCCGGAGCCAGTATCATTTGATGTTTTAGGGTGCCGCGCTTTATATGCCCTTACGGACGGAGGCAATCTCTTTTTGCAAAAAGGACCGGGCCTAAAAATTTCATAATTCATTGCAACCGAATCGCTCTGGATGAATTAAAGGAGAAAAAAGCATTATGAAAAATGTGAAAACCTCCGGTAGTCGATCAGCAATTGCAAAAGCGTTTCTGCTGCCCCTGAGCTTCCTGGCCCTTGTGGCAAATGGCCGGCAACTTAAATCCGCTTCCGTGACCCCAATCATTCAAAAAGCAAATACTGCAGGCGCTTCCGTGCGGGTAATTAAAAACGAGCAGGTTGTTTTTTCGCTTAATTATGGTTCCGCAAATTTGGAAAATCATGTCCCGGTCTCGGACCAAACGCAATTCGGTATTATGTCGCTGACCAAAACTTTTGTGGCCTGCGGTATCATGCAGCTTGCGGAAGCGCATAAGCTTAACCTGTCGGATGCGGTTACCCCGTATGTTAAAGGACTGCCAGCCGCCTATCGTCAAGTAACGATACAAGAGTTGCTGAGCCATACCTCGGGCGTACCGGATTATGTACACACGGAAGGCTATATGCAAACAACGCAAAGAACGGCCAGCCCTATGGAGTTGCTTACCCCCGGTTTTTCCCGCGGCCTCGATTTCGAACCCGGAACGAAAAGCACCTACAGCAATTCCAATTATATTTTGTTGGGAATGATCATTGAAAGACTATCAAATGCAAGCCTGGCGAGGTATCTTAAAAGCGCCATTTTTGGCCCCCTGGAAATGAAAGATACTTACCTGGAGGAATTAAATTCAAACAACAGGGGAAAAGCGCAAGGTTACCTGGCCAGGGGTGATGGTTTTGATGTTGAAAAGGCGTTAAATCCTACCCAATATTGGGCCGCGGGAGGAATTGTAACCACCGGGAACGATTTGTCGGCATTTGATATAGCATTGGCGCAGGGGAAGCTGCTCCCGGTTGCGGTTGTTCAAAAAATGATGCGGCCGGCAAAGCTGAAAGACTCGACCGATACCGATTACGGCCTGGGTTTTGAGCTGATGCGCGGCGGCGATTTGCAGCTGTGCGGCGCAACGGGTGTCGGGGTGGGTTATAATGCGGCGAACATCCATTTTTCGAATACCGGCGCGACCATAATCGTGCTCACCAATACCACCAACGGGAAAAGCGGGCTTATTGCCAACCAGGTCAATGATTTAATGGCCGCTCCGCCACAGCCGCCGGCGGCGTCAGCGCAAAAGGACAGCCTGGACGAAATCACTTCCTCAATTATCCGCAAGGCTGTGGCCGGAAGAGTGGATACCGGCGACTTTGCGAGCAGTGATGCTGCGGAAAAATTCAGGGCGATGGTCCCTTTTATCCAATCGCAGGGAAAACTGTCAGCAATTGAAAATAAAGGCCAGAAGGTCAACCCGGGGTCAACGGTACGCCGCTATCTGATTACCTTCGAAAAAGGAGAAACCATGTGGGTGTTTATTTTTAGCAAAAACCAAAAAGTGGCGGTCATTAACCATATGTAATGTTGGCGCTGTTGCTTTGGTATCTGCAAATGAAAAAACGGGAGATTACTTTCCCAATTGCTCTTTCATATAAACTGCAAAACGGTTTGGACGATGTACATACCAGGCTCTGGGAGTCTCGATCTTTTTTATAACCATTTTTAAATACGTGACATCATAATATTTTTTCACCAGGGCAAATAGCGCCGGGAAACATGGGTCGTCCTGCTTTGGCTTTGATAACATAAACACGTTGTCGTCGTTCTTTTCTGTAAGTCTTTCGATGAGGCGGTCTTTGCTGGTAGCAAAAAGAGGTTCGAAATATTTTAAAATGGTGCTGTACGGCGTGTAAGAATCGATATAATCGAACATTTTTTTATAGTTCTTCTCATAGTCCAGCAGCTTAAAGCGAAATTCAAGTGCATAGCTGTTGCCGCGCGCAGTGGCGCCGCGTGCACTGTTAAGCATACCGGTACGCCATTTCTTTTTCTCCTCCGGGCTGTCTATTCGCGCCGATGCAAACAAATAGTCGTCAAAATTATAAGTGAACGGAAATAAAGCCATCAGCACAGCAGCCAGTTTTTCATCATCCTTTTCCGCAGTATAAATGTCTTTTAATATCTCCAGGTATGGCACATCGTATTCCGCCTGGTAGTTAGCCTTAATTTGTTCCAGGCAATACTTTTTTGCCAGCGCAGTGTGGCCATTTTCGAGCAGCCGATGAATAAGCTGCAAGTTAAACTCATTTTGAAAACGCAGCGGCTTAAATATTTTATAATATTGGGGCAACAGCCCGTAGTCGTTTACAATATTATACAAGGTTTTGGTAAAGGTTACTTCGCCGGTGGTATGGCCATCGGCATGTTGTTGAAACTGTGCGGCCAGCAGGCTGATGAGTTTTTTTCGGCGGTTTTCGTCGTCCGTTGCGGCGATGATATTCCTGAGATGCACCAGGTAATGTACCCGGATGTTATTGCCATAGGACAACTGATCCACAAAATTTCCGGTCGCCCAAAGCCAGGATGCTTCGGCTTCCAATTTATTGACGGCATCTGCCGATTGCGCCAGCACTTCCTCAATAAATCTCGATATTCTTACCGTATTAGCATTAATATTGTATTGCAAATCAATGCACTCCTCAATCATGATATGAAAGCTTTGAAAGGCTTTGTCATACATAACGTTGGCCTGGTAATAAAACGCAATAGGCTTTAACACTTCGGGTAATAGTTCCGACAACTTTTTTACCTGCGAAGCATCGGCGCTTTTTTTTGTTCCGATAACAGCTTTGACCGTCTCCTTAATCATTTTTCTCACTTCCTCAGTGGAGTGATATTGTTTGCCGGCGGAAAAATTGCTGATGAAAGAAAGCCCGATGTCTTTATTTTTTTCGATTAGATTTCTAACCCACTCTTTCAGCTCCGCAAATCCAACCTCATCCAGCAAAGCTTCGGCCTTATCCTGTTTTTTATTAACCTTCGCCAGTTTGGCTGCGGTTTTCTTGCCTGACGCAATATGCGTGAGCAAAGCAATTTTGTGCCGGCAAAAGGCTACGTTATTGCCGCAATCGCAATTGCTTTGCGTTACCTCATCACTGGCTGACAAGGTTATCGAAACATCAAAACTACTGCTGCCTTCGTCAACATAAGCCACGGAAACACCTTTTTCCGTTTCGTCGCACTCCCGCACCCTGCATTTTGCAACTGCGTTCAGTTGTTCGGCGGTCAATTCCTTTGTATAATTTTTAAGTGTCAAAGTCAAGTGTATGTTCCTGTCGAAAGGCAAAAATAACGAACTGTTGCCGTTTCAAAAAGGAACAACGCAGGCAGCGATCTTAAAAATTAGTATGGAATGGCGTGCTGCGTAAGAAAATAAATCGAACATTCCGGTGACAGTAGTGTGTCAGTCAACCAAATTAACCGTTTTACGATAGATGTTCGAACAATTAATATTTTTACAATTACTTGGTAGCCAGTTGTTTAATAGGGTTGAAATTACCCGCTTTTATCCACGCAAATTTCACAATAATCTGATTATCCGTATACTCCGAAATATTTTGATCCAAATGATCCACTTTGATACATCTCTATTTGACTCAAAAATTTTTACCCGTCCCGACCTCCCCTTCAAGGGAGGTCGGGACGGGTAAACAAAAAAGCCGAACTTTCAAAAGAAAGCCCGGCCAGGGTTGATTGATTAATAGATCGTATTAAACCAGGTTGGTTTTGATATAGTTGTAGCTTTTAGTGATGCTGTCGTACGGTTCGCCGGGGCAAACGTCCTGCTCCACAAAGAAATATTGCAGACCGGCCTGTTTGGCATGTTTAAATATGCTTTTGAAATCGATAATGCCGCTGCCTACTTCGGCAAACATTTGTTTAGGCGTATTATCCATATCCTTTACGTGCCATAGCGGGAAACGGCCGGGATGCTGGGCAAACAGGGCGGCCGGATCCTGCTTTGCCTTGGTAAGCCAGTACAGGTCGCATTCCATTTTCACCAGTTTGGGGTCGCTATGGGCAAGGATGGCAGTGTAGGGGTACTGGCCGTCTTCCATTACAAACTCAAAATCGTGGTTATGATAGCAAAGCTGGATGCCTGCTTTTTTGCATACTTCTCCGGCTTTATTCAGGTCTTCAGCTACCTGTGTAAAGTGCGCTATCGAGCCGCGCTCGCTTGGCTGCAGCCAGGCGCAAACCATATATTTAAGGCCCACGGCGGCGGCATCGTCAACCGCTTTGTTCCAGTCGTTCATGATGGTGCCCTTTATTTTGCCGCCTTCACCCAACAGGTAATGGCTGCTGTACATTACCAGGCCGTTGTCGCTCAGCACTTTTTTAAAGTCCGCCGGGCTCATGCCATAAAATTTCTCGTCGCCGGTATAGGTAGCGCCTTCTACCGAGTTATAGCCTATTTTCGCAACTTTCGCCAGGGTACCCGCCGGATCTTTGGCCATGTGGTCGCGTACGGTGTACAATTGCAGCCCGATATACTTTTTATCGTAAGCAAATAATTTGGGGGCCACTAACATTCCGGCCGAAAGCACGGCCGAGGTTTTGATAAAAGATCGCCTGGAAGTCATGGTTTTTCTAATTGGTGAGGGTAAATATAGTGTAATATTTACACGAAACAAATATGCAACTGATTTGATACAAAAAATCAGTGTTAGCGCCGGCATCGTTCATCTGTCAGAATATTGTTTACCGGGCTAAGCGTTAAAAAGTGTTAAACAGCTGCATGCCAAGTTGTTTCTCACCTGATTTTCATTTAGCGTTATAACTTGGTTATCAAAATCAGTCACCTTAATTCCCACAATGAAATTCGCAATAAGTTTATGCCTGGCATTGAGTTTATCCGGCGCCCGCACGCTGTACGCACAATCGGTGTACGACGAATCGGAGCGGTTCCCCGATTTCACAGATTTTATAGTGATCAGGCCGCGCCTGATGCAGCCAATCAGTGATATCTATGGCAAAAAAATTGCTTCGTTAGGGGCAAACCTGGGGTACGGAAAAGTTTTTAATAACCGTCATTGGGGGGCGGATGCTACGTGGTTCGGTGATTTGCTGGGTTCGCAATTTAATTTCAGCCCTGACAAATACCTGCAAACCACCACTATCACCACCGGCTTATCAGTTAACGGTTACTATGTGGTCAACCCGCAAAGTAATTACTTCCAGCTCTCGTTTTCACTATCGGTAAATCCGGGGTATAATTTTGGCAACGAGGCGGTTTTCCAGACCGGAGCGCCGGGAACCAAAGACAAGCAGCTTGAAAATAATTCGGCGCCCGGCGGTGCCGGGGTTACCTTCTCACCGGCGGTTAGTATCGGGTTCAAAGGCACCCAAGGCACCGGCGGGATTGAATTTGGATACAATACGTCAGACTTTGGCGCCGGGTTAATCAACCTCGCCTCAAAATATTATCGTGCGCCGGGATACAATTCGGGTTATTTGTTTGTCAGCGTGTTTTTCAGGCTGCACGAGTTAGATTTGGGAAGAATCTTCCGGCACTATGATGATTGATGTGATGCGCGAAACCAGCTTCGCGTCGGAATAATCGGGTATAGCGCTTACCTTTTTCCATGCAGGGTCGCCGCCGAACGCTTTCCAATGGGTGTCATGGGCAGCCATGTCATCAAAGGTGATCATATAGGTCAGGTTAGGCCTGAGCGGGCCGATGATTGTCTCGCCAAAAAATACAGGGTTAAAGCCCAGTTTTTTAAAAATATCGATCTCGCCGGCGTCGTTAAACATTTCCAGCTTCTTTTTGCCCGCGCCTTCGGTAGCATGCTCATACCGGCGAAGCTCAAATATCCGCGGCTTTTTTTCAGGAACCTGCATTTTGGGCATGTGGGCAAAGGCCTTTAACAATGAGCTTTGCATGCGTTCGTAAGCGGGATCCGAAGCGGGCGCGTTCAGGTAGGCGTCGGCTGCCTGCAGGTACACCTTGTCATTTGCCAGCTTGTCGCCGGTAATTGCAAAATCCTCTATCGACCTGTATGGGATCAGCGCAAACACCCTGGTTTGCCCGGCGGGTTTTAATTCGGTAAATACGCCCACAGGTCCGTTGCCCATGCGGGTTAAGGCAGGTATCAGCGCATCTTTAAAGTAGCTGGTCACCAGTTTTTGCTGAACGTCGTTCTTTAAGGCGTACTCGCGCAATTCGTAAAACTCGCGGCTGCTTTTTGCAGGATCTTCTGTCGCCCTGCTCAATTTGGGCGCGGCCGCACCGGCGGCAGCCATTAATGCTGTTGATTTTACAAATGAACGTCTTTTCATGTATATGCTTTATAATATTTACAGGCCACTCTTTCTTTCCGACTTCCGGACTTCCGACTTTTTTACAAATCAACAACATTCTTTTATATAAAATTGTATGTTGTATAGCGTTAAGCAAGATAATTACCCAAGAGCGCCCTACCGCAGCCTATATTATGTATTATGGACGAAAGATTTTACGATCACATATTTGACAAGCACCAGCAGGTGGATGCGGTTCCCTCCAACAAGGAAATTACGCGCTGGGCCCTGCAGGTGATACGCCTGCTATTTCCTGAACAGCAGCGGCAGGAATTTTTTGACGCCTTGCAGGTAAGGGAAGAGTTTGGCCGCCTGCAACGCGAGCTTGCCGTGATCATGAATGCCACGAAAGCCTGCGACGACTGCGACAAGGAATTACTTGCGCGGGAGTTTTTTGATGAACTGCCGGAATTGTATGCCCTGCTGAACACCGACATACAGTCGATATTTAAGGGCGACCCGGCGGCCTGCAGCGAATTTGAGGTGATCCGTACTTACCCGGGATTTTTCGCTATCTCGTTCTTCCGCCTGGCACACGCGCTTTATAAATTCGAGATCCCGTTGCTGCCGCGCATCCTGACCGAATGGGCGCACTCAAAAACGGGGATCGATATTCACCCGGCTGCGCAGATAGGCGAATATTTTCACATCGACCATGGAACAGGCATCGTGATCGGCGAAAGCTGCAACATCGGCAAGCATGTAAAATTATACCAGGGTGTTACGCTGGGCGCGTTGAGCGTGGACAAGAATATGGCTTTCACCAAACGGCACCCGACGGTAGAGGATAATGTGGTGATCTATGCGGGCGCCACTATTTTGGGTGGCGAAACCGTCATCGGCCACGACAGTGTTATCGGCGGCAATGTTTGGCTTACTAAAAGTGTCGAGCCGTATTCAACGGTTTTTCACAAATCGGCAATCACCGTGTTAAATAAATCTAAAGTTTAAGTATATGGCCAGCATACTGGATCTGATCGGAAATACGCCCATGGTGGAGATCAAAAAGATGAACCCCAACCCTAACGTCCGTATTTTTGCCAAGCTGGAAGGTAATAATCCCGGCGGCAGCGTGAAGGACAGGCCGGCTAAAAACATGATCGCCTGCGCTGTTGAGCGCGGAGACATCAAACCGGGAATGAAGCTGATTGAAGCCACCAGCGGTAATACCGGTATCGCTTTGGCGATGATCGCTTGTTTGTATAACCTTGAGATCGAGCTGGTGATGCCATCGAGCTCTACCCGTGAGCGCACGCTGACGATGGAGGCTTTTGGCGCTAAGGTAACCTTACTGGAAGGCATTGAGGCTTGCCGCGACTATGCCGACGAAAAAGGCGCAAGCGGGGAGTTTTTTCTGCTGAACCAGTTTGCCAACCCGGATAATTACATGGCCCACTACAAAACAACCGGCCCCGAAATATGGAACGATACCAATGGACAGATCACGCACTTTGTGAGCTCGATGGGCACCACGGGCACCATCATGGGCTGCTCGAGGTATTTGAAGGAAGCTAATCCGCATATACAAATCGTAGGCTGCCAGCCAACTGAGGACTCATGCATCCCCGGCATACGCCGCTGGCCGGTGGAGTATCTGCCCAAAATATTCGAACCTGAGCGGGTTGACCGTGTGATCGACGTGTCGCAGGCCGAGGCTACCCAAATGGCCAGGCGGCTGGCTAAAGAAGAAGGCGTTTTTGCCGGCATGAGCAGCGGCGGGGCCATGGCAGGCGCTTTAAAGCTGGCCGGCGAGCTAACCGAAGGAACCATTGTTTTTATTTGCTGCGACCGCGGCGACCGGTATCTGAGCAGCGAGCTGTTTGGATGACCGGCAAAAGACTAACGGGTCGCCGCTACTTATGGTTCATCTTATAAAAGTGCACATAGTCCACTTCCATGGTAGCGGGGCAAACCTGCCCGTCAACACCCTGCGAGCCACCCCAGCTGCCGCCGATGGCGATGTTCATCAGCAGGTGAAACGGCTGGTCGAAAGGCCATTGGTTTGATCCGGTGCCGGGATTGATAAAGGTAAATATCAGCAGGTCATCATAATACCCACGAACGGCGTATGGCGTCCAGTCAACCCGGTATTTATGAAATGCCGAAGTATCCGTAGCGATCATGGTGGTCTCGGTATGGCTGTTGCCGCCGTAATTGACGGAGTTATGTAAAGAGAAATGCACGTTAAGCGGGTCAAAACTTACCTGCTCCATAATGTCTATTTCGCCTGAATTCGGCCAGTTGCCGTATACGTATTTATTGGGCAGCATCCAAATAGCCGGCCATGACCCTTTTGGGCTGGCAGGCAGCTTGGCATAAGCTTCGATCCTTCCGTAAAGCAGCGACCCGGTATTTTTTGACACCATGCGCGCAGAGCTATAGAGGGCGCTTCCTAACGACTCTTTTAACGCGGTAATGTGCAGCACACCGTTACTTACATACGCATTTTTAGGTAAATCGGTATACGTTTCAAGCTCCTGGTTGCCCCAGCCACCTCCACCCAGATCGTATCCCCACTTGGAGGTATCAGGCGTGCCATTGTAATCAAATTCATCCGAAAAGGACGGGGTTGATTGAAAAGTCCAGCCTGAATCAACCGGGGCCGTAGGACCCGAAGGGGTATTCGGAACCTGAGAAGGGCCAGGGCTCACGCTTTTAGAACATGAACCCAAAAAAGTAGCAGCGAGGCCGCAGCAAATTAAGATCGAAAGTTTTTTCACGTTTATATCGTTTCCTGATTTTTTAAAAATACGAAAACCGGGTACAATTTATGAAATATCTTGCGATTAACGCAGTTAAATCATGTTTAATATGGCGCAGGGAGCTAAATTGTAAATAATTACAGCCACGCCGTTTCGCCGGAAAGGAGACGACCCCAACTCATCCTGAGCCCCATTTCCTTAGTTATTAAACATTTTCCATGCCGTATTGTTTCAGCACATCCGCCGGCACACCGGTCCATTTAGCAACCGTGTTCCCCATGTAGCCAATATCCTGGATGCCTATTTTCGAGGTATAAAACCCGGTTGCCGTAAGGTTGCGCATCAGGTTAAAAAACGAAACGCCGGGTTGCATGCCGGGTTTTGCTTTTTTAGGATAAGCAATCTCAGTCACCATTTCAATTTGCTGCTGGCTGCTCACATCGACAAATGATTTGCCGTACCGGTTAAGGCACTGCAGATCGAGCCAGCGCAGGCCGCCGCGCATCGGCGTTTGATGCTCGGGCATGTCGTTTACAATAAACTGGATAAAAGCGGGCACCCCAGCATCCGAAGCACTGCCTGACCGCTCATCTTTCGGAATAATAATATCGGCCAGTACGGTGATCGTCGCCATTTCGTGGTCGTCAAAAAACTTTGCCGCCATCAGCTTTTTATCCCGTTCTATTTCATTCGGCAATCGACCAACCTCATCGCCTGAAGGTTTTAGCGTCGTGTCTTCGGCCAGTTTTTCACCGTTCGGTTTGCATGACTCCAGGAAGGCTGCAACCGACAGGGTACCCAGGCCCAGTGCTTTTAGCGAATCGCGTCTGTTCATTTTCTTTACTTATTTAAAGCTGCTTAAACATTCAATTTTTTTCGTTGAGACAGGATGTATTCCGCTGTTCTCATGGATAGCGCCAGGATGGTCCAGGTGGCGTTTTTATCGCCCTGCTGCACAAACGGCGAAGCGTCGACCACAAAGAGGTTATTGCAATCGTGCGCCTGGCAATATTTGTTCAATGCTGAAGTTTTGGGGTCGTCGCCCATGCGCACGGTACCCACTTCGTGGATGATCCTGCCGGGCGCTTCCAGGCCGTAATTGGTTTCTTTACCTTCAGGCGGGCCGTAAGTGGCGCCCATTTCATGCATAATACTTTGGAAAGTGTCCTGCATGTGTTTGGCCTGCTGTATCTCATAGTCGCTCCATTTGTAGTGAAAACGCAGCACCGGTATGCCGAATTTATCTACTACCGTTGGGTCGATCTCGCAATAATTATCGGCGCGGGCAATCGCCGTTCCGCGGCCGGCCATACCAAAGCCAACCCCGTAAAAACGGCGGTAGTCGTCTTTCAGCGAAGCGCCAAAGCCGCCGGCATCTTTCGGCTTGCCATCACGCCCCGGCACCGAGCCGTTCATATCTTCAATACCCCAGCCGAAGCCATATTCGGGCATGCCCATGCCACCGCCGAACTCGATATGATAACCGCGCGGGAAAGGAAGTTTTTTATTGCCGTTCATCCAGGGGCCGTAAATGTGGATGCTGCCCACGCCGTCTTCATTGTAGCGTTTGCGGTCCATCAATTGCGGGAGCCAGCCACCCGCGCTTGACCCCGTTGAATCATGGATATATTTGCCCACCACGCCGCTGCTGTTGGCCAGGCCGCCCGGGTGTGCCGCCGATTTGGAGTTGAGCAGCAACCTGGCCGTTTCGCCGGCGCTTGCGCCCAAAACCACTATTTTGGCCGATACCTGGTATTCCTGCATATCGTCTTTACTGATATAGGAAACACCCGTTGCCTGCCCGTTTTTGTCTGTCAGCACCTCGCGCACCATGGCGTTGGGAATTACCTTCAAATTGCCGGTTTTGATAGCGGGGATAACCAGCGCCGATGACGATGAAAAATCGCCATAAACCTTACAGCTGCGGCTGCATTGCCCGCAGAAGAAACAGGCCCCGCGCTCCTTGTTATTTGGCAGCGCTTCGGTAAGCACCGAACCACGACCGGGAATAACCTTAACGCCGGCCTTTGCCGCGCCCTTCATAATAAAAAGCTCGTTTAACCTGGGCTTTGGCGGCGGCAGGTAAATGCCATCCGGCTCGTTAGGTAAGTTCTCCACCGTGCCATAGATGCCGATCATCCGGTCAACTTTATCATAAAACGGCTTTACGTCGTCGTAGGAGATCGGCCAGTCGTCGGTCAGCCCGTCAATATGATGGCCCTTAAAATCATCAGGGCCCATGCGCAGCGAAATGCGGCCCCAGTGGTTGGTGCGGCCGCCCAGCATGCGCGAACGGAACCAGTAAAATTCGGTTTTATCCTTGGTGGTGTAGGGCTCACCGTCAAGTTCCCATCCGCCGAAGGCGCCATCGAAATCCCCAAAATTGCGCGTATTGGTACTTGCGCCCCTGCGCGGTGACTCATACGGCCATCTTAACTGCATCGAATCCTTTTTTGGGTCGAAAAAAGGCCCGGCTTCCAGCATCAATACCTTTAAACCGGCATTGGCTAAAACATAGCCTGCCATGCCGCCGCCCGCGCCCGAGCCAACAACAATGGCATCATAGGGCGTGGCTGATTTTTTTATTTGTACGTCGTTCATTCGTGTTTTAGTGATTAGCGATCAGTGACCAGAGTTTAGTTGAAGAGGGAACCTAATCTCTGATCAACTAACCTCTAATCTCTACCCTAAAGTTCCTTAATGGTAATATTTTTAAATGATACCACGGCGCCATGGTCCTGCAGCGCTATGTGGCCTTTTGGATATGCGGCAAAGCCTTTCCAGGTTTTAAATTTGCTTTTATTCAGCATGGCCTGCCATTCAGCACTGCCCATCTGGGTGTCAATCACTTTTTTGCCGTTCAGCCAGAAGGTAAGGTGGCCGTTTACTTTTTTTATTTCAACCTTGTTCCATTCGCCCGCAGGTTTGGCGGGCGATGCAGGCGCTTTCATGTCGTATAAAGCACCGGCACGGTGGGTAGCCAGCTTGTTATCTTCGGCTTTGGCATCGTCCAGTATCTGCATTTCGATGCCGGTCAGATAGGTCGCGTCGAACGACGGATCTTCGTGAACGCCGAAAATGATCCCGCTGTTGCCGCCTTCGGCTATCTTCCACTCCAGTTTAAGGTCAAAGTTTTCGTACTCGTTGTCGGTCACCAGGTCGCCTTGCCCGGGGGCGGCGGGGTCTACCTGTAAAACGCCGTCCACAACTTTCCAGGCGCCGGGGCCCGATTTTAAATAACTATGCCAGCCGTTGGTGCTTTTCCCGTCGAACAGGCTGACGGTTTGTGCTTTTAAAGAATAGATGGCCATAAGTGCCAGGGTAGTTAGCAATACTTTTTTCATACAATAATTTGTTAAAAATGGCGCAGCGGTTAAGCGGCAATAATGGTTAGTAAAAATAGTGTTATTTTTTTGAGGTTTGGAAATCGTTAAAAATGTAACGAGACCTTTACGTGGGAATTAGTCCGGAGGTCGGAAAGTCCGAAAAGACAGATCAGTAAAGTACCAGGGTATCCCGCCAATATGAACGCGACATTCATCTTTCGGACTTTCGGGCTTCCCGACTTTCGGACTACCTATACTTTATGATACTGCTTCAATTTTTCGGTGGTGATCAGCCGGTAGCGATCTTTTAAGCACCGGGCACAGAAATAGCGCTTTATTGGCAGATAAAAAAGGAGATTGCGTCCAAACCAGTTTCTTTTCTTTTGAAAGTGCAGGGGCGCCGAGCATTTATAGCACTTGAGGGTCTTTTTTTGCATTAGGTTTAACTGTTCAGCGTGTATTGCAATGGGCATAGTCCGCAAAACTATGGTCATTTTTGCAATTAGCCAAAAACAGAAACCAAAATGTTACAATTCCTGTTATTTATTTCGGGGCAGTTAACTCAAACGCAGGTCTTTTAACCTGCCGCAGAGGGTCGGCGCACTTTCAACCATTTTAATACAATTTGATTTGCTTTTTGTTATATTTGATTTCCGATCGACCATTGCTAACCCAACCATTATGAAAAAAGTTTCTGATATCCTTAGCCGTAAGGGCGCCAACGTTATCGCCATTGATGGCGGTACTACCGTTTTAGAGGCATTGAAGCTAATGTCTGATAAAAACATTGGGTCGGTGGTGATCACCGAGAACGGCGAATACGCCGGCCTGCTGACCGAACGCGATTATGCCCGCAAAGTTATATTGCAGGGCAAATCTTCCCTGGAGACCCAGGTAAGGGATATCATGAGCACCCATTTTCCGCACATGATCCCGGGCAACTCGGTAGAAACCTGCATGCATGTGATGAGCGAGAACAACATCCGGTACCTGCCGGTATTCAATGGCGAAGAAATGTGCGGCATCGTTTCTATTACCGACGTGGTTACCGAAACCATCCTGTCGCACGAGGAAACCATCGAGCAGTTAAAAAGTTATATCCAGTCCTGATCCGCTCAGCGGGCTTTCTTTTACGTTGGTTTCAGCAGTGTTTCTTATTGAACACCCGGACACTTCAGGCATTTGATAGTTTGATTCACCTTGCCCGTTCTCCATCCTGGGCAGCCCCTTATTGGTTTTGCGTCCGGCAGATAAGCGGGCACTTCCGCGTTTAAAATACATTTACTTCGCCCGCCGAAAAATCATTTTTGATTCAGCGCCCCCTTTCCTTTTAAAATCCTTATCCAAACTAACTGGCATTGATTTTGAAACCATCACACGCGCCGATGAAATAATTGCTTTCGCCTGCGAAAAAGCGCCGGCCTGCGTATCATTTGACTTAACCGGTGACTTAAAAACTATACTTTGACCATGCTTTTGCTTTACAAATTCAGTTAAACAAACCCCTGATGAAAATACCCCGACCCCTCATTTTATTTTTTGTGCTGATGAGCGCGACTGCCTGTAAAAAGGCAAGCGAAACCGTGCAGCCGGTACCCGCAAAACAGCCGGCTGCGCCCACCATCGTTATATTGGGCTCGTCGACGGCCGAAGGGGTAGGCGCCAACCCGGTCGATTCCTGCTGGGCCGACCGGCTGCAGGCTGCCGTGCTGAAGGTTAACCCCAAAACGCGCTTTTTTAACCTGGCCCTCGGGGCCTATACCACCTACCAGGCCATGCCCACCGGTTTCAGCGCTGCCAACAGGCCGGCCCCTGATACCGCGCGGAATATCACCAAAGCGTTATCGTACAAACCGACACTGGTTTTGATCAATTTCCCGTCGAACGATATTTCCGACGGTTATTCAAACAGCGAGATCGTGAACAACTACAAGGTGATTGCCCGCCGGCTCGACTCGGCCAAAACACCTTATATTATTTTCAGCACCCAGCCGCGCGATTTTAGCGACCCGGGCCGGCGCATGCGCTTAAAAACCCTGAACGATACCGTGACCAGCGTATTTACCTACAGGTAAATAATTTTTTAGATACGCTGAGCACGCCGGACTATTCCATCAGGCCCCGTTACGACAGCGGCGATGGCATCCACCTGGACGACGCCGGGCATACGGTCATCTTCGGCTTTACCTGTCAGCATCCCGTATTTCAAAGCTTTTTGAAAAGTTGTAAGTAAGAGAATCTGCTTTTTAAACCGGAACGGGCGGGTGTAATTCTTACGGTCAATTTTATTTGCGGCTGGAGTATTTTGAAAATGCGACCTCGATATCGATGGGCTCTCCGCCGTCATCTTTTGACAGATAATCGATCAGCTCTTCGTCCGTCGCTTTTCTTCCGATGCCGGTGATCATGGCTTTGGTATTTAGCTCTTCAAATTCCCCTGCACTTACTGATAGTCCCAGCTCTTTTGCCAATTCCATGATCAAATTGGTTTTTTTACTCGAATCTGATTTGATGATCAATGTTGTCATACCCGAAGTTAGCAATTATAACGCAAATATTTAATGGGGTGGCTTAAATTAAAAAAACATCAGTATCTCCCATCCCCGCCTCTGCAGGTGTTGCCACCGGCAACCCGCGATGTATTTAATGCCAGGCAAACTGCGCACCAACAAACCGCCATTGCATAGTTTGCAACTCAGTATGGGGCCATTCGGACCTGCCAGCGGCGCACGGGATCGCCATCGCTTTGGCTTTGCGCCGCATTCTTAGGCAAGAAGAGGAGGCGGTAAAAAACTTATTCCGAATTAATGCCCCGTAGGGGCAACCTATTTGTAGAAAAATAATCGCTTCCATTTTTTGCCCCGCAGGGGCTACCCACCGCATACCGGCAGCGAAATTTGTTTTGTACTAAATTGGCATGGGTACCGGAGACTAAGTCTCCGGGCATAGTAGTCCGATTGGCACATTTCGAACATCGGGGGGGGTGTAGGAACATTTGCCTTGAACGCTTACGTGAGCCCGCTCATGGCCGCGGGGGGCCTAGTCCTTTTTTGTCTTGATACAAAAAAGGACCAAAAAAAATCAAGCCAAAAAAAAGCTTCCGCCCGCTCTGCCGGTTTTTAACGCGGTTGCGGTTACGGCCCGCAACCGCTAAACCGGCATTCACGCCATACGCCCGGCCCGCTTTTTTGGCAGGCCTTTGCCCGCTTTTCATTTCGTATTGGTTCGAAATTTACCCTAATTCAGAAATTGACGTGAAGCTTTTTCGTCGGCAGGACAGCTGGGCCTTCTACCGCTGAAGCCTGAGCAAAAAATCCGCTATCCTTTGCGTTTCCTGCGGAGAAAAACATAGGGTAAAATAAGTAACATAACCCAGCAGTTCATCCAGGGTTAGCATCTTTACATAATCGTATTGCCTGGCAGGTTTATGATTGATGAAGACCACCAAATTTCGAATCGGGACTTTGCTTTTGCCCCAGGGCCATTTGTTTAATAAAAAGTTTACATTGAAAAACCCATGATTTAACAATCGGTATAATGCAAAATTTGTCCGCCGGACTTGCTTAACAGGAGAAAACAAAGTGGGATCGTTTAGCGAATGCTGGCTCCAGTTTTTTGTTTCGATGATGAAGATGCCGGATGGGGCCACTAAAATATGGTCGATCTGGATGGAGCGTATATAATCATTTTCCCTCCGGTTATAAATGTACCGCCTGAAGTTGCAGGTAAAATCATTGATCAAAATATAATCGTCCGGCAGTTTCTGCAGCTCCTTTACCACTTTATGTTCGCCCTGTGCGCCATATATCGAACTGTTAATTTCATCTATCACGTTCTTTCTGCGGTCTAGGTCCAGCAATTGCGGGCGGCCGCTTTGCATTACTGCATCATCAAAGCGAGTAAGGATGTATTGATACCGGTTATTTTGCCGGTTATAGTCATTTGTAAAAGGCCGTAACGACCGGGCGAGCCTGAGATCCGGAATGAATCTTTTTATCCTGATCCTAAGCTTAAGGCTATTCTTTTTAACGAAGTTGATAAGAAACCGGCTTGCATTGGATTCAGCGGAGGACAAACGATCTAACCTGGCCTTTAATTCAGCAACTGCCGCGGGCAGCTGTTTTTCGGCTTCGGTTTTGCGGCTTTTTATAAAGCCGTCCAGTTCGGCTATCTTTTCAGCAAGTGACTTTTTTTCCTGCTCAACCAGCAGCGTATGGTTCCGGATGATGCCATGCCTGTTAAAAGGATACCTCCGCTGAAAATCGATCAGTTCATTCAGCGATTTATAATCATCCAGCTTATGCCGCTGCAAATGTGTTTTAATAACCGTTAACGAGCCCACCGGGTTATGAACTTTACACATATTGGATCAGGAAGGTTGTTTATCTCTTGGTTTTAACAAATAGTTTTTCTAAGATATGTAAATTATGTAAATGAAACCAGTTTATCAAGCACGCACGGTACGCGGGAGCCAGAGTCGGAGAAACCGCTAGTGCATGGTTTGTTTACCTGTCAGCGGCGCACGAGGACGCCACCTCATTGGCTAGCGCTGAGTTCTCGCGCGAGAAGAGGGGATATGGAGCCTTTTATTAAAAAAAAGGTTTTGAAAGAAATATTGTCTACATTTACTAAACACCTTATCAAACCAACTATGGCTACTAGAAATTATAACAATGTAATAAGCATCAATCTATGCTGTTATGTTATCAGATTTAAACTAAAAAACACACCTAACGAAGACATAGTAAAGGTTAGCGATGTTTTTGGAGAGAGGACTTTTGCTGAAAAAATGCAATTGTTTGTAAACTATTTTGAACTTACTTTTCAAAACAAGGAAAAGGACAGAATATTATATTTAAACAAAGTCGATCCCGACTATAATAATAACACTTTAACTGGATTAGTTAGAAAAGGCATTACCGGCACCGAAAGTTATATTGACGAATTAAACAATGACAAAAAAGGAGTTATCGCCGCCACTGTTGGAAAAATAGGGTTTGATCAATTCAACTCATCACCTTTTTATTTTCACTTATCACAACCAGATCACGAAGCGAAAGGAATTTTGTTCATTGCTCAAAGTTATAAGCAATATGGATTTAAGGAATTGTTTGAGGAAGCGTTCAAAGATTTCACAACCAAGATTAATTCCCCATTTACTTGCTACATTACGCAGCTATCTGTTCCTGCATTGTTTGATAGTTTAATTGAAAAGGGGGTTTTTAAAAAATTAGTTTTCAAAAAGCACTCACTCCCCCAGAATTTTGAGAACTCATTTTTACAAGAAGATGGTAAAAACACATATCAAGTTGATTTGTCTATTACCGCAACAAGGGGAAGTTTTGTGGCGTTTAAGAGTAAATTAAAGAGCTTTAAAGACTCTGACACTTCATTGATGGAAATATTCCCCTTGGATGAAGTTGAGTATGATAATCTTAGCGCAGATGTTTATCTAGGTGGTAAGAAACGGGTGCTAAACATGAAAAAGCCTTCGGATTTTGGAACTTATTACGATGTAACTGACGAGGTTAGATTGGATCCAGAAACAAAACATCCTTTATTTAGTAACCTGAAAGAACAATCTTACAAAATAGCATTTAGTGATATTTTGCCCAATATACAATTATGAAATTCTTATCTAAACTTTTGGATAGGGTTAATATTTGGCCTATTGTCAATAGTCATTTCGATACGTTCTATGATTATAATAAATTATATAACGAAGGGATAAGGAAAATTCCCGTTTACGACTTCATATTATTTCTAGTACTTCCCACATTATCAAGTTTGATGTTTATATTTCTTTTTAAATTCAATTTTGACAAAGACAAAATAAATTTATTAGTAACCTCATTAACAATATTTACAGGCCTTCTTTTAAGTCTTTTAGTTTTACTTTTTGACTTGGGTAGAAAAGAAAAAGAAACATTCTCCACAATCCCAATTGATCAAATTCAAAAACACAATTTATCCAAAAATAAGATTACTCTAGTAGGCGAAGTTTTCTCGAATGTCTTGTATTCGATCCTAACTTCCGCCTTGGCCATCTTATTTTGCTTGTTAACTCAAATGTCAAGGGTAAGTATAATTTATGACAACGTCCCGCTGCAAGTATATTTAATATTAAAATTCATACTCTTAAAGGCATTGTCATTTGTAGCTTTGTTTCTGTTGTTTCAATTTTTCCTAAGTCTATTGATGATAATAAAACGGTTCAAAATTTTGTATGATTTAGGTTTTTAAGTCCGTGGCTGGCAGCACCTCTCTTTTCAAACAGATGGCCTTGCCTAAAGTAATAAATGATCTAGAGGCGTTCCTTCAGGCAAAATGTCCTGCAACTGATTGCATAGTATGTTTGGACAAAACGCGGACTCCTCGGCGAGCAACACTGCTGAGACGAGGAAAGATAAATTTAATCATAAGAATTGCTATTTTGCGGCATTTAAACCTAATCAACATATCATGCAATGTCTAGAGTGTAATTGTTCCATCGCTTTAAATGTCCATTATTATTCGACAAAAAATTTTGGCGTTCCTTTGTGCAGGGAACATCAGGATTGGATAGTTAACCATAAAGCTACCGATTATGCAATTGCACTCTATTTTGCTTTAAAGGACCGCGGCATGCCGGCGGAATTAGAGAAATATGATGGGCACAAAACAATCGATATTGCAATTGTGGAAGCGAAAGTAAACATTGAAGTTGATGGGTCTCATCATAACCGCGATAGTAAACAAGCTCGCGCCGATCTTAGGAGAACTTTGTTTTCCTTCAAAAAGGGTTACTTTACCCTACGAATACCAAATTCTTTGATTCGCGCCGATCTAATTGAAGATATTGCTGATGACATTGTGGAAATGCTCGTGATAGGTCGAAAACGAGTGCTGAAAGATAGGTCGGTTATTTTTAAACGATATAAGGTATAGTGTTTTTAAGTTGGAGGAATGTGATGAATAATGTAAATGAATAACTGCAAAAAATGCGGAAATCTAAATTGGGGCACATGGACTTCAGCATCGACAGGAAAAATTCATTTTTACTGCAAGACATGCAGACAATCAAGAGCAAATAATTATAGTATTAGAAAAAATTCCGCTCTCGGAAACCATTCCCAAAAAGAGTGGTTGGCGAAACTAAAATTATATAATTTTTGCCCCCAATGCATGCGTGTTTGGGAAATTATTCCAAAAAGACCCGACAAGCGATATAAATATGTTTGGACAAAAGATCACATTGTTCCCTTAGGTCAGGGAGGCACGGATGATATTGATAACCTACAGCCCCTGTGTTACCAATGTAATTTCGGTAAAAGATGAAATAACTCCACTGCCTAATCTCCCTTAAACACATTCCCCCCATGCCATACCAAATTAGCGGGATCGGGATAATATCGTCGGTCGGCGGGCAGGTGGATGCTGAGGCCGTTAAATTGTTTTAAGCTATAGGGATGGCCGGTCCGAAGGACTCCTATGGAGCGTCCTCGATAACCCCGGCTGAAACTTTTACGCGGTAGCCGGCATCGATGGTTATGAGCCCACGGTCGAAAGCGCGGTGCAGGTTTGGACATAATGCTATGCCGTTGCTGATGGTGTCGTTATGCGTAACGCTGAAAGGCACAATATGGCAGGCATCAATAAAAGTATGCCCATAGGTGGATTGCACGTGCATGCCCGTTACGCAGCAACTGTTGTTATACATCCGGGGCACCATCTTTTTAAACAGGCCGCCGCGCACAAATTGTTCGTCCTCGGTAATAACCTGCACTTTTTTGTATTGCCCTTCCGGTTCGTTTAAAATATAGCCTTCCAGGTCGCTGACGTAGCCTTCGCCGGTTTGCTTGGCACGCAGGTACGCCGCCTTTTTTTGCGGGAAATAGGTATCCAGCAATACGGTTTTAACCAGGTCGCGGCTAAGGGGATCGGCCAGCATCAGGAACACGTTGGGCGCGAAATGCCCATAGTCGACCACCTGCGCCAATGTTTTTGCGCTTGAAATGTGCGCGTTTATTTGGCAGCCGGGTTTGGGTTTTAAAAACCAGAAGGGCTGGCCGTTAAACTGGTCGGTTTGCAGGTAGTAAAAGGGTTGGGTAAAATCGGCGGAGTGCGGGGTATCCACCAGCAGCCCCCAGTTCTCCAGGAAGGCGCCAACCAGGTCGGCAGCCACATATACCTGGTTTTGGGTAACCAAGGCTTTATCAAACAGATCGGTAAAGGCGAGGAGCAATACGGGTTTGTGCGGTGCAGCACCGTATTTGGTAACGCCGCGCTTAAGGTGTGTTAGTTTGGTTAAAATTGATGGAGCAAAGGCACGTGTTAAAGTACGGTTTTTTTTGATTGTAATTTGTGGGTTGTGCTGGCAGGGAAACGGTGATGGGCTTAAAGGGGTTAATTGACATTTGTCGTTTGTTCGTACACAGGCCGGTCGCAGGCTTAACGGGACTGGCTTATCATTCGTCGTTTCTTCTGACGTGAGCCCGCTCAATCGCCGCGGGAGGGCTGTTACTTTGTCTTGATACAAAGTAACCAAAAATCAAGTCAGCAGGAATGCTTCTTTGCCGCACATGGCCTTTCACGCACAAACCAGAAAAAACCTTGGGCTGCAATCTTTTTACTCCACTACGTTCGCGCTATGGCCTCCGCTTCAGTAAAAAGTTGCTATGCCCTGCCCACCGCACTGCCTTGCCGGTTTTTTCTGCTTTCGCCCGAAGCTGCCCTGCTGACGGAGGGGGCTTTACGTTTTGTTATTAGCATTTGCTGTGCATTCGACGATGGAGGCAAGCCTGTGGTATAACGCAATCCGAATATCGGGGCCCGTTAGCTCATTGAAGGCGTTACCTATCTTGTCATCGGGTGCCGGGTTCTTTCCCAGCGGGGTAGCTTCGGGCGAAATCGCGCAAAACAATGGTGGCCTCGTGCGGCTGCAGGGCATAGCAACTTTTTGACTAAGGGTAATAAAGCGATCGGGTAGCCCTGTCAAAAAGATTGCAGCCCTGGTTTTGCGCGATTTGTCCAGAGGACTCCTGTGAGCAGCGCATAAGGCTTGTGCGGCAAAGAAGCCTTTCCGCTGGGAGCGGTTTATTCACCTTTTGTTTGTTTTTATAGGCGTTCATGAGCTCGCTGCGCTCGGTATGGTTACTTTTGCCAAGACAAAAGTAACCAGGCCCCCCGCGGCCATGAGCGGGCTCACATAAGCGTGTAAGACATATGCCATGGGACTAACGTAATGCTTCGCTGTCATGCTCTCCCCACGCAGCATTTCGGTTTGTCGGAGAAAAACTCCAGCAAAGGCGGAAAGGGCCGCAGCCTGGCGGCGGCGGCCAAAAAGCGTTCATCAAATGAACAAAAATGAACGCTTTTTTGGCCTGAAAATTTTTTTTCGTTGCCGTTTGTGGTGCTTTTGATAGTGGTTTGATCGTGTTTCGAAGGGGTTTTGAACAGGCACGAATGACACGAATTGATGCGAATTTCACGAATTTGAAGATGGCCGGACGGCTATGGCGGACGAAGGCAGTTGGCGCCTGAAGTGTTTTAACCGGCTATGCTGTCGGCTGTGCTGCTGCCGGCTTTTACATTGGCGGGGAAGTGGCAGCCTTTCATGCTGATGCAGAAGGTAGTGCCGGCGCCGGGTACGCTTTCAAAGCTGATTTCGCCGTGCTGCATTTCGGTAAATTCCTTGCATAACACTAAACCCAGCCCGGTGCCTTTTTCGTTTTTGGTGCCATAGGTCGACTGGTTTTTCATGGAGAAAATGGTGTCTTTACGGTCATCGGCAATGCCGATGCCGGTATCGCCCACCAGGATACGCCAGTTGGGCCCCGCGCGTTCGCAGCCGATGGTGATCTGGCCGCCGGGCGCGGTAAATTTGATGGCGTTGTTGATCAGGTTGCGCACCACCAGCTGCAGCATGTTGGCATCGGCAATAACCCATGCGCCATCGGGTATGTCGTTTTTTAAACCGATGCATTTTTCGCGGGCAATGGCGGTTTGTATGGCGATAACGGGCTTTAGGCTTTCTTTTAAATGCAATTCGCCCAGGGTTACCGACACGCCATCCATTTGATTGGCGGTCCAAAACAGCAGGTTGGAAAGCATTTGATCGGTGTTTTTTGTTTTTTCGAGCAGGTCCTGCTCCATGGTCCGTTTCTCGGCGGCAGACAGCTGGAACTCGGTGAGCATTTCGAGGTAATGCTGGATAGAAGCCAGGGGCGAGCGCAGGTCATGCGCCACGATGGACAGCAGCTTGTTTTTGGTTTCGTTGGCGCCCTCCAGCTCGGCGGCTTTATTGATGAGCGCCAGCCGCTGCCGGTTATAGCTGGTGCGGATATAAAGCGTGATGAGCAGGATGATGAGCGAGATGGTGAGGTAGGAGTAAGCCATATCGACATAGCGATCCTTTACACGCGGGTAAGTTTGCGGCACCGACTGCGGATAGCGGTACTGGAAAAACAGCAGCACACCCACCAAAACGATATTGAGCACCACCCAAAAGCCGAACTGCGTTTTAGGCGCCACCGTAATGATGAGGAACAGCGACAGCAGGAAAATGAGCAGGCCGGGCCCGTTAAGCCCTGAATTTTGAAAATAATTGAGCGTAAAAAAAACGTTGCCGAGCAGGCAAAACAGGAAAAAGCTGGTATTGAGCCGGTGTTTTATGCGCGAGTAGTAATAAATAAAGGTGACGATGAAAAAAAGCGCCGTCATCAACAGGGCCAGCGATGGGACGCCGACGAAGTAGTTCATGGGGATGTTGAGGATGATAGTGACCAGCGACACGAGGCAGGTTGCATGAAAGATGCGGGCTTCCATGGAAAATTCGCGGCTGTCGCCGGTCAATTTTCCGGCTATTTGCCTGACGGCGGCCGAAAGCTTATTTTTCCCATTTCTCATCTCTTCCTGTACTAAGCTGCTACTCACCCTAAAAACTTGTTGTAAAGCCTGGAATAGCGCCTGTTTACCGGGTATGATCCGGGCAGTTTGCACCAATTGCTGTTGCTATGATTGGCGCTGGACACGATATTTTGACGGACCGGCAATTAAAGGATTCAGGCATTTACCCACTCTTTCTGCAAAACGAAGGAGCGTAAGCCCTACCCAGCCAACAAATTTTTGTTGTAATAGTTTTATACGTTTATACGCCGGCAATAGTTCGGGCGAAATTAGCCGGGGTTTTGTTGGAGATCCGCCGTCGCTGAAGCTATGGCGGACGAAGGCAGTGGCAGTAACAGTTGGGAGGGCCGCGTGAGAGGATTTAACTATTAGTTGTGTTCATTTTGGTGTTCAGAAATGAACGCTTTTTGCCATTTCAACTATGAAGTATTACTTTAGATGAACATGCATAGATGGCTGTTATTCATTCAATTGAACCCCAAACTGCAAAGTGATAAAAACGGGGATATGAAAAAAAATGAACACTTGCTGGACTATCGTTTCAGTTAAATTTGCCGCATGTTTATTGACGGGCGAAAGGCGAAAACGATCAAATAAAAAGCCTTAAGCGATTAGCTTAAGGCTTTTTATTTATATACGTGGTCCCGACGAGAATCGAACTCATATCTAGAGTTTAGGAAACTCCTATTCTATCCGTTGAACTACGGGACCGATTTATAATGTGCAGATTTCAGATGTGCGGATGTGCAAATGATAGCTGCAAATTTCGAAAGTGCAAAGGTGCAAATTTTGGATGAGTTGGTCAAGTATAGTTTGGCGGACGAGCATTGTCCGACTTACGAAGTTTTTAAAACTTCGTAAGTCTCGAGGACGCCCGCACATCACCTGATCACTGAACCATTGTGCATACCCTCCGGTGCGGAGACGAAAGCCAGCTTGCCTTCGGCGTTCTCGGCCATCAGGATCATCCCCTGCGAGGTAATGCCTTTGATGTCACGCGGCTCCAGGTTTACCAGCACGGCCACCTTTTGGCCGATAATGGCCCCTGGTTCAAAGTATTCTGCAATGCCGGATACAATGGTGCGCGTATCGATGCCGGTATCGATGGTCAGCTTAACCAGCTTCTTCGTTTTGGCCACCTTTTCGGCGGTAAGGATGGTGCCGGTGCGGATATCCATGGTGGCAAAGGAATCATAGGTAATGTTCTCCTTCGGCGCAGCAACTTCAGGCGCCTTAGCCGCTGCCGAAGCGGCTTTTTTATCCATTAGCTTTTGAATTTGCGCTTCGATGGCGTCGTCTTCCACCTTCTCAAACAGTAAAACAGCGGGGTTTAGCTGGTGGCCGTTCTCAAAAGCGATCTCCTGGCCGAGCCCAAGCGCGCTGAACGGCAGGTTAAGCATTTCAGCAATCTTCCTTACGGTATTGGGCAAAAACGGCTGCAGGCACGATGCCAGGTGACCGATCATCACCAGGCTGTTGTGCAGCGCATTTTTAGCGGCTGCCGGGTCGGTTTTTATCGTTTTCCAGGGCTCATTTTCTGTAAGATAACGGTTGCCCAGCCGCGCAATTTCCATCACGCTTTGCAGCGCCTGCCGGAATTTGTAGGTCTCGAGGCTTGCTTCCAGATCGTCATAAAAGCGGCCCAATTCAGTGTCAATGTGTTTATCGGTGAGTATTATCTTCCCGCCGTCGCTCTCTACCCTGCCGCCGTAAAACTTGTGCATCAGGATCATCACACGGTTCACATAATTGCCCAGTATGGCCACCAGCTCGTTGTTTACACGGGCCTGGTAGTCCTTCCAGGTAAACTCGCTGTCGCTGGTTTCAGGCAGGATGGAAGTGAGCACATAGCGTAATTCATCCTGCCGGCCGGGAAATTCTTCCAGGTATTCGTGCAGCCAAACCGCATGGTTGCGCGAGGTGGACAGCTTGTCGCCTTCCAGGTTCAAAAACTCGTTTGCAGGCACATTTTGCGGTAAAATGTATTCACCGTGGGCGTGTAATATTGAAGGGAAAATAATGCAGTGGAATACAATATTGTCCTTGCCGATAAAATGCAGCAGGCAGGACTCGTCCGCCTCGCTGGCCTGTTTTTTCCAATACAGCTTCCAGTCTTTGCCGTTATCCAGGGCCCATTGTTTGGTGGCCGAGATATAGCCGATCGGCGCGTCCATCCACACATACAACTTTTTACCTTTGGCTTCTTCCAGGGGTACGTCGATGCCCCAGTCCAGGTCGCGCGTCATCGAACGCGGCTGCAAACCGGATTTTAACCACGATTTACACTGCCCGAAAACGTTTACCTTCCAGTCGCCTTCCTTGGTATCTATCCATTTTTCCAGCCAGGGCTGGTATTTGTCTAATGGCAGGTACCAGTGTTTGGTCGGCTTTAAAACCGGTGTTTTGCCGCTTAGGGTGGATATGGGGTTGATGAGGTCGGTTGGGTTGAGTGAAGTGCCGCAGTTTTCGCATTGGTCGCCGTAGGCGTTTGGATTACCGCAGTTGGGGCATGTGCCGATGATATAGCGGTCGGCCAGGAACTGCTGGAAATCCTCGTCGAAATATTGTTCGGAAAATTTTTCGATGAATTCATCTTTCTCATAAAGATTTAAGAAAAATTCCTGCGAAAGATCATGGTGAATTGGCGACGAAGTGCGATGATAAATGTCGAAGGCGATGCCAAGATCTTCAAAGCCTTTTTTGATCTGGGCATGGTATTTATCAATGATGGCCTGTGGTGTGGTGTCTTCTTTTTTTGCTTTTATGGTGATGGCGGCGCCGTGTTCGTCCGAGCCGCAAACAAAAACCACATCTTTCTTTTTCAACCGCAGGTACCTTACAAAAATATCGGCAGGTATATACGCGCCGGCCAAATGCCCGATGTGCAAAGGGCCGTTGGCATACGGCAAAGCCGATGTAACCGTAAAGCGCTTGTGTTTATTTAGTTTAGACATTTGTTATATTCTGCGGCAAAGATAGGGAATAGTCCGAAAGTCGGGAAGTCCGGGAGTCCGAAAGAAGGGCGAGGACGAAAGTTTAGTTTAAAGTCCGGAAGTTTTTCTAATATTGGACATGAATACTGCCATAGCCAAATCCGAAACGGCGTAGCCCTCTTGAGCACTGCTGAAAGATTAACAAAATGCGAAAAATCGTAAATCGTAAATCCGAAATCATCTCTCCTCCGCCATTAAAAAAGGGCGACAAAATCGCTATTACCTGCCCGGCAAAAAAACTGCCTGCACCTATGACCGATGCTGTAAAATTACTGGAAAGCTGGGGGCTTGAAGTTGTTTTGGGAGAAACGGTGGATCTGTCATACCATCAATTCGCTGGCGATGATGAACAGCGCGCCAGGGATTTACAACGATTTATTGATGACGACAGCATCAAGGCCATCATTGCGGCCCGCGGGGGATATGGTACGGTACGGATGATCGATAAGGTCGACTTTAGCCACTTTGCAACTCACCCTAAGTGGCTGGTGGGCTTTAGTGATATTACGGTGTTACATACGCACCTGTTCGCAAATTACCGGACGCAAACCATTCACGGGCAGATGCCCGTGAACATTCCTGATGCTTCAGCTCATTCGCTGGAGACATTAAGAAAGGCGCTGTTTGGCGAAGGCTTCAGTTATCAAATTAACTCGCACGGGAACAACCGGGTCGGCGAACGGTCGGGGATACTCGTGGGGGGTAATCTTTCCCTACTTGTAGCAGTCTCAGGTTCGGTTTCCGACCTGGATTATGCCGGAAAAGTACTTTTTATTGAGGATGTTAGCGAATATTTGTATTCCATCGACCGGATGATGCGCTGCCTTGACCGCGCCAATAAATTAAAGCACCTTAATGGTTTGATTGTTGGCGGATTTACCGATATGAAAGATAACGATATCCCTTTCGGGCAAACCGTTGCTGAAATAATCAAGGACGTGGTAAAAGAATATGACTTCCCGGTTTGTTTTGACTTCCCGGCGGGGCATATTCCCGATAACTGCAGCCTGGTATTAGGTAAAACCGTAACGCTATCGGTTAACGCTGATCATGCGAATGTGTATTAACATGAGTTTTATCGGATAAAAAAGAATGTGCGGAAAGTATTGCGCGAAATTTAATTAGCCTGATTCAACCTAATTGGTGGAATTTGCGATAATTACTTAGCTTAATTCGCGTCAATTCGCCAAAATTCGTGAAATTCGTGTAAATATAAATTCGTCTAAATATTTCAATATGGCAGCGCTAAGCAAATTAGGCAACTACAAAAACTTCGGATTGTTGATCATCCGGGTTGGTTTGGGCATTATGTTCATTTATCACGGTTACCCCAAACTAACCGGTGGCCAAAAGGCGTGGGAGCAAATAGGCGAGTCGACCAAATATGTCGGCATCCATTTTATGCCGATGATATGGGGACTGCTTTGCGGAGTTGTTGAAACGATTGGTGGTGCGTTTTTGATCATCGGGTTTTGGTTCAGGCCGGTTTGTATTTTGCTATTGATCAACCTGCTGGTTGCGGCAGTTGCGCAATATCACGGCGGCGGTTTGCAGGATGCCGCGCACCCGATTGAAGACGCTGTTATGTTTGCGGGCTTGATATTTGTTGGTCCGGGCAAATACAGCGTGGATAAAAAATAATTTTAAATTCATCCCGGACATTATTTTATAGTTGTTTGCCGGGCACTATTGTTTTGGTGGTCGTTTGATAAAGATAAAATCGCCACCCTCATCGCCGGCCCCCTTTATTTCGCCAAACTGCGGCACCTGGCCGTTGGTGCTGTTGTTGATCACCGCCGCCTTAAAATTTGCAAATAAGATTTCGGCGGGCAGAAAATCATCTGTGTTGGTGTTTAAACCTTTTAGCAGGTACTCCATAAAAACACTTTTGTCCGGCACCTCAGTCATTGCCCCGCTGGTCATCGCTTTGCGGCTCAGCAATTTGTAAACCTGTTGTATGTTTTTTGGGGCCAGCTCAATGCCGCGTGCTTTAAAAATACTGCCCGAAAAACAGGCATCGCTGATCAACAAGGTATGTTTTGACTTGATCGCATAAATTTCGTCGATCAGTTCTGTATTCGATATCCAGGTATCCCTTCTTTTCCTTATTGCATCGGCAGGCAGCCAATAGCCCTGCTGGCGGTTTTCGTCATAAAGCCCATGGCCCGCATAAAAGATGACCAGGTTGTCGTCATTTTTAACCGTAGTCGACAAGTCGTCAAGGGCCTCAAGAAATTCCGCTCTCGACGGATCTTTCAGCAATCTAACGTTTTCAGGCTCAAAGGTATAGTTTTTTATCAGCGCCAGTTTTAGTTTGCCGGCATCGTCAATCGGACCTTCCAGGCTGCCTATGTTGGTGTCCTGGTAATTCTGTACGCCCACTATCAGCGCATAGTATTTACCCTGGTCGGCCAGTTTGCTGACAGCGGCCTGCTCATCAACTGATATGACATTACGAACGATGTGAAAATTGAATGTACCGCGTTTCATGTTCGAATCCAGCACGGTAACCCTTAGGGGATTATCGCCGATAAACATCGGGATATCCGCTAAAAAGTTCCCGGCTGCGTCAAAATTCGCCTGCACGTCATTTACCTGCACCGAGAATATCCCGACAGGATCCATCGCCTTGCCCACAATGTGCAGCATATCGCTGTTTTGAACAATTTTTAAGCCGCGTGTAACCTCCGGCGAAATAATGACCACCTTTGGCCATTGCGGCAATGTATCCGCGCTTAACTTTACTATAGGCTTATCGGTATAACCAAAGCTCAAATGATTATAGCTCACGCCCTGGGCAAAAGTTACGCACATACCAAACTGGTTGCCGGAATAGGTAAAATCGACGTGGGTTTCAACCCTTTGGTCATTGATATAAAAATATAGCTGGCCGTCTATATGTTTAATGGTTAATTTGTTTTTTGCATTGTCACCGGTATGAATGGCGTCTGATGCCGTAAAGCCGACTATAGTGTGAAAAATGCTTTTATCAACCTGGTTGATGTAATAACTTCCTGAATCGGTAATGCAGAAATAATATTGCTGTAAGCTGTCGGCGCCAAACGCCAGCCCGTATCCATAGTTTTTTAACCCGCTATTGTGCGTTACCTCGGTTTCGAGGATGAAGTTGCGCCGCATATCGACGGGGGTTTTGGCCGATGACAGGATAGATGTATAGCCATTTTTACCTGTTCTCGCTATCCTCAATGTTCCATTGTCAAGACTGACCAACGCCGAATCGACTTTTTGCGTTGTCCATCCGTTTTCGTCATCTTTTGTAAAATCAGTATAATAAACCAATTGGGTTATCGCTGCGCTGACCGGCTTATTTACCGCGGGCTGTACGATGGGAGCTACTACCACGTTTGCGACATCTTTAACCTGCTGATCGTTTTTGGGATTTACATGCGTTGACTGGCTGAACGAGTCTTTTGGCGCGGGGGTCACTACGGTTGCGACAACGGTACTTGCGGGCTGTTTAACCGTGTCCTTTTTCGGTTGGTTAGCAACCGTATTAGCAGGTTGAATAGTTTGCCTCGCGCCTGTATCCTTAGCAGCAACAGTATGGTTTACCGTAACGTTTGCGGCAGGGCTCACCGCCGGTTTGGTGGTGTCTTTAACTGTTGTAGTATTCGAAATGGTTACAGGGGGAGGAACTACTACCGCCGCAGGCGTGACGATAGCTGCAGGAACAATTCCGGCAGAATGACTGGCCTGATCTTTAACCGGCTGAACGGCAACTTGCTTATCCGGCTGGCTATTATCCGTTGCATCTTTAAGGTAAGTTACCGTCAGATAATCAAATGCCGCCGTTTGCTCTCGTTCCGCAATAAAGCCGATGTCGTTACCAAAAGCCAGGCCCATTTTAGTTTTTGCAATAAGCTGGTCATTTATATACAACCTTAAATTATCTGCATCCGTTTCTATCGCCAGCTTGTTGGCAGCATTGGCCCCTCTTTTTATCGCTTTTGATTTGGTCGCTCTGATGATCGCCTTAAATACTCCTCCTTCGCGGTAGGCGAAGAAATAATTCCCCGAGGCGGAAATGGTAAAAAAATAATTGTTGTTTTCGCCGTCTCCGGCAAAGACCAGCCCCGCAGCCGATTCCTCATCACCTGATACATGGGTTACTGTCGTCTCTATCCGGTAATTTCTCCCGTCCTCCACGGCTACCTCCACCGCGCGGTACGATGATTTATTTCTTTTTTGCGTGATGCAGAACTTATTGTTCGCAATTTTCTCGGTTGTATACGTATCGCTGTAGTCGAACCAATCGTGCTGGCTGCCGCTAAAACTTGCCTGGTAAATAACCGATTGCGCCTGCGCACCCCGCGAAAAACAAATCAATAAAAAGGCAAAGCAAAAAGGAGTAAAAATTCGTCTCATACTTGGTATTTTACTTAATCCTATCATTTATGCGCTAACTCGACCATCAGCGCCACAACATCTTTTCCGTTACTAATGCCCTGAAAGGCAATTTTTTGAGCGTCAAATTTAATATCGTTTGCATTAACCATCCGGTTGCCTAATACCTGGTATACCCTTTGGTTAAAGCTGCCGCTGCCGGCATTAATTTTTGCGACCACGTCGTTAATATTTAGTTCGGCACGACTGTATAATACACACAAAAAATCCTCGCCGGGGTTAGGGTCTAACTCAATATAATGAAATTCATCGGGGATGGCCACATCATTTTTCTTATAAGTTAGCGCCGCGCTGATCCCATCCTCATACGGAAATAATTTGTTCGACTGGTTGCTCAAATCGGATGCTATCGCGTATACATAAGCCGGTTGGTTGTTTGACAGGTATATCCGGAAGTGGGTACCCGAGCCATAGGCATGCGCCGTTTGATAAACCGTAAGCGGCTGGGCTGAAACCGTTGATGATGCCTGGGATAAGTCTGTTTTGGCGGTATTCAGGCTCACCTGCATTTCGCCCCCGGTGGAAAGCAGCAGTCTAAGGGAGCCGGACAGATCCGGTATTTGCGGCTTCGGATCGGGCAGGTCAACTAATTCAAAACCATATTTCACAAATCGCGAAAAATCGTTGTACCGTATCCACGTATAGCCTTCGTAGCCCCAGTTTTCACCCCAGCTATTCTGAACTTCAAAAGCACCGTTGTACAGCGTGTCGTCGTAACTAACAACACACATGGCGTGGCCTCCATACTCCGGGGATGGTTGTTCCGCCGGTTGCCAGCTATGATAGGCGTGATTAAACGAGGGCGGGCACAGCATAGCTATAACGACCGGTTTTTTTTCGGCTATTGATTTTTTTACAGCTTGAATTTTAAATTTATCTGCTGAGGTGAGATCAAAAAGACGGACGAAATCCCGCAGCCGCCCGCCTGTGGCTTTACTCACCTGGTCAGTGTTGATGGCCGGGGTACAAAGCATAGGCATATCGTTAAAAAGGATACCGCCTTTGTTTTTTAGCGACTGAAGTGCAGCGTCCAGGGTGACCCCGATCTCGCAGGAATTGTCAGCGCTGCTCATCCGGAAAAGAAAAGCCGGCGAATAAGCGCGTAATGTAATGGAATCTTTGTTTGTCCAGTTGTTCCTGATCGCATCTACCATGGTACGGGCGCAATAGGCACAAGCCCATGCAGTGCAGGTACCATATTGTCCCTGGCTTTTTGGCGTTGGCGAAAACTCTTTAATGGACGCGCGCGCGGGCACGGTATCGAGCGCGCGGGTGAGCTGCGCCTTTTTTGGCATTTCGGAGTAGGCGGCATCGTTAAATACCAGCCCGCGTGCGTATGACTGTGCAATAACCACAGGCGCCCACCCTATTAAAAAAAGTGGCAGTAACAGGCTGGAAATTTTTATCCTTCTCATTATTAAAGCCCCGGGGGTGGCTGTTAAAATCAATAGTTAATCAACCGGAATATGATTTCAGCGGGTCTGCAAAAATTCGACTTTTAAAAATCTTTTATAATACTGCGCAGACCCGTAACTGCGAATCGGCCCGGTTGAATTGTAAAGTTAATTTTATTTTTTTTAAATTTAAAACATAAATCGCTGATAATGGGACAGATTGTTATTGCCTGTTATAAACCAAAGCCGGGGAAAGAAGACGCTTTGAAAAGATTAATGGAAACGCACCTGCCGCGCTTAAAAGCCGAAGGCCTGGTAACGGATCGTGAATCCATTATTATGGAAGCCAGAGACGGCACTATCCTTGAAGTTTTTGAATGGGTGTCTGCAGAAGCTATTGCCGGCGCTCATAAAAACCCGGAAGTTTTAAAAATGTGGGGCGAATATGCTGAAGTATGCGATTATGTGCCCATAAATACATTGGCAGAATCGGCTGATATGTTTGCTCGGTTTAAACCGTTAAATTAAAAATGGATAAGCCGATTACAAATATAAAACTTGGATTTTCGTGCCCTGTAAAATGGGACGAAATGGAAGACCTCGGCAGCTCCAGGTTTTGCAATCATTGCAATAAACAGGTTTATGATTTTACGAATAGCAAGGCGCAGGAGTTTTTAAAGATCGTGGGAGAGAATGGCAATGATGTATGCGGCCGGTATACTAAAGCGCAAACGATGCCCGTTTGCCAAGCGGGAAAAAAGTGGCAAAAGTGGCTTTCGGCAGCCGCATTGCTGATTGGTGTCAGCCTTTTGAACGAAAAAGCCCACGGACAGCAAAAGTCGCTAAATCCGGTGATAAAGCAAAAACAGGCAGAGCGTGATCTGGTGGTGGGTTTTATCGGCACTGCCCAACTAATGCCTGAATTTCCCGGCGGGGCTTCGGCTTACGAAAAATTTATGTTAAAAAATATTCATTGGAAACCGGGAATGAAGAATGGCAGGGTATTTGCCTCTTTTACAATCAAGCCTGACGGAACGCCCATCGACCTTAGAATTGTGAGAGGTCTCACCGAGTTGAATGATACCGAGGTGATTAGGGTTTTAAAAATGATGCCAAAATGGAAGCCGGCCGTTCAAGATGGTAAACCCGTTTCCGTGGTTTATACGCTACCTGTGAATTTTGTTAAGTAAAAAGCGGTGTTGTCCGCTATACCCGCAGCTGTTATGCAGACTGGGCCTGTATGCAGGAGACGCAAAATATTGCGTCTCTACACCAAATCTGCCATTAAGCAACCGACTCTTTAGCCTGTTTTTTGACTCAGCTTAACTCACCTCAATCCAATTTCCATCATCCTTAATAATGCCGATCAGTTCGTCCAGTGCATTAACGGAGGCAATGTTTTTTTTCACCGCTTCCTTGCCGCGGTAGAGGGTTACCTTATCGGGGCCCGAACCAACGTAGCCATAATCCGCATCGGCCATTTCGCCGGGGCCGTTCACAATGCATCCCATGATGCCGATCTTTAAGCCTTTCAGGTGGCTGGTACGGCTGCGGATCATTTGCGTAGTCACCATCAGGTCGAACAAAGTCCGTCCGCAGCTGGGGCAGGAGATATATTCCGTTTTCGATATCCGCGAACGGGTCGCCTGTAATATCCCAAAGGATGTTGAAGTAATAATTTTTGTGTCGATTTGCGAGGCATCTATCCAGATACCGTCTCCAAAGCCATCCACCAGCAAGGCCCCGAGGTCGGCGGAGGCTTGAAGTTGCAAGTCTTGAGTCTTAAGTCCTAAGTCTTGAGTTGGAAAATCATAACATCTTTTGACGATGACCGGCACATCCAGTCCCAGTTCTTCCATTTTGAAAAAGAAAGCGCGCTGATCGGCCATGCCATGCAATTCGCCGGTTTCCAGCACAAATACGACTGATTTATCAAAGGGCAGCGCACCGAAATCGTCGCCATCCACATCGCCGTTTTTAACCTGTACCAGGTTTAAGGCTGATGAACGGTCATCCGCTTCAATAAACTCCCTGAGCGTAAAGACCGGGTGGCACATGGTTTTGTCCGCCAGTTTTTGCCACGCGCCATAGTTGTAAAGCTGTTTTAAATTGCCGGGAAAATTAAACGAAGGCAAGTTATGACCTAAATACACAAAATCCACCGACTGCTCGGCCATATTGTATTTATCCAGTACCGGCGAATACAAATAACCGGCGTCATCCAGTATCGAGGGGTCTTTTAAATTCTGCCGCGACAAGTCCACTACCACCCGCGGCACCATATGCCCGCCGATGAAGGCGTTAGCCTCATAGGTTTCGCGGCGTTTGTATTCGAATGGATTGTGCGCGGGGGGTGAAAGGTCTTTTTCATCGATAATATCACCTTTCGCCTTTCGCCTTTCACCTTTCACCTTCCTTTCCACATATCGGTTCACCAGCGCAATAGCCACGGGTGCTTCTGCCTCCGGTTCTTCGGTCAGGGACACGCGGACGGTATCGCCAAGGCCGTCTTCCAGCAGCGTGCCGATGCCTACGGCAGATTTAATGCGGCCATCCTCCCCGTCGCCGGCCTCAGTTACGCCCAGGTGCAGCGGATAGTTCATCCCTTCGGCTACCATCGTTTCAACCAGCAGCCGGTAAGCTTGCACCATCACTTGCGGGTTGCTGGATTTCATACTGATCACCAGGCTATAGTAGTTCAGCGCCTCGCATATCCGCATAAACTCCATAGCCGATTCCACCATGCCCTGCGGGGTGTCACCGTAACGGCTCATGATCCTGTCGCTCAGCGAGCCGTGATTGGTGCCGATGCGCATCGCCGTGCCATACTCCTGACATACCTTTACCAGCGGCGCAAACTTTTGGTAAATACGGTCCAGCTCGGCGCGATATTGAGCGTCGGTATAATCTATCTGGTCGAATTTCTTTTTATCAGCATAATTGCCCGGGTTAATACGAACCTTTTCAACGATCCGGGCGGCCACTTCGGCGGCGTTAGGGGTAAAATGGATATCGGCTACCAGCGGCGTGGTAAAGCCCCGTGCCCGGAGCTGTTTTTTTATCTCGGCCAGGTTTTGAGCCTCCTTAATGCTGGGAGCGGTAATACGTACATATTCGCAGCCCGCTTCGATCATCCGGATAGATTGTTCAACCGTACCCATGGTATCCATGGTATCGGTAGTGGTCATGCTTTGGATACGGATGGGGTTGTTGCCGCCCAGGGGCACATCGCCAATAGCCACCTCGCGCGTTACAAACCGCGAATATTCGGTAAGTGAGTTGCAATAACGGCCGGGGAGGGTTTTTATGGCGGTAGTGCTCATGGCGCAAAATTACGAATTTGTTGGAAGGTTGAATCCTTTATCTGACAAACTGCCATTAGGATAAAATGAATAATCTTTTTGTCTTTTAAGTACAAGAACTACTAATTTATTAAATCATTTTAGGCAAGGCAAAGGCATGTCATGTTTGTTAAACCTATATAAGGAACTCCAAAATTATTGAGAGCCCAAATTAGCCCTAAAACCGGATTGTTAGTTTCCCACAAATAGTCTTCTTTTTTATTGCCGAAGGTGTTTAAGGTTGCAATCGTTTCAGCATTCCGATGAGTTTCGCCCAACACGATATAACCATTTTTTGAGGTATTATGTTCTAACACGATAACAAGACTAATATTTGATTTAGCGATTTTAGAAATAATAGTGTTTAGCGATACATTGCAACTTAAGGCTATTAAAAAATAAGGAGGGGCCTTTTGTAGCGTATCTGTCGAGCCATAAAACTCGCCTGAAAGCATGTTGTTATTCTCGGAATGTCTTTTAAAGTTCCCAATTGCTTTAGCACTTTTAAGTGCCAATCCCAATTGTTCGGTGTTTAATAATACCTTTGCCTCTCCAATTGCTATTATTAAATCGTAAAATAAAAGATTGGGTCTTCCATCTTTATAACCTTTTGGATGGGATTCATGAGCAATTGCAATGTCAACTTGACCAGATTGATTGCCAAATGTGTCTATAATTTCTCCGTGCGTAACAATATTTGTTGAGGGGATATAAGCTGATATTAAATTTCTTAATACAGTTTCAAATCCGCTTCCTTGATTAGTTGTATTCTTAAAGCTATTTCGAATTAATGTAGTCTCAGCTTGGAGATTATGAGACAGTTTTTCCAAAAATAATTTTAAGCTCATAATTTACCTTAATCATAGATCGGCAATATTTATTGCCCTAGTTTCACCTCTTTTAACCTGCCCCATGCTCTCTTCTTGTACTTTGGTTACAAATTCAGTGTTATATTGGGATATTTCTCAACTTCAAAAAACATATTAACATCTGGCCATTTGTTTAAAAGCTTTGCATAAACAACCAAAGCATCTATCTCTAATTCATCACTCCAGGCAACAGAATAGCCATTCGAGTAAACCCTGTTAAATGAATCTTCGTTTTTCAGAACCGAAAAAATGCCTTTTTCAATAAAACCTCTCAACTCAATTTCACCCGAAACACCATCTTCGAATTTAATGTCCAACTTATAGTCCGGCAGGGGACTAAGGCTAATAATTTTCATAATTCTTAAATCAGATAAGCCTCTTCTTAATAATGTCCTTTTAAAGAAAAAATATTTAAAACATCATTTTCAACACTGTAGACGATGCGGTGAGTGTGATCGATACGTCTCGACCATTTGCCTGATAGTTCGTGCTTTAATGGTTCAGGTTTTCCTATTCCCTCAAAGGGCGTATCACGAATTGATTGAAGTAGCTTCTCTATTTTTTTCTGTACACCGATATTCCCGCTTTTCTTCCAATCTTTAAGATGCGATATGGCCCTGGGCGTAAATACTACTTCCATAAGTTATCAATGTCCACCTTAACCCCTTTGCCGGCCTTAAGGTCTTCATCGCCCTGGCGTATCATTTCTACAAATTCAGGATCATATGTTGATATCTCATCCTCGTAAGAAATCTTAAAAGCCTTCATGAAAGTTTTGAGAGCAGCTAATTGCTCCTTTGTATCAGGATGAACTATTAGTGTTTCCATATTACAAATCTAATAATTTTAACCAAAAACACGTCTTTTCAAATCACGACTTCCCCAGTTTTATTGCTCTGCTTCAATCGCCTTTATCGCCTCATCATATTGCTGTATCAATCCCGGCGCTCTGTCAACGGCCCAGCCTTTGTAATTATCGCGCAGCAAAATGAGCGTTTGCCGGATGTTGTTCTCATTCCTCGACTCATAGCTTAAAAATATCCCGCCGATCTTATCTTCCAGCTTGCCGATGCGTTCCTGGTCGTCATACAGGTTAGTGAGCTGCTTCACCAGCGTATAGTTGATCTTCGGAAAAATATTCTGGCTTTTGGCCACTTCCCAGGCTACCTTGCTTAAATCGCCGTAAAGCACGCCATGGTTGCCGGAGAAAACATATTCATAGTGAAATTCGCCGTTGTTGACGATCTTACGCTGTAAAACCGGGTTATTAATGGCCGAATCGAGCCGGCGGATTATGCCGAGGTGATAAGCATATTGGGCCGTTTCCAGTTGTTTGTTTTTTACCAGTTCGTTTTTAATATTTTCCATCAGTTCGCGCGTTTGGCTTTTTTCGTGCAGGGTGTTGATATATTCGGTAACCACCAAAGCCAGGAAAACGCTGAAAATAATGAGCAGCGATTCACCGAGGTATTCGCGCATGTCGCGCAAAACGTAAACTTCCTGTTTGGGCTTTTTGGCGGTGTGTTGTGGTTTTTTAGGAAAGGCTGGTTGTTTTTCGTCCATTTGCTTAAAAATTCTGCAATGAAGGTAAGGAAACGTTTGTAGAGACGCAATATTTTGCGTCTCCGAAACGGCGCGTCGACGTTTAACTGTATATTTCGATGATTGTGGTCCGAGACGCAAAATATTGCGTCTCTACAAAAATCCTTTGAATAAAAATATAATCCTTAATTTAGTGTCGACATTACAGTTATTACCAAACATACCCATTATGCTATTTTATCTTGCTTCTGTGCAAAGGGCAGCCCGCCTGTTTTGCCTTTGTTTTTTCGCCTTGCTGCTTTTTTCCAAAAGTTTTGCGCAGCGGACCGTTGCCGATTTTGATAAAGGCTGGCATTTTAACCTGGGCGACGTTAAGAACGGCGAAAGCACAAAACTTGCAGATGCGGATTGGCGCACGCTTGATCTTCCGCACGACTGGAGCATAGAAGGGAAATTCAGCAAAGATAATCCTGCAACCCCCGAAGGAGGCGCCTTGCCGGGAGGAATCGGTTGGTATCGCAAAACCTTTACCGTGCCGGCATCATCTAAAAACAAGCTGGTTTATATTGATTTTGACGGCGTTTACCAAAAAAGCACGGTGTGGATCAACGGGCATGAATTGGGCTTCAGGCCGAATGGGTATATTTCGTTCAGGTACGAACTAACCCCTTACTTGAATTTTGGTGGTAAGAATGTGATCGCGGTAAAAGTGGATAATTCGGTTCAGCCGAATTCGCGCTGGTATTCCGGTTCGGGTATTTACAGGAATGTTTGGCTGGTGACGACAAATAAAGTGGCTGTTAATCATTGGGGTACTTATGTTACCACCCCATTGGTGTCCGACAAGCTAGCCCAAATAGATATTAAAGTACAGGTACAAAATACCGTCAATACAAATGAATTATCTTTAAGCTCGGTAATTTATGATGACCAAAATAAAGAGGTAGCGGGGGCTGGATTCATTTATCCTTCGATGCATATAAACGACTCCACCTTAAGTGTACCCTTGCAATTTAAAATCAAAAACCCCTTACTGTGGTCGACTGAAAGGCCTCATTTGTATAAAGCGGTTGTCAAGGTACTCCTGGACAAAAAAGTGGTAGATAGTTACACAACCACCTTCGGTATCCGCACCTTCAATTTCGACGCCGATAAAGGCTTTTCTCTTAATGGTAAACCCATGAAAATCCTCGGCGTTTGCGACCACCACGACCTGGGCAGCCTGGGCGCCGCCGTTAATACCCGCGCTTTGGAACGCCAGCTGGAAATGCTGAAGTCGTTTGGCTGTAACGCTATCCGCACCTCGCACAACCCGCCGGCACCGGAGCTGCTGGATCTTTGCGACAAAATGGGCTTCCTGGTAATGGACGAAGCCTTCGACTGCTGGGAATGGAAAAAAGCTAAATACGATTACCACTTATTTTTTAAAGAATGGCATAAACGCGACCTGGAGGACCAGGTGCTGCGCGACCGAAACCATCCGAGCGTGATCATCTGGAGCATCGGCAACGAAATACCGCAGCAAAGCGATACCAGCGCCTTACGCCTGGCGCCCGAACTGGCGGGCATAGTACATAGCCTTGATAAAACGCGGCCCATTACAACCGCTAATGATAATCCAGGCAAAAACAATAAAATTATCGAATCGGGCGCTATCGACCTGATCGGTTATAATTACCATGAATATGATTATGCCACCTTCCACGACCGCTACCCCGGCAAAAAGTTCATTGCCACGGAAACTACTTCGGGGCTTGAAATGCGGGGCTATTACGAACAGCCGTCAGACAGCATAAGGGTATGGCCGGTACGGTGGGATAAGCCGTTTACCCACCCCGGCAACGCCGTATCGGCGTATGATAATACCCGCCCGCCATGGGGATCCACCCATGAGATGACCTGGAAAGTGATGAAAAAATATGATTTCCTGTCGGGAATGTTCATTTGGACCGGGTTTGATTATCTAGGTGAACCTACGCCTTTCAGCTGGCCATCAAGAAGCTCTTATTTTGGCATTATCGACCTTGCGGGCTTTCCGAAAGATGTTTATTATATGTACCAAAGCGAATGGACCGATAAACCGGTGCTGCACATCTTCCCGCACTGGAACTGGACACCCGGCCAAATGATTGATGTTTGGGCCTACTATAACCACGCCGATGAGGTGGAGCTGTTTTTAAATGGCAAATCGCTGGGTGTAAAAAGAAAGGAAGGCGACGACCTGCACATCATGTGGCGGGTAAAATACGAGCCGGGAACGCTGAAAGCCGTTTCGCGTAAGGACGGCAAAGTGGTATTAACCCGTGAGATACATACCGCCGGGCCGGCCGCAAAAATTGAGCTGATCGCCGACCGTAAAAACGTCAAGGCAGATGGAAAAGACCTGTCATTTATCACCGTTAAAATATTGGACAAAGATGGCAACGTCGTTCCTGATGCTGCCAATTTGGTAAACTTTAAAGTAAACGGCCCGGGGTTTATCGCCGGTGTAGATAACGGCGACGAGGTAAGTCACGATCCGTTTAAGGCCAATTATCGTAAGGCATTTAACGGGCTGGCGCTGGCAATTGTGCAAACGAAAGAAAAAGCGGGTAGTGTTACGTTTACGGCTGCATCGGACGGACTAAAGCCGGCAACAGTTGTTTTGCATGTAAAATAGTAACGCATACATCCCGGTTAGCTCAGGTAATTGTTGTATAAAGATCATCAGTGGTTAAACATTTAACGTCCATTGTACGGTACTTGCTTATCATTTGGTTGAGTTTTTTGTCGGATTTGGCAGCGAGGCAATCCGTCAGCACGTTAACAGAATAACCGTTTTTGATAGCGCCATTTATGGTACCGTAAATACAGCCTTCGGCAAAAAGGCCCGTCACGTAAATTTCGTGTATACCGTTTTCCCGGAGAAAGCGGCTGAGAGACGGATTAGTAAAAGCATCGTTTCGATGCTTTGGAAAGTAGTAGTCTGAAGCTATTATTAACCGTGAATCCTGTTTCGTTCCGGGCGTGCCCTCTATTGCAGCATTGTGCCTGAAAAGGTTTGCGATTGAATACCGGGGAAATTCGTTACCGATGTACACCGGGATCGCAGATAGCTTGCCGATCTTATCCAGCAGCTTGTTGATCCGGGTGATCATCCTGCCAGCCTGCACTTTATCAACCGGCATTTTGGCGTTATCGCCTGTAAAATCTGCCTGAATGTCGATGATCAATAAAGCCTTCATTGATTGCTGTTCACCCGTCGCATCTTTGGTGGGATGCTAACAAAGGTACGGTCTTTCAATAATTTGTTAAACTCCGGAACGGGAATCCGTATACTTTGCGTTTAGATCTGTAAACAGACGGCTAAAAATTGATTGATAATTAACTTTTTTAGCAAAAAATTAGCTTAACTTTCAGGGCATGAAAATCCTTCATATCCTTAACGGAGATTCCACAGCGCAATCCTTTGCCGAAACGGGGCTTGAAGGGGATGTTCTCGTTTGGCGCGAAGTTTTATCGGAAGGGCCGCTGATCGAAAACATCACATCGGCTGAGTTTTGGAAAGGCCGGTCGGAATGGATAAGCGAGGCTTTTGGCGAAACTGCCGGAGGGTACAGGCAATCCATCCTGGATGAACTGGCCAGGTTAGAGGAACCTTATGACGAGATAAACCTGTGGTTTGAATTCGACCTGCATTGCCAGGTAAATATGCTGGGGGTGATGAATTACCTGAAACAGAAAACTGACCTTTCGGGCCCGGCGATATTTTTGATATGCCCGGATGATTACCCGGGAAAAGAAGATTTCAGGGGCATGGGAGAGTTGACCGCGGAGGAATTGGAGTATTTATATGATAATATCCGGACACAGCTAAGCGAAATTGATTTTATATTGGCTGCAGAAGCATGGGGTATCTATATCAGCCGTAATGCCGAAACGCTAAAAAACTATTTAAACCATACACAGTTTTGGGGCAGTTTGCATTGCCTGAAACCGGCGCTGGCGGCCCAACTGAAACGCCTGCAGGTAAACGAAAAAGGGCTGAATTACATCGGGCAAAAACTACTGGACATTTACCATAATGGCTATCACACCTGGCCTGAAATATTGAGTGTATTTTGGCAAACCGAAAAAATTTTCGGGATGGGCGATATGGAGATCGATCTTTACCTTAAAAAACTAATTGCTAAGGGATTGATCAGCCTTTCCGGGCAATAAGCAATGCAAAACTGACGTTTAATTACATCAATACTTAAATCTGTAAAAACCCCGTTCATATGAAAAAATCAGGAATTCTATTACTCTTTTTTGCCATTATCTTTCAAATCAGTAACGCGCAAACGTTTGTTGCATCAGGTACCGTAGGCAGCCAGGAAGGTTTACCATTGCGTTACGCCTTCGTTTATGACAAAGAATCAAAAAGCGCTACCTATACGGATTCGCTCGGACAATTCAGGCTGACGGTGCAGAAGAATGCGCAACTGACGATCAGTTGCAAGGGCTATACCGAGGCCATCGTAAGTGCCGGCGGGGGACCTTTGAATATAACTTTGAAAAAGAGCCCGGCAGAGTCGGGAAAGAGTGAGTCGGACGCTGATGTGAAGGCCGTGGAGGACGCATTCAAGCCTATACACGACCAGTTAACCGGCCCCGGGGTTAGTTCATTCGGCGCACAAACCTTTATCAATGTTAAAGAGACTGTTGGCAGCCAGTTTTTATTTAAACAGTGGGTGCACGGGTATATTGTAAAAATGAATGGCGATGTTATTCAAACGCCCGCCCTGCTGTTGAACTATAACAAAATGACAGGCGACCTTTTTATGACAGAAAATCTGACCTCGGTAATGACGGGGGACAAAAATACGATCAAATCATTTGTGCTTGTTGGCCCTGACGACGTGCAATATACGTTTGAAATGATGACCGGCATAAGCACCGATCATTATTGCCAGGTAATCAGCGCCGGCCCGAAGTACAAAATATATAAATTGATCAAAACAAAGTTTATTCCCTCAAATTATAAAACGGACGGTGTTTATTCAACGGGCAACACGTACGATGAATACGCCGATAGTTATGATTATTATGTGATCAATCTTACCACTACTGCTTTCCAACCCTTACCGCTCAACAAAAAATCGATAAAGTCGATTTTTGCTGCAGAAGGAAAAAAAGCGGAGGACTTTGTTGCGGCCCACAAAATTAAAGAGAATGACGCCTGGGTAAAAAGTTTTGGGGATGCAATGAACCAATAAAGCGGACTGAACGCCAAACATCCGAAAGAATAACTATTTTGGCGTTTATGAAAAAAACGTATCTCATCAGCGGCGCAGGCAGCGGTATCGGGCGTGCAATAGCGCAAAAACTAAGCGGCGATGGGCATCGGTGCATTCTGATGGGGCGGAATACCATAAAACTGGAACAAACACGGGACCTGCTACCCGGCGATGATCATTTGATAATCTCAGCTGATATCCGGGATAAACAAAGTTTAAAAGATGCCGCTCAAAAACCTGGTGCTACACCTTTGGACGGCCTGATCGCCAATGCCGGCATCGGCGGCGAAAACCATTGGGGCGATGATGACCGCTGGCAGGAGATCATCGACACAAACCTAACGGGAACTTACAATTTCGTAAATACGTTTTTACCATATTTGGCCAAAACTCCGGGCGAAAAGCATATCCTGATCACATCCTCTATCCTGGCCCGGCTTGGGGTATCGAATTATTCAGCATATTGTACTTCAAAGGCCGGTTTGCTTGGATTAATGCGTTCATGGGCCGTACAATACGCTCCGCAAAAGATATTGGTCAACGCCACATGCCCTGGCTGGGTAGATACAGACATGGCGCAACAAGGTTTGCAGGGCATAGCCGATGGTATTGGCATCAGCAAGCAGGAATTTTATGATATAGCGATGCAAAGTGTGCCCCTGCGGCGCATGAGCAAGCCCGAAGAAATTGCCGGCCTGGTGGCTTACCTGTTAAGCCAAAGCTCCATAACCGGCCAGGCCATTGATATAAACTGCGGGGCTATCATGAACAGTTAATGTGCTAAACCAAATAAATCAATATATTAGCCATTGTATTTTCTTTTAAACTACTGATTTTTTCCCCCTCCGGATGGCAGAACAACCCGCAAAACTTGGCCTGTGGACCAGCACGTCGCTGGTGGTGGGCGGCATGATCGGCGCCGGCGTTTACCTGGTGCCCGCCGCAATGGCTTCATTCGGCAGCATCAGTTTACTCGGCTGGTTATTCGCGGCGGTGGGCACATTTTTTATAGCAAAGGTTTTTAGCGGGCTTAGCAAAATGGTGCCCGGCGCGGCAGGCGGCCTGTATGCTTACACACGGACCGGTTTCGGAGATTTTGCAGGATTTTTAATAGGATGGGGATACTACATTTCGGTGGTTACGGCAAATGCCGCCATCGTAGTGTCATTCACAGGCGCGATGAGCACATTTTTCCCGGCATTAAAAACGCAGCCGATAGATGCAGTACTGACCGGGCTGGGAGCCATTTGGTTTTTAACATGGATAAATAACCGGGGCGTAAAGGCATCCGGCGAAGTGCAGCTCATCACTTCTATTTTAAAAATACTACCCCTGGTAGTGATCGGGATCGGCGGGTTGTTTTTTATTAAAGCTGCCAATTTTTATCCGTTTAACGCTACCAGGTCATCCGCGTTTGGGGCCATCACCAATGCGGCGGCCATCGCGATGTTTGCCCTGGTTGGCATTGAATGTGCAACTATTCCTGCCGAAAACGTGGAGAACCCGGAGAAAACGGTATCCCGCGCCACGATGATCGGCCTGTTTGTCACCGTTGCGGTTTACCTGCTGGGAGCGGTAAGTATTATTGGCGTTATCCCGGCTGCACAGTTAAAAACGTCAGCTTCTCCCTATGCTGATGCTGCCGTCGTGATATTTGGCAGCAGCGCCCGCTATTGGGCGGCCGCAGGCGCGGCGGTGGCCGCATTTGGCTGCCTGAACGGCTGGATCCTGGTACAAGGCCAGATACCGATGGCGCTCGCCCAGGATAAGCTTTTTCCGGGCGCATTTGGCCGGCAAAATAAACGGGCCGCACCATACGTGGGTATCATCATTTCCAGCATCATGGTTTCCCTGTTTATGATGATGAATTATACCAAGGGTTTGGTTGACCAGTTTAAGTTTTTATCCCTGCTGGCCACCATCAATACGCTGGTGCCTTACCTATTTTGCGCGGCGGCCTATATCATTATCCGTTTTACTAAAAAGGAAAACCATGGAGGCGGCTGGACAGCGGCCATATTTGTTGCCGTAATGGCTTTTGCATACTCCTTATGGGCCGTTGCCGGGGCCGGTGAAAGCGCTGTTTTTTGGGGATTTTTGCTGATACTCGCCGGGTTGCCGTTTTATGTTTGGGTGGCTTATAAAAAAACGTCTTGAAGTAAACTTAACGGTTGATGAACTTGAGTCCCTTAAGAGAGGGTTGAAAGAGGGGTTATTAATCAGAGACGGCAAAATCAAGTCAGTCCCTTTTTCCGAACTCTGGGATGAGTGACGTAGTTGAAGTTTCGCCTGAATTCAAACGAGACACAAAGCCACTCGCAAAAATGTCGCCCACCTAAAGAATCGATATAAGGTTTTAAGCAACATCAAATCTGGTTATGCACCGTCTTTTTTATTTTTTAATTCTGCCAAAACCTTTTGCAATAATAATTCGGCATCTTTCTTTTTAATTGTATCGAATTCTCCCTTATCATAGATGGTCATCAGCAAGATATCGATACTATCTTCTGTTTTAATTGCCAAATAATACAGAACCCTAAAACCTCCGCTCTTTCCTTTTCCTTTGCTCTCATCCGCTACCCTTATTTTATAAAGGTTTGAACCATATGATTCTCCTAAAAACGGATTTTTGACGAGTTTAACACCCAAACTATCGATGTTGGTCTGTAAAGTACGATACTTTTTGCAAGGGGCTTTATTCGCCGTTCAAATTCGGCAGTGAATAAAATTCTATTCATTCCACAACTTCGATAGCGGAGCCCCTTCCATTTCTCCCCGGCTTATCAGTATTGCTTCAGCAAGCCCCTGTTTTAAAGACGCCAGTTGAGCTTTCTTCACTGCCGCCCGCGAAATTTTTTCAATAACCTTGCCGCCTTTTCGCTTCACATAGGTTGATATTTCCTTCACTTCCTTGTCCGGAATCTCAATGGTTAATGTGGTCATTGTGCGTTTATTATAAGATATATATCAAATATACGAAATATGAGAAAAAAAGCGCTGATAATTTCAACCAAACACCTCTACGCCGCCATCGCACGAAGCCCAAACCATATAAGGATGCGTATCCCCATGGTAAATTTCTCCTGAAGCCGAGATGCCTATCACGCCCGCAAAACCGTCAAAGGGCTTCAATTCGCCAAACGTTTTTTCAGTGGCCAAAGCCAGGGGCATACCATCTGTAACGCGTGTTACAATATTGCTGGCTACCGCGCCGCTTACAATGTCCTCGCCAACCCCGGTGCACGAAATACCGGCAAAGGCATTGGCATAATTGCCCGCAGTGGTGGCCGAGTCGCTTACCCTGCCGGGTATTTCGAAGCCCTTACCACCCGTTGAAGTTGCTGCCGCCAGGTGGCCAAACACATCCAGCGCTACGCAGCCCACCGTACCCAGGCGGATGGAATCGCCCAGTTTTTGCTCATACTCTTTTCGCCGCTGCACAGTTTCGGGGTTGTAATAAGCAAACCCGTTTTCGCGGGCAAAATTCTGCGCACCTTTTCCGCTCAAAACGCGGTCGTCATAACCCAATAGTTTTTCGGCTATGCAAATTGGGTTTTTTACTTCTTCGACATTGATCACGCCCGAAAAGCGCAGGCTCTGGCCATCCATCAGCGAGGCGCTGAGCCGTATTTTTCCATCACTTTGTATTTGTGACCCGGTGCCTGCGTTAAACAGCTCGCTGTCCTCCAGCAGGGCCACCGTGTAAACAGCGGTTTGTGCCGCGGTATGGTCCTGCAGGTGTTTATAGCCGAGCCGGACGATCTGTTCAAGCGCCTCCTGCTTTGCTTTTTTTATCTCCTGGTTAGTTTGCGATTCGCTAAAAAAACCGCCGTGGATGATGAGTTTCATGTGTAGAATTTAGAGCCAAGAAGCAAGAGTCAAGAACCAAGAAAAAGCAAATTACAAGATCAGTTTTGTCTTGACTCCTGGTTCTTGACTCTTGATTCTCAACAATTACCCGTTATCATCAGGCATATTTACAAACGGCCCGCTTTCAGGCTTAACAATTTTTTTGATGATTAGTTGGCTTTCGGTAAGGTCATATTTATCAGATATCGACATCACACTTACCCGCATATTCCGGATGGAGACTGGCGAACCCATTTCCACGTCGTAAATATTGGTTTCCGCCATTTTTCTGCCGTTTACCAGTATCGTAAGGCCCGAGCCGATAGCTTCCATCATGGTACCGCCGGTGATCAGCAGCCCGGCATCTTCGCCTAAACCAATGCCCAGCATCCCCGGATTGCTGGCAACAGCATACAGCAGCCTGCCGATGCGCCCGCGCTGCACAAAGTGGGTATCGATAATAACCGAGTCGATAAAGCCCAGCCCGGCGGTGATCTGCACTTCGCCCTTGATGAGGGCCTTATTGCTTTGGCCGCGATAGATCATATTGGTTGACGCCGCTGCCGCACCCGCTGAAGTACCGGCGATGACAAAGTTCTCCGCAGCATAACGGGCTTTTAACACTTGCAAAAATTCGGTGCCGCCAAAAATTGAACTCAGCCGGAGTTGGTCGCCTCCGCTGAACATCACGACATCGGCCTTGCGAATTCGGTCGATGTAGGCGTCGCTTTTCGCGTCTTCGCGGCTGCGGATATCTAAAACACCAGTATGGTTAACATTGAAGTGTTTAAATGCCGCTATGTATTCTTCGCCTACCAACTCAGGGATTTGCGAGGCCGTTGTTATAATTTCAACGACTGATTCCTGTTGTTTGGCCGATTCGGTAACAATGCGTTTGAGTATCCCCTGTTCAAAAAATTTAAGATAGTTTGGTTTGATGATCCCTTCGCCCGAACCCAGGTTGGTCCCCATGTCTACTGCGCCGCCTATAATAATTAATTTACCTTTCGGGATGACCATTTTAATAAGTTGACTGGTTGATTAAGTTGATTGACCTGATATTTTCGATCCCGGAAAAATCAACATTCGCAATATCCACCGTTTACATTACAAATTAAATTAAAAACCGGGACAAACGCCCACGGTAATAAATATTTCTTGTTTTCAAGTCCAAAAGTTTTTTAACACTATTAAGTTTTTTAGTTTTAAAAGAAAATTGAGATCAGGCAAAGTCTGCAAACCTATGAAGATTGAAAATATACAAGTACTGCGCGGCCCGAATATCTGGAGCGTAACCCATAAAAAGCTTATCCAGATGCGGCTGAACCTGGAGGATTTGGAGCACAAACCTACCAATGCCATTGATGGTTTTTATGAACGAATGAAGGAACTGATGCCCAGCCTTTACAGCCACCGGTGTTCGCCGGGCGTGCCGGGAGGATTTTTTAAACGGGTTGAAGCGGGTACGTGGATGGGGCATGTGATAGAGCATATAGCGCTGGAGATACAAACACTGGCGGGCATGGACACCGGTTTTGGCCGTACGCGCGAAACGAAGTCGCCGGGGGTTTACAACGTTGTTTTTACTTATATCGAGGAAAAGGTGGGTGTTTTTGCCGCTGAATCGGCTGTAAGGATTGCCGA